>Ga0131853_10000058_pt1 | contig 153495 bp, 134 predicted proteins | sample TergutLab28metaG_FD_92764 | JGI IMG/M metagenome (GOLD analysis project Ga0131853, IMG submission 92764) | Labiotermes labralis P1 segment gut microbial communities from Petit-Saut dam, French Guiana - Lab288 P1 (version 2) (version 2) | ecosystem: Host-associated > Arthropoda: Insects >... | reverse complement strand
TTTAAGAGCTGCTTAACACCGAAAAACTAGACCTCCTCTAACGTCGGTAAGTTTTTCTGGTGTTCAGCATTAAAAAAGGGCGTGCAAGGGACGACAAAACTACTGTCGTCACCCACACACCCTTGAAATTTTTTTATCACAAAAAACATTAAAATAAATGCTTTATTATCGCCACCTACAACACCATACCAAAACCTGCCCCCATTGAAATAAGAGCAAAATAATGATAAACTTACCGCGTAGTGGCGGTGAAATTCCGTGGATGTGTAGGTGACGCCTTACGCTACCTTGCATTCGCCATGTGGATTGCGAGAACCACATGGTCACTACTCCCTATTAAAAATAGAAGTGAGAACATTCTACTTGATTCGTCAAGAAAATGCAACCAAATTTTTGCTTTGTCGTAAAAAATACAATGCCCTCTGATTATCCTTTAGTGAAATACACTAAAGTGATATCAGGGGGCGTTTGTATTTATTCATCTGTATCATTGTTGTGGTTGTTGAGTGCATTCATAAAGTTTATGCCTTCTGCGTCTTGAAACCCTGCAAAAAATATCATTTCAATTTGGTCATCATTAAATAAATGTACACTGCCAGAATTGTACATACCTTCTGGATAAAATACTCCACTATAATCCCACGTTTTTTCAGTTTCAGCTTCCACTTGCATTAAGCCTACAATCATTAACCTTTTTTCTGCATCCTTTAATAAAACGACTGAACTGATTGGTAAGTAAGTTTTCATGATGATTCTCCTTTGATATTTAAAGTTTTTTTATTCGCTAACATCTAATTTTTAGAAATGTTAGTTTGTGCTTACTTAGTAGATATAACATAATGCAAGGAAGTATAATAAAAAATAGGGATACAGAATATATTATCAGAATAGCTCCTGTTGGAAGACCAAAACCAACATTATTAGGGACAAAATTGTCAACAACCCATCGTGGTACTATTGTAATAAATAATACTATTGAGATATCCCACTTAGTAGTTGATTTTATTTTTTCTTTAGGCTTTTCTCTTTCTTTAATTGTTTTCAATATCTGATTGGAAACAAATTTTTTTGCTAATTTTAGGATAAAATAAAGCAATATTGCACAGGTGCTAAGAAAAAATATTGTTAAATGGATATTTCTAAACTCAGTAATAATAAGAATAAATAGACTAAAAAAAGGAATAAATATTACACTAAGTGCGCTTATGCTGAATCTATAATACAACTTCATGGACATTTCTCCTTCAAATGATAATATGACAATAAGATAAATGCCCCAAAACCAGAAAATAAGAGGAACAATCCAAAAGAAATGCATAACCCACAAAAATCTCGTATAGAAAAACTCAATTCCATTCCGTATACCTGTCCCAATAAGTGCAGAAAAACTAACATAAAAACAATATACAAGGATGGATAGTCGTGGATATCGCTCTTTAGGAAAACTTGAAAGAAAGTGCATGACATTCTCTCCGTCAAATTTATTAAAATTATTCATGAAATTTTATTATCTCCAAACTTTAGCATTCAATTTTAAGAAATATTAGTTTATGTTTTATGATTAGATAAAGTTTAATAACATAAAAACTAACTATAAACACAAAACAGTAATAACAAAATATAAAAAATCCAGCAAAAATGAAAGGATAGGCTGCATTAGGAATATACGAGCCAAAAAACATAGAAAACATTGGTGCAGACCCAATAAATATTAGTTGTATATTATGCCGTTTCCTTTCATGGGCATATGCTGTTTTAAAGTATTTAATAAGGGAATGTATTTGAGAGATTTTTTGATAGATGTTTTTTGCACTTCTCCAAAGAACAATCGGAGGCACTATAATACCAATAGCAAGTACCAATACTGTAAAAAAAATATTGTTAGTATCAATCATGCCAAGAATAGCTCCAATTACAATATTAACATATATCACTGCTAAAGCACTATTAACGAATACATAAAACATTATCATGGATATTTCTTTTTTTTCCGTTAGTGTATTCACAAGATATATGCCCCAACCCCAAAAAGCAACTGGAATTATCCAAAACAAATGCAAAACCCAACGGAAATTAGGATATAAAAAGTCAGACGCATAAAGTAAGGATACAATGATGAATGCAAAAAAACTTACAGCTAAACATACCCCTAATATAAATGACCGTTGAGGGCGTTTTTCATGAAAGAGCGAAAGATAAATCATAACACGTTCACCATCAATATTATCAAAGTTATTCATAAAAATTCACATCCTCTAAACTTTTAGCATCTAACTTTAAGAAATGTTAGTTTGTGCTTACCTAGTAGATATAACATAATGCAAGGAAGTATAGCAAAAAATAGGAATATAGAATAAATTATCAAAAGAATGCCTGTTACAAAACCAAAACCAACACTGTCAGGGACAAAATTATCAACAAGCCATCGCGGCACTATTGTAATAAATAATGCTATTGAAATATCCCATCTAGTCGTTGATTTTGTTTTCTCTTTACGCTTTTCTTTTTCTGCAATTACATCTAATATTCGATTATAGATAAGTTTTTTTGCTATCTTTAGCAGAAAATAAGGTATCATTGTGCAGGTAACAAGAAAAAATATTGTTAAATATATATTTCTAAACTCAGTAACACCAAGAATACATAGAATTAAAACAGGAATAAACATTACACCAAATGAACTTGTGCTGAATATATAATACATTTTCATGGATATTTCTTTATACTTTGTTAATCTGAAATAGAGATACATCCCCCAAAACCAGAAAATAAGAGGAATAGCCCAAAAAAAGTGTAAGACCCAAAGAAAACTTGGATAGAAAAATTCAATTCCATGCAGTACGGCGGATGCAAAAAAAGCGGAAAAACTTACGTAAAAGCAATATGCCAGTACGGCTAATTTCGGGCGACGTTCTTTAGGGAAACTTGAAAGAAAGTGCATTATACTCTCTCCATCAAATTTATTAAAACCATTCATGAAAAGTCTGTCCTTTCAAGCTTTAACATCTAATTTTAAGAAATGTCAATTTGTGTTTTATAATTAGATAAAGCTTGATACCTTGAAAACTAACTATAATTGTAAAAATATAATAACTAGCTATAAATAAACCAGCTATAACGATAGGAAATGCTATATAAGACCCAAAAAATCTGAAAAACAATGGTGGTACAGTCCAAATAAATAACATTTGTGCATTACGCCATTTTCTTTCATGGGCATATGTTGCTTTAATATCTTCGGCATTGGCATGTATTTGAGATATTGTTTGATAGATATTTTTTGCTCTTCTCCAAAGAACAATAGAAGGCATTATAATACCAATAGCAAGTACTAATACTGTAAAAAAAACATTGTTAGTATCAATCATGCCAAGAATAGCTCCAATTGTAATATTAACATATATCACGACTAAAGCACTATTAACGAATACATAAAACATTATCATGGATATTTCTTTTTTTTTCGTTAGTGTATTCACAAGATATATCGCCCAACCAAAAAGAGCAATTGGAATAATCCAAAATAAATGAAGAACCCAAAGGAAACTAGGATACAAAAAGCTTGACGCATTCAATAAAGCTGCAATGATGAGTGAAGAAAGACCTATAGACGCACATAATCCCAATATAAGTTCCCCTGATTGGCGTTTTTCATGAAAGATTGAAAGATAAGTCATAACACGTTCACCATCAATATTATCAAAGTTATTCATAAAATCATCCCTCTTAAATATGCTAAATACTGTTTCGTTATTGATTCTTACAAATAGAAACCTCACCAAAATTTATATACTACTCACGCCTATTAGTGTTCGCTTGGCGGCGTGCTTCAGCACTTGCCATCATGGATTCTATTATTTCATCTTGGCGATTGCGCGTGTCAATTTGCATTTGGAGATGCTCTTCCCATCTTGCCATAACAACCATTCCTACAGGAGTATTTGCAGCATCATACACTATGTCTTGTAAATGTGTTCTTACTAGAACACCGTCATAATAAACATTATCAAGCGCAAAATACGCAAGGCTTGAAGCAACAAATCCACAAACAGCACCAACGACAGTTCCTTTCCCTGGCATAATCGCAGTGCCAGCAGCTCCTCCCGTTTTGCCACCTCCAAGCGCTGCCCCACCAATACCCACTAAGCTTGGAACCGTAATATCAATACCAAAATTTGTTGCTAAATTTACATTTGCTCTTCTATCAGAGATGTCATCATTAGCAAGGTCATTCGAGTAACGAATGCTTGAGTTAATTGCCGCACCAATAACAGGTACACCACGTCGAATTGCAGTTCTATACCGAGGTGCCATATTACGCCACCAGCTAGACTGATTGAGCAGGTTTGTGTTATGGGCACGCCGATTTGCAGTGCTTATACCGCGGGTGTTTGGGCGTAATATTGCATGTGACAGATTTCGTGCATATGCCCTTGCCGCTATCTCCGCACCTTCTGACCCAAAGTTTGTTAGGGTATTTTGCACAATATAATTCCAAGTGAACAACCCCATCTCGTCTACGGTGGGTACATTAAAGTACCAGCCAGAAAGATGTGGGCCATAAACCCTTCCCTCACTTTCTCCGTTAGCACTAGAACGGCTGGCAAATGCGAATGGGTTTGTGTTGCGATAATTACCCGCTGCAAAATTTGACAAGTTAAGATGCCAAAAAGGTGCATTGGCATTCCAATCGCTTCCCATATCAGGTGTCCAGCTTGTGCCGTGTATTTGTCCTGCGGTGCTAACATTTGCAGGTACACCGCCAGTGGACATATTATTTCGTCCGCTAAATCCTGCTATCCCTTGTATTGCCGAACTGACCACACCTGCTATTAAAAAGCTGGTAGGGCGGGGGCGTGTACCATAGATACTATCCCATGCCACGCCAAATAAATCCATGCCGGGCAGTAGTGATGATTTCGCCCTTAACTTAGCGTCCAGCAGTTCACTTGATGAAGTACTGCCTATGCTAAAGCTGTCAATGACACTTTGCATCCTATGTGTAAATGCACCAATATAGGATTTTAGCTCATTAAAAAGGGTTGCGTATCTTGTATCTACTTCTAAGGCTTCTTGATGCATTTGACGGAACTTGTGATTGGTGGTGGTGATTTCATCTTGTAGCTGATTGGCGGTGCGTACAAATTCTAATGCCACACGGCGTAGTTCTCTGGCTTGTTCTCTAAGCTCCTGTGCTTGGGCGCGGGCTTCGCTTGTGGCAGGGTGGTCTGTCACCCATTCTGTTTGAGTGTCTTCATAAGACTGCTCATTGCCTTCAACATCCCTGTACTCCCGCCATACAATATGGGAGATGGCTTTCTGAATCGGCAGGCGGGCTTCGATACGCTCTGCTTCTGCTATCAGTTCATCTGCACGTCTTCTAAAGCGTACGGATGAGTCTGTTAATTCATTGGCTTGGTCACGCAAGGCGGCTTCGCTTCTTGCCCTTACCTCTTCTGCCTGCCCTTCGTTCCATACAAACTCTATAGGGAAATTGCCTTGGTCTTCCCCTATCATGGACATGTATTCCCCTAATTCCAGGGTTCTTCTTCTAAAATCATCCATTATTGCTTCAAATTCAGTTAAGTTTCTTTTTAAATCACTTGTAATCAGTGTGATTTTTGGCACGGCTTGGGGCAGTTTAAAATCAGTGGTGGTCATATGCTCTATTTTGGTTGCGATACGGTATACCAGCACACCCACTTTATAGCCTAAGTCATAGATTTTATATGACTTTTCATAATACATATCCCGATTTGAAACAATATTGCCAGAATTGCCATGACCAGTGCTAAAGTGACCAGACCTTGCGTCTATCGCGTCATAGGGTAGCCTAATAATGCTGGGTTCTCGCAATCCGCTAACAAAGGGTGATTGGTTGATGACATAGATTGCAAGTTCATGGGCTTCTTCTACCAATTTTAAGTACGTGTAGGCTGGTCTTCCTATAAATCCATCTGGCATTAGCTTTCACCTTCATTTCCACTGATGGGTTGTGGTGTAAGAAACATTTGTTTAATCATATGTTCATGGGCTTCCATTGTTCGTGCCGCATTCTCTATAAAGGACAACAGGCTACAGGGTATATTGGCAGTGGTTTCTTTTTTCAGCTTACTTTCTGCAAAAGCGTCCATGAGGGCGGCATTGGCTTTTCCGTCTAACTCCCCAAACATTTGTTGAATATGGTGGTATTCTGCTTCTATTCCTTGCATTTCAAAGGCAATTTCCTGTCTCAGTTCAGCCACTTGACGATATACTGCTTCGTAATTTACTAGAATCTCCATTCCATCAGCTCCTATCAAACATTTGTTTCCTTTGTTGCGCCAAAGGTATAATTTGTATGTTGATTAGATTCTTGTAGAACTTTTTTCATATTCAGTATACTTTAACGCTTGATATTGTCAATACATTTTTTCATGTTTTTTCTACTTTACAATCAATGCTTTTTTGAACTGGTAATAAAAATCATCAATATGTGCAATAAAAAAACTGGCTTCCCTCAATTTGCGTAGCCAGCTTTTTTATTCTTTATTTTTTCAATTTACCATTGGCAAGCTTTCATATCCACACGCCCATCTGCCAAAAATGAGACTTCCTCTTCTTCTAATAAAACTCTGCGGAGTTCGGCATATTCGCCCCCTGTGATTGAACCATCTGCCATCACTACACGTTGCCATGGCAACCCTTCTGGGCAGTTTCGCATGGCCCAGCCCACTTGCCGCGCACCGCGGGGGCTGCCAAGCAACCGTGCAATATGCCCATAGCTAGTGACTTTGCCCACAGGAATTTGCGCAACAATGTCATAAACACTTTGAGAAAAGGATACTAAACTAGCCATGTACAACACCTGCTTTTTCAACTTGACGGGTTTCTTGGGTTTGGGGCATTTGTTCTTCCATATTTCTGCGTGCGGCAGAAAGCATGAGTTTAATCCTGTTTAACTGGTTGACTTCACTTGCGCCTGGGTCGTAATCTACTGCAACAATATTAGAATTTGGATATTCCTTGTGCAAAGTTTTAATAAGCCCCTTGCCTGTGACATGGTTTGGCAAACATGCAAAAGGTTGCGCACACACAATATTGTTTGCGCCTTGGTGAATCAACTCTATCATTTCGGCAGTCAAGAACCAACCCTCTCCTGTCATGTGTCCAAGAGAAACAATGGGCCGTGCAAGTTCTGCCATTTCATGAATGGGCATGGGGGAGTGAAAACGCTGACTTGCATCCAATGCTTTGCGCATGTGCTTGCGATAAAGTTCAATGGCTTTGACAGCGATATTTCCGCCAAACTTTGCAAGCTTTGACCCGCCAAGATATTTTTCTTTAAAGTTAAAATTAAAAGCTGAATAAAGGAAGAAATCCAACAAGTCAGGCACAACGGCTTCTGCACCTTCATTTTCCAAAAGGGTTACAATGTCATTGTTGGCAGTGGGGTGATATTTCACTAGAATCTCACCCACGACACCCACCTTGGGCAGAACAACATCACGCAAGGGCAAACTATCAAAATCCGTTACTATTTCATAAATATTTTGCTTAAACTCGCCAAGTTTACCTGTGCGGACAGCCTTTTGACAGCGTTCGTTCCAATGTTCATAAAGGGCGTTGGCAGTACCTGCCACGGCTTCATATGGACGGGTGCGATAAAGCACCCTGGATAATAAATCCCCGTAAATGAGCGACTGCATGGCGCGGTTCATGAGTGTGGGCGTAAACTGCAAGCCAGGATTTTTTTCAAGCCCTTGGGCACTGATAGACACTACAGGCACATGCCCCATGCCTGCTTTCTCTAACGCTTTGCGAATGAACCCGATATAATTTGAAGCACGGCAGCCCCCCCCCGTTTGTGACATGAAGATAGACGCGTTGTTCGTATCAAATTCGCCAGAAAATAATGCGCGAAGCACCTGCCCCACCACAATGAGCGCGGGATAACAAGCGTCATTGTTTACATATTTAAGCCCAAGGTCAATGCACTCCTTGTCAATGGCAGGCATAACCGCAAGATTATACCCTGCGGAATTAAACGCATGTTCTAAAATGCTAAAATGAATCGGTGCCATTTGTGGGGAAATCATCGTATGGGTCGCTTTCATTTCCTTTGTAAAAACAGCACGGGGTTTACGGGGTGCAGGGGTTTTCATGGAAATACCCCGTGCGCGGCGGGTTTCAAGGGCGGCAAATAAAGACCGCACACGAATCCGCGCCGAGCCTAAGTTGCTGACCTCATCAATTTTTAATAATGTAAAAATCTTACCTGCCCCTTCAAGAATTTCTTGAATTTCATCAGCAGTGACCGCGTCCAAACCACACCCAAATGATGTGAGCTGAATCATCTCTACATCAGGGCGTTTTCTTGTCCAAAAGGCGGCGGCATACATCCGCGAATGATATACCCATTGGTCACGAATGCCTAAGGGGCGTTCAATTTCACCTAAATGTGCAACGGCATCGTCACTTAATACAGGAATGCCATAGGATGTAATCAATTCGGGAATGCCATGGTTAATTTCAGGGTCTATGTGATAGGGCCGCCCTGCCAAAACCACGGCCATCAGCCCATTTTTCTCGATATATTCCACAGCGTCATCGCCCATTTTTGCAAGGTCTTTGCGGTATTGTTCTTGCGCTGCCAATGCTTTAGCCAGCGCAGTTTTCACTTCTGCCGCGGGTATGCCTGCAAACTCTGTTACCAGTTGCTTTGTAAGGCTTTTAGGGTCGTTGAGATTTAAAAATGGATTGTGAAAGTGAATATTTTGCTCTTGCAGCTCTTCTACATTATTTTTAATATTTTCAGGATACGATTGCACAATTGGGCAATTAAAATGCTCGTCTGCACCTTTTACTGTACATTGCTCGTATACGATACTTGGATAAAAAATATACTTCGCACCCTGTTGAATCAGTGCCATAATATGCCCATGTACAAGTTTTGCAGGGTAACATTCTGATTCACTGGGGATAGATTCGATACCCAATTCGTAAAGCCCACGGGAAGAGCGGGGCGAAAGCTCTACACGGAAGCCCAGTGCTGTAAAGAAGGTATGCCACAGGGGATAATTTTCATACATATTCAAGACACGGGGCAGTCCAACAATTCCCCGTGGGGCATTAGCAACTTCCAAAGATGTATAATTAAAAACCCGCTCATACTTTGCCGCATAAAGATTAGGCAAGTCAGTGTTGGCAGCGGTTTTTCCCACACCTTTTTCACAGCGGTTGCCAGAAATAAATTGACTATCATTAAATTTGTTGATGGTCAATAAGCAGTAATTTTCACACGCTTTGCAACGGGTATGAGTGGTTTTTACTGTAAACTTTTCAAGGGCTTCTGCTGTCAATAAAGTGGTTTGCATATGCTCGCGGTGGCGTTCCCGTGCCAATAAAGCCGCGCCAAATGCACCCATTAACCCAGAAATATCAGGGCGAATTGCCTCACGCTCACTCACCAGCTCAAAAGCTCTAAGGACTGCTTCATTATAAAAAGTGCCGCCTTGCACCACTATATTTTTTCCCATTTGGGCAGGGTCTGTGATTTTAATGACCTTTTGCAAGGCGTTTTTTATCACAGAATACGCCAGCCCCGCAGAAATATCCGCCACTGCTGCGCCTTCTTTTTGTGCCTGCTTCACCCGTGAGTTCATAAACACGGTACAACGTGAACCTAAGTCCACAGGGTTTTCTGCAAATAAGGATTGCTCTGCAAAAACATCAATGGGCAGATTAAGAGAACGGGCAAATGTTTCTAAAAACGAACCGCACCCTGCTGAACATGCTTCATTTAAAAGTACAGAATCAATAATACCGTTTTTAATCCGCAGGCATTTCATGTCTTGCCCGCCAATATCTAAAATAAAGTCAACTTTTGGGTCAAAAAATGCTGCCGCACGGTAATGCGCCACGGTTTCAATTTCCCCCATATCTGCCCCAAGGGCGGCTTTCATCAGCCCTTCACCATAACCTGTAACGCAGGAATAACTTACTTTTGCGCCAGCAGGGAGTTTTTCGTAAATTTCTGTCAAGGCTTTTCGTGCAACGGCGATAGGATTGCCCTCATTACTTTCATAAAAAGAATGCAATACCTCACCATTTGCACCAATCAAAACAGCTTTGGTGGTGGTAGAACCTGCGTCCAATCCAAAGAAACAGTCCCCAGCATATGTGGAAAAATCCCCTTTAGGCACAACATGCTGTTGATGTCTTTGGCGGAACATTTTAAAATCCTCCGTACTTTTGAAAAGCTGGGGCAATCGTGAAATTTCAAATGGCAATTCTTGCGAACCAAGTAAATTATCTATCAGTGTAGAAATATCCATTTCTGCACCTTCGTTTTCTGCCCGCATTGCCGCACCCATTGCCGCAAAAAGATGGGCTTGGTCAGATGTAATGATTTGAGATGGTGTTAATTTTAAAACGTCCACAAAACGCGCCCGCAGTTCTGACAAGAAATGTAATGGCCCGCCTAAAAATGCAATATTCCCGCGGATAGGCTTACCACATGCCAGCCCGCTAATGATTTGACTTACAATGGCTTGAAAAATAGATACGGCCAAGTCTGGACGGGCTGTGCCTTCATTGATAAGGGGCTGTAAATCGCTTTTTGCAAAAACCCCGCAACGGGCGGCAATGGGGTAAATCACCTTATGAGACTTGGCAAGTTCATTTAGCCCGCTTGCGTCTGTGTCCAAAAGGGTTGCCATTTGGTCTATAAAAGAACCTGTCCCTCCTGCACATATGCCATTCATCCGCTGTTCAATGGTATTGGTAAAGTAGATTATTTTTGCGTCTTCGCCGCCAATTTCAATGGCAACATCTGTTTGGGGTGCTTTTTTGGCAATGGAATCTGCCACGGCAATAACTTCCTGCACAAAAGGCACACCAACCCAATTTGCAAGGGAAAGCCCCCCAGAGCCTGTAATCATGGCACGAAATGTAAACTGCCCAAGACTCTCCATGGCTTCTGCCGCAAGAGAAAGTAAAGTTTCTTTTATGTCAGAGTGATGCCGTCTATAACGGTCGAAAACAACATGTTCATTTCCATCCAGCACCACAAGTTTAATGGTTGTTGAGCCAATATCAATTCCTAAAGTATATGTAGACATATCCTAAGAACCCCTCCTATACGTACTGCATTATAACACGTATAGGAGGGGAGTTAAACGGTAAATTATGCGTACTGTCATTCCATGCGGCTAACGCGACCGTTTACACTCAGTTGACGGCTATAGCTTGTGACTACCGGCATGTCCATGGAAAACCATCCTGCATAAATTGCAACGTTAAAATCATCAGAAGCCAGTATACGCACACTTACTCTTGCGGTGTAGTATTCCATGCCCAAGGATGTATGACGGCTACGTAAATTCCAGATATAATGCTGACCTGCCGCCCCTACAAATACAGCTTCGTTTGGCACAACCATATGATGTGCATTTGATGTACGGAAATGGATTCTTGCAAACTCTCCGCCTTCCAGTGCGTCTGTTTCAACATATAGGCGGATTGTTAAAGTATCACCTGTGGGGGTCATGCGTTGTACTGTTGCACTGATTCCCCTATGCCCGCCGCTTTTATAAATGTTGGCGGTGTCCCCTACTTCTATAAACCCTGCTTCTTGTATGGTTGATGTAAACTCTATCATAAAACGATTGTTTGCCACACCAATTTCTGCGATTCTTGCACCTTGGGTTATAAATTCCCCCACCCGTTTGTCTACAGAAATAACCCTGCCTTGGCGGGGTGTTTGTACATACACTGCGCCGTAAGCCGTTGCGACAGTGAGGGCATTTTGGTCTGCGCCCAGGTCTATTTGCGTGCTGGCGATATCTATATCTATATTGCGAAGCTGCAACCCTAGGGATTGCATGTCGTTTATGTGTTGGATGGTTGCGTCAGTTATCGCCAACGCTTGATTTTCTTCTGCCCGTTGCAGGGCTTGGATGGCGGCTGAAAAATTTGTAGATTGCTGGTATAAATTTTCCTGTGCTGTCCAGTCATTTTCATCCAAAGCCCTTTGAGCGGCTTGGATTCGCTCAAGGGCTTCTCTTTGTGCTTCTTCAAATTGATGTGTAGCATTGGTTTCTGCTTGATTTTCTGCACGGGTAGCATCTTCGATTGCGTTTTCATGGGCGCGGATTGCATCGGAGACTGTATTTTGTGCTTGGGTCAATTGCGCTTCGGCTTCGATTATATTTTGGTCACGGTCTTCCCGGTCTTGGGTATTAAATGCCGTGCGGGCGCGGGTTAAGTTCTCTTGGGACTGTTGCAGAGCAGTACTATTATCATCCCTTGTTTGGCGAGCTGTTGTTAACTGACTTTGTGCAGTGTTGACAGCAGTTTGGGCTGTATTTATTTCTGTTTGGCTTGCATTTATGCTTGTCAAATAGTTTAGATGTTGTAATGCTGTTTCCAGTCGGCTATGGGCTTCTTCATATGCTGTGATACTTCTTTCATGGGCAGTTCTGGCAGTATTTATCGCACTTTGATAGTAGTGTGTGTCAAATGTAGCACTTCTGGCACGCCGTGCGTCAGCTAGATTGGTTTCTGCGGTTTCTAAATCTATCATGCTTCGCTCTAAAACAATTGCGGCTTCTTGGATATTTCTTTGATACATAAAATCGTCAAATGGATTTTCTGGTTCAAGAGCCAATAGTGCGGCTTGGGCTTGGTATAATTCTGACATTAAGCTATTCCATTCACGCTGGGCTGTGGCAAGGGCATGTGCTTGTGTGGTTTGAAGGTTTGTTATATCTGTCATTGCATCTTCTATTGCCCATTGGTGTTGTGGTGTATCTGTTGGGCTTTCTAATGAAAGTATGTCAAGGCTATTTTGAATATCTGCCCTATTCATAATGAGACGCTGTAGCTGATTTTCTGCCCGCGCTATGTTGGTTTGCAATGTTACAATGGTTTGGGCGGCTGTTGCGACATCTAGGGTGTATCTGGCGAGTATTGTATTTTCGTCAATAAGGTCTTCTGGGCGAATGGATATGTAGTCTATCCATCCGCTGGATGGTGCAAAAATATCAAAGGTTTCATAAAATTCCACAACGCCGCGGGCTTCTAGTTCCTGCACAATCACCCCGCTTTGGGCAAGGGCCACTGTGACCCGCGGTAAGGAAAAGTTGTAAATTGTACGAGACGAAAAAACCAGTACAAGCATAATAACAATGTAAATATACAGCATTTTTCTCATTTTCTTTTTATCAATTTTCATAACATACAAACCACCTTATTTTAATGCGGAAAGCTTAACCCCTTGTTCAAAATACGCCTGACCATATAAGAAAATCCACACCATGGGCAACATATAAAATACCGATGCCGCAAAGATTAACCCTATATTCCCCTGTCCTATTCTATAAAGTTCCAGCGAAAGAGGTTCTAAGGCAGCGTCACGCAGAAAAACCATGGGATGCTCTACCATTGCCCAGCTATCCGCAAATGTTAGAATAATTAACGAAGCCCCACTGCCCTTTGACATAGGCACGGCAATACTTGCAAATTGGCGTAAATGATTTGCACCATCCATTTGTGCCGCTTCAAAAATACTGGAGGGTATACCCTTCATACTTTGCCTCATGATAAATACCGCAAAAGGGCTAAATCCAAGGGGCAAAATAATAGAGGAATGGGTATTTAAAATCCCCAGAGTATCTGCCATGATGAAATTTGGCACAAGGGTTGCTTGAAAAGGAAGCACCATAAGGATTATGTACACAATAAAAATAACTTCCTTGTAACGAAACTTCCAAGCTGTAAATCCATAAGCCGCCATTGCACCAATGACCACATGCATCAATACAATAGGCAACGTCAACCGTACCGAGTTCATAAAAAAATCAAGATACATTGGTGTCATAAACAACAAAGTATAATATTGGCTAAATGTAATACGTTCAGGGACTAAACTGTACCGTACATAACTGGTGTATGCCATTCGCCCATGGTCAAACAAATCATATTCTGCGCCATAGTTACGGGTGATTTCCCCCATAGACATGAATGAGTTGGTAAAAATAATCAGCAAGGGAATGATATAAATAAGGGCGAAGAGGATTAAAAAAATCTTTTTTACCACAGGCTTTTCACCTCCATTCACAGAAACCCCTTGGTTTTTTACTCAACGTATTCAAATTTTTTGTCAATAACGAAAAATACAATCATAAATGCAGACACTGCCAAGGTGATAATAAAAGCAGAGGCAGTTAAATTTTGACGGTTAAGCCATAAAAATTGATTGTTCATGTAGTGTTGCAACATGTAGATACTTTGGTGAGGATAGTTTCCTGCCAGCATGTACAATTCACGGTAAATCCGAAAAGAATTTATAAAAGACATGACAAACATGATAAACAACCCGGGAATAAGGTACACCACGGTAATTTTAAAAAACATGGGTACATGCGCCATGCCCTCAACTGCCGCCCACTCATAATAATCTTTGGGAATATTCCCACGGGCGGCAAGGGCTAAAACAAGATTAAACCCAAGGTTCTTCCAAAGAAACAACCCCACGGCAATCGTAAATGCATGGTTTGTTTGAAGCCAATTAACATTGGTGCTAAGTAGGCGGCTTACAAACCCATTGGACACAAAAAGACTTTGAAAGAAAAATGCCGTGCTTGCTGTGGGGATGACCAGCGGAGACATAAAAATCGTCTTTAGCCAGCCAAACCCCCGAGTGTTAAATAACAAGCACGCAATAAAAAGGGGAATAGCCATGTTTAAAGGAATTGCAATAATCATAAAGCGAAATGTATTCCACACGGCAAGGCGGAAAGCTTCGCTTGCAAATAGGTTTGTGAAGTTCTCAAACCCCACAAACATTCCGCTTCTGTCTGTTACGGCATATTCCAACGACATAAAAAAAGGAATAATATAAAATAATGCTACTCCGAAAAAGCTTGGAATGATGAATAAAAATGCGATTGCGTTTTGTGAACCTTTAAGCATTTTACTCATTGAGATACATCATAAGACGGGCTTGCAAATTTGCGGCGGCTTGTTCAGCCGTGATTTCACCCACAAAGAATCGGCTCATTTCATCACTTACAAATCCACCAATAAAGGGGTCTGATGTTCCTGCTAAAGTTAACCTATTGGCAAGGGCATTAAATACGGCTAGGTTGGTATCAAAATCTACCCCATCTGGCACAAATCCTAACGCCAGTGAGCCATCCCATGTGCCTTGACCATTTATTACTGCCGCATTCCTGTTGACTGGGGTACCAAACATTTCTGGTGAAGATTGCATTTCTTCAGATAATAGAAATTGTATGAAGCGGGCGGCAAGTGCTGGATTACTTGCGTTGGCATTGACTGCAAACAGGGTGCTTGGCACAACAATGCCTTCACCACGGGAGTTTGTAAAGAGATTTAAACCTGTATTGTCAACGATACCTTCAGCATTCATTGCAGGGTTGTGCATTACCGTTTCTTGAATGAGTGCTTCTGACCAGTCGCCGCCCATTATGCTTTCACTTAATAATTGAACATCCAGCAGTAAATTGATAAATTTCTCGCTGTCCACATTTGCAGTTCTGTTGTGCAGGTCAATAAAATCTTCAAAGTATAGGTTAAAGAATCTGTGGGCAAGCGTCACATCACTCATACCCATTGGGCCAGTTATAAGACTTCTATCTGGGTGTGCATTTGAAAGGGCAATAATGTCTTCAAGGGTAAAGCGATTTGGGTTGACAATATAATCTTCTGCTACATCATGCAGTCTAAAGGCATCAATTCTAAACCCAAGGGGAACGGCATATCGTCTGCCATCTTGCAAAAATGCATCCAGTACACCTTGATAAAATTCTTCTGATTGAAAACTGATTAAATGGTTAAGGTCAAGAAGCCCGCCAACATCAGCGATTCTTTGCCATGGCACACCCCACACATCAAGGATATCTTCACCCATACCGCTCATGATTGCAGTGTTTAACACTTGCCCATAAGTCATTACATCATCATACACAACAATTGTCACTGTGTAGCGGCCGTCATACATATCTTCAAATCTTCTGGCCGCTGCCTCAAGAAATCCACTTGCCCATGGGGTTGCAATGGTGAGTTCTGTGCTAAGATTTTCAACATTTCCATCCATTGGGGAATCATTTGAGCCACAAGCAGAAAACGCCGCCATGGTAAGTAGTAGAACGCCTAGTATTACTATAAATTTTTTCATGTTTCTCCTCCATTCAATGAGCATCTTATCAAAAAAGACCATCCTATTTGTAATTTTAGCCCGAACCATGTCAGCCATACCCCCAGTGTGCATTTTAAAATGACGTTCACGCCAAAATAAACTACGTTTGGGCTATGTCACTGGAAAATATCTAACCGATATGACATACTACCACCATGAAGGAGCGATTCAATGCTTGGCATAATTGTTTGTGATGATGATAAATTCATGTTGGAAATGTCTGCTGATACAGTGCGCGAATGTATTGACGCAGATAATTTACCTGCCCGCATTGTTTGCGTCACCCAGGATTTTAGCGAAACCCTGCTTTACATCGAAAAAAATCCCGCAAGCTATCTATACTTTTTAGATATAGACTTTGGGCGGGCAAATCTCAATGGGGTGGATGCGGCAAAAATTATTAAAAAACGCGAGCCTTTATCAAAGATAGTTTTCGTTACAAGTCATACGGACATGGGTATGGATATTTTAAAAAGCGGGGTAGAAGCCTTTGGATTTATAGAAAAATCCATCAACCGTAAAAAAATCCTTCAAGATTATAAAAAATATATTCATCTTGTACTTGAAAGCCAGCCCCAGTCCATTTCCGCTGAACCAACGATAAATCTACTCATTGGTATAGACGAATATATTACCATTCCAATTTCCCAAATATTATATGTAGAAACAGATAAGTCAATATCCCATTTTGTCCGTTATCACACCCTTGACGGTTCAGATTTATCCATGCGGGATACCATTGAAAATGTGCTTAAAAACTTAGGTGAAAATTTTATGAAAAGCCATCGCTCGGTGATTATCAATAAAAAATATGTCGTATCCGTGGGGGATGGGGTTGTAAATTTTGCAGGAGGAGAACAGGCAACTTGTGCCTTCCGCTTAAAAAATGAAGTCATGCGAAAGTGTGGGGTGAAAAAAGTATGATGAACGAACCAATACAGTATATCGTCATTGACGAATATGGCAGCTATCTGATAAATACATTTTTTCCATATGAAATCCTACCCATGATACCTTTCGATATATGGAGTATTATTGGACTGCTACCCCATATGTTTGGTATTGAATTTGGGGTTACATTGATTTTTTTAACCATATACCAAAGTGTGTTTTCGCCAGTGATTGTATTTTCTTTTTTATTTATGCTTGGGTTTTTAGGCAATAAAATCAACAGCAAAATCTTTCATATTTTCGCCATTATCCTTGCGGCAGGTGTAACTGCCGTGCCTGTCTTTTACTTTGCTAACCCCGGTAGCATAATGATGATGAACTTAGCCATCACATTGGTTATGACCGTTACAGTTTTTATTCTAAACTTTGTAAAATTTACACCGCTGGACTATGCCATACTATTTTCAAGTTTTTATTATGTCGTCCGATTTAGGAGTTTTAGCTCTCTCTTTTTTGGGATGTCTTTATCTGTACTTTTTATTCTTATTATTGTTTTTGCTATTTACAAAATTCGGCTTCGTCAGTTAAAGGGGCATTTATTTTATTGCTGGTTTACATGTATTTTTGTTTTTATCACAGGATATGGCATTCACCACTTGTTTTGGCATTATGTTATAGGCATTGGACAAACCCAAGCAACACGGCTGGAAGCACTGATTGTGTGGGCTGTTGCCCTGTCAATCGTCGTCATTGTAGGCACTGCATTTGTTTATGCACTCAAACGATTACTGCAAAAACACTTTGACAACATCAACCACATGGGAAAAACCTATCCGCAAATCGAGGGTTTTTTCATTTATAATTCTTTGGCAATTATTTTCATTTCAGCATTTTTGTATTACAGACATGGTTCGATTCATGGTTTCTTTGTTTTTCTCAATCCAGTCTTGGAGATTTTTAATTTATTTTTATTATTTGCAATGCTGTTGCAACTTTCATTTTTAATCATGATTTTTCGTATCACTTGGCTAAAAGATAATTTGAAAATTCAAACAACCTATTCATCCAATCTTGAAAAGAACATAGACGGCATAAAAAATATCAAACACGATGTAAAAAATATTTTCCTAACCATGGGGAACTTTGTAGAGCAAAGCGGTAATGTAGAAATGCAGGAATTTTACAGAAAAAAAATAAGCCCTTTTGCCATCACAGAAATTGCAAGAAACGACCTATACAGCAAACTTGCAAACTTTGAAAACGAACAGCTTAAAGCCTTTTTACATTATAAAATCTTTCAAGCCATAGAGCGCGGCATTGATGTTGAGCTGGACGTATCACCTGTTGGCGAGTCACCAATAGAGTTTATTGACCTAGTACGCATTTTAGGCGTGTTTTTGGATAATGCTATAGAAGAATGTATGGAGATTTCAAAGAGTATAATCACCATAAAAATATCTTGTAATAATGAAATGATTTCCTACTCAATAAAAAACACCGTTCGCCCGGAAGTAAAAAGCAAAGGGATAAGAGCGGGAATATCTACAAAAGGCTCAAACAGAGGCAAAGGCTTGCTTAGTGTGCGGGAAATCATAAAGAATTATCATTCCGTTATGCTCAATTCCTATTTCTCCCAAGAAGGCTTTTCGCAAAATCTTGTGATATATAAATGATGAGCAAAATTTGACAGTTTGCTTTTAACAAGTTACAATATCTAGGACATTTTCGTTAATGACGTAAAGGAGGCGTTTTACAATGCAAACAGTAAATATTTTGTTGGACACCGTAGAAAAAGTAAAAGTGTTTGTCAACACCGTTGGCCCGCTTGAAGGTGATATTGACTTAGTTTCAGAACGCTATGTGGTTGATGCAAAATCCATCATGGGTATCTTTAGTCTCGACTTATCCAAGCCCCTGAAACTCAACATCCATTCAGAGCCTACAGCAGAAAAACTGATTCCACTGATTAAAAATTACATCGTGTAGTTTTACATGCAAGTCTAAGGACGGGAAAACCCTGTCCTTTTTTGTAGCATTGACACCAATATATAATAAAAGGGGATTAAAAACATGTCAGACCACTGGAACTTGAAAGACATCTACCCAAGCTATGATTCCTCAGATTTTAAGACAGATTTTGAATCGTTAAAATCGACTGTAGAAAAAATGAATGCACTGTCAAGCACATTAAAGTCTTTTGCAGATGTGGCACAAATTATAAAAATGCTAGAGCATTTTACAACCAAATCAAACCGTATCATGGTGTATTCCATGCTTGTTAACGCAACCAATACGGCCAGCCCAGACGCGGCAAAATATATGTATCTCTTTCAATCCATGACCGCAGAAGTCAGCCGCACAAAAGTTCGCCTGTCTGCATTTTTGGCCAAAGCACCGCAAAAAATTGAAACAGAAGCAAAGGCAAATGGACTGGAAGCGTATGTATATAAGCTTAGTGAAATGGCGGCAGAATATCATCATATGCTTAGTGAAGATGAAGAAACTATCATTGCCCAAGTGGAAACAACAGGTTCAAGCGCGTGGACAAAACTTCATGGCAAGCTTGTATCAACCCTTACCTGTGAATATGCTGACCCAAAAGATGGTGGCAAAATACGCACCATCACTATAAATGATTGCCGTAACCTAGCCTATGACGCAAGTTCGGAAGTGCGTAAAGCCGCCTATGAAGCAGAACTTGCCGCCTATCCTAAAATTGCAGAATCTGTAGCGGCGGCAATGAACAGTATCAAAGGCGAAGTCAATCTGCTCAGCAAATTGCGCAAGTTTGACAGCCCTCTTCACAGCACACTTTTTGCAAATGCCATGACACAAAAAACCCTTGACGCAATGTTTGAAGCCATCGATGACAACATCCACCACTTGCGCAGATACATGAAGGGCAAAGCACAGTATTTAAACAAAACCCAAGGCAAAAATTATACCGCACTCCCATTTTATGAAATGTTCGCCCCTGTAGGCAATGGTTCAGACGAGCCATTTACCTATGACGAAGGAAAAAAGTTCGTATTGGATAACTTCGCAAAATTTTCACCAGACATGGCAAACTTAGCCCAAAAAGCATATGATAAAGATTGGATTGACGTGTACCCTCGTGACGGCAAAGTAGGCGGTGCATTTTGCGCCAATGTGTATGAAGTAAAGCAGTCCCGTATTTTACTAAACTATGGAAACAGCCTTTCTGACGCGATTACGTTAGCCCACGAACTTGGTCATGCTTATCACAATGCACAAATTATGCAAGAGGGCATTCTCAATACAAAATACCCTATGCCTTTGGCAGAAACCGCATCAACTTTCTGCGAAATCATTGTAAACAACGCCGCAATACAAACCCTGCCTGATGAAGAGAAGCTGCAACTCGTGGAAAACTCCCTGCAAGATGCGACACAAATCATCTTAGACATTTACTCCCGCTTCCTTTTTGAAAAAAGTGTCTTTGAAACACGTAAAGACCATCCCCTTTCTGTGGATGAACTCAATACGCTTATGTTAGAAGCACAACGTACTGCCTATGGTGATGGACTAGACCACACACTGCTTCATCCTTACATGTGGATAATCAAAGGACATTACTATAATGCGGCGCGCAATTATTATAACTTTCCCTATGCCTTTGGACATTTACTTGCGAATGGTTTGTACAATATCTATAAGCAAACCCCTGATACTTTCGAGGAAAAGTATAATCACTTCCTTCGTATCTCAGGCAAAATGTCAATCAAAGACTCTTGTAAAATGCTTGGCATAGACGTAGAAAGCACTGCCTTTTGGACAAGTGCGCTGGATGTCATCAAAACCAGTATTGATGAATTTGAAAGATTAACCCAATAACCTACTAAAATCCCCATTGATGGGGATTTTTTTAATTCTTTTTCTAAGATTGCGTCTAACTTCGTAAAATGGTACAATAGTTACCCAATTTTGGTGAAGAAGGATGATTTCCATGAACACCCAAAAGCGTTCTCGTAAACTGGCGGTTCGCGCCCGTATTTTATATTTTGCTATACTTACCGTTGCGGTTATTATTTTACTTACTATCGGCATTTTTGTTTCCCTGCAAATTGCCGACCATTCAGCACGGCAGTTGGCGCGGCAATATTCTATTGAAGCAGCATCTAATTTTCATACCAGTATCAATCCTCATTTTGTTTTAATGCAGCAAATTTCACGGTCAACCACTATTTCACGGTGGCTGGCAGATGAACACAACGAAGACCATAGGGTACGCGCATTTGATGAAATTATGGGATATGTTATGTTCTCTCCCAATACACGTGTTATGTTTACAGCATACAATACAATGCATGGGTATGATTTTCACACAGAACTTACCTTAAATGACTTTCAACCATGGGGTACATTGGCTGGCGGTACAGTAAGCCAATGGTTTTATGACACACGTGACTATCAAAATCCTTTTATACTTAATATTCAGCGAGAACGTCCAGAACTTATAGAAGATGATATTGTTCTATTTATTTGGGCGAACCACCGCATGTATTACCAAAACGAATTTGTTGGTGTACTGACTGTTGGATTTCCCTTTGATGATGTTTTTCACGCCATGTTTGGTAAATATGATGAAATCTATATTCGTGGATATCTTATAGACGGCAATGGTCTTATTCGTAGCGACAGTGCAGGGGCTTTGGTTTTACATGACATGGGTATCCCAACACCTATTGCCATTCCTGAAACCGTTAATAATCCTACCCTTGCCGCTGTTATTGAAGCACAATTAGAAATGATGAACGGTGGACTTTTCACCTCAAGTGATATTATACCTGATGTGATTGCACTTACATCTTCTGACTATCGCTATGCCAGCATTTCGCCTATTGTAGGTACTGCATGGTCTATTCTTGTACTCTCTAACGATACAAACGGCTTTGGCTTTCATTATATAGCACTGGTTGCTTCAGCTATTTTGGTTGTATTTTTGGCAGCTTTAGCCACAGGCATCATGATGAACAACGTGGTTTTTAATCCATTATTCAGCTTATCTGAAAGTGCAGAACGCAACGGCACAACCCATCATGATATTTTTGGCACAAGCCGTGATGATGAAATAGGCGAACTTGCCCGCGCCATCTCATCATCACGTGAAACCATGATTTATCGTGAAAAACTCCTTGATGCCATTACACAAGCCGCAAAAATTTTATTGGCAGTCAGGGAAGCCGATAATACACAGGCAGTCATTGACAGCATGGAAATCATCGGAAAATGTGTGGATGTTGACCGCATACAAATTTGGCACGCAAAGCTATCAGAGGATGAACAATACTTTGCACTAAACTATCAATGGGCAAGCGAACTGGGTGTCCAAAAAGCATATATCCCGTCAGCACTAAAGCATGACCATGACGCAAAAGGTGTTGAACTCCTTTCCAGCAGAGAAATAATCAACACCATTGTTTCTACAATGTCAGCAGACGAGATAAAATATATGGAGCATTACGGAATATTGTCCATTGCCATTATTCCACTGTTTTTAAATGATACATTTATCGGTGCTTTAAGCGTAGAAGACTGTCATAACACCCGTGTGTTTACAGCCGATGAAATGTCAGCATTCATGTCCGCAGGTGCAATGCTTGCCAGTATGTTTAACCGTATAGTGCAAGAAGATGAAATAAAAACTGCCGCCATTGCAGAAGAAGCCAACCGTGCAAAAACCCGATTCCTTGCCCGCATGAGCCATGAAATACGCACCCCTATTACATCTGTCGTAGGTGTTTCTGAAATTCAACTGCGCCACCAAAACCTACCGCCCGATATTAAAGATGCCTTTGGAAAAATCAATGATTCCGGTCATTTACTTCTGGGTATTGTCAATGATATTTTAGATTTCTCCAAAATTGAGTCAGGCAATATGCCCCTTGCAAACCAAGAATATGAGGTGGCAAGTCTTATTAACGATGCCACTCAAATTCATGCTGTCTATTTAGAGCATAAAAATATCCGCTTTGAAGTGAAAATAGACGAACATCTGCCTGTCTATTTAATTGGAGATGCCCTGCGTATCAGACAAATCATAAATAATTTACTATCCAATGCCTTTAAATATACAGAAGCAGGATGTGTAAGCTTATTGCTTAGTTATGAAGGGTTGCAAGGCGATTTAATCAATTTGACCATTTCCATCCACGACACAGGTATGGGCATGACCGAAGCGCAAATTGAAGCCTTGAAAACCAGCGAATACACACGTTTCCACGAGCAAGAAGGCTTTGTAAGCGGTACAGGTCTTGGTATTTCCATTGTGTACAGCCTTGCGCATCTCATGAATGCACAGATTGATTTTAAAAGTGAAGTAGGCAAAGGCACTGTCGTTCATGTATGCATTCCACAAAAAACATGCAGTTTAGAAACCATAGGCAAGGAACTTGCCAGAAGCTTAGAGCGTTTTGAAATGGGTGTAAATACAAAGAAAACCACATTTATTTCAGAGCCTATGCCTTATGGCAAAGTGCTGGTGGTTGATGATGTTGACGCAAACTTATTTGTGGCAAAAGGCTTATTGGCGTTTTACGACTTGCGTGTGGAAACTTGTTCAAGCGGTAACGAAGCCATCAGAATGATAGCCCAAGGCAATGTGTATGACATCATATTTATGGACCATATGATGCCCGGCATAAGCGGTGCAGAAGCCATGTTTAAATTGCGTGAAACAGGTTATACCCAGCCCATTATTGCATTGACTGCCAACGCCCTCATTGGTCAAGCAGAAGTATTTATTGAAAAAGGCTTCGACGATTTTATTTCAAAGCCCATTCAAACAAAACGATTAGATGAAATTTTAATAAAATATGTAAGAGACAAACAACCGCCAGAGGTCATTGCAGAAGCCAATGCCATGGCTCAAGTTGCAAAGGCTAGTCACATTGATGACTTCATGAATGATGAAGCCGTTGTAGGCAAATTGCGCAATGACTTTGCCCGCGACCATAAAAATACTTTTGAAAAAATCATGAAAGCCATAGCCGCTGGTGATACCCCAACCGCATACCGTCTTGTACACACTGTCAAAGGTTTAGCAGGGCTAATCAGTGAAAATGCCCTCATGGACGCTGCACAAGCCATGGAAAATTCATTACGCAGTGATATGTCGCCAACCACTGCTCAAATTACAACAATGGAAATGGAAATGGCGCGTGTATTGGTCAATATTGCAGAAAACACACCAAAGGCAGAGCCCCTCCCTGTTGGCGTAGCTTTGGATAGGTCTGGGGCTTTGGACGCATTAGACCATCTTATCCCCCTATTAAAATCCCGCAATGTAGAAAGTACAAACGCGTTAGACCCACTTCGCCCATTTCCAGAAGCTATGATTATCATTACTCAAGTAGAGCAGTTTGAATTTGACGCGGCATTAAAAAGCGCGGAAGTGTTAAAATCTATTTGGAGCTAAATTAAAAAAACCGCCTGTGATTTTTTTCATCACAGGCGGTTTTAATATGCAAGGAAGTTACGCGTTTACACCATTTTCAGCCACCCATTTTTTATAATGGTCAGCCAAGGCACGGTCACTGCCCATGACATGCTTTGTCAGCCATGCCACCACAGTTTTGTTAATTTCAAGGCTAAGATGAAGCACTTGGGCTTCGGTTTCAATTTCGCCTTTGCCCTCTTCCTCACCCAATGCATAATTATCATTTACAAAATCTTCATGGAGTTTTGTTGCAACTTTAAGAAAGTCTGCATGTTCTTTTTTATGTGTTTCTGTATGTGGATAATCAGATTCATCCATCAATCCTTCTTCTGTAGCAAAATGACGCACAACATAATCGGCTAAAAATTCAATGGATGTTTTTACCTTTTCCTTTTTGTTTTTAAACGAAGTTGACATCACTTGCTCTACTAGCTCAAAAATTTCCTTGTGGTCAGCATCCACTGTTTCGTTTCCAGTTGCAAATGTCTCATTCCAAAGACCCATAACGAAAACTGCCTCCATTCAAAATATTTTTCACATATACCCTAGCATAATCCTGTTATTTTGTCAAAAACTCATGGAGCAGTGCATTGATTTGATTCCCCATAAGAAAAATTACAGAAACAGCATTCAGCCATAAAATTAAAATAAATACCCCTGCAATACTGCCATACACCACAGGATACTGTGTAAAATTTTGTGTAATAAAGCTAAAAGTCGCCCCCACGACAGCCCACCCAATAACCGTAAACACCCCTCCAGATAAAACATGCATTATCGGCAGTTTTTTTGCACAAGCCAGTTTATACATAAAAGTAGTCAATAATACCAATAACACCAGTGCAATGATTCCAGACACTGCGCCCCAAAATACAACCAGCCCAAGCATGACAATGAGCGCGCCGGAAAACAAAATCATCAGCACAAAACTAAGCACCACTTGCATGACCCCGCCGCGTCTATCATTTACACCATACGCATGATTGACCCCATGAATAATCGCTCTAAAGCCATTGGTCGTATTGTAAACGCTAAAAAACAAAGCGGCAGATAAAAGTCCTGCACTGCGGGTTTCGCTCAGTTCAATAATAAACCCTTCAACCAAGTCTGCCACGTCTACTGGCAAAACATGATAAAGTGCGCCAAAGATGGCATTCTCGTCTAAATCTAAAAAGCCCATCAAAGCCATCAAAAATACTAGAAACGGAAAAAACGCCAATAATACACGCAGGGTTAATCCTGCGGCACGTTCAAACACTTGGTCTTCATGGCATTTTACAGCCAGATTGAATAAAAAAATTATAAACTTTTTCATGGGTCAGTCACCTTTGAGTATGATATAATCTTGTAGAGATGTCTTTAACCAGTCACAAAAAGGAGCAATTTACATGAAAAATCTAACTTTACTCACAGATTTTTATGAACTCACGATGATGCAAGCCTATCACCACCATCAAACACACACAGGGCGAAGACAACGCGCCATTTTTGACATGTTTTATCGGGAGAACCCCAGTGGCAGTGGATATGCTGTGGCGGCAGGGTTGGCACAGGTTATTGATTATATAAAAAAGCTACAGTTTACAGACGAAGACATTGCCTATTTACGCTCTACAGGTGTGTTTGGTGATGAATTTTTAGCCTATTTGAAAACCTTTCGATTCACAGGGGATATTTATGCAGTGCCTGAAGGTACAGTCATATTTCCAGGAGAGCCGCTACTTACCGTCAACGCACCCCTCATGGAAGGGCAACTCATTGAAACAGCCATGCTTAATATTATAAATCACCAAAGTTTAATTGCAACCAAGGCGGCGCGGGTTTGTTGGGCGGCACAAGGCGACCGTGTTTTGGAGTTTGGGCTTAGACGCGCCCAAGGCCCTGACGCAGGGCTGTATGGTGCGCGGGCGGCAATGATTGGCGGTTGTGCCGCCACAAGCAATGTACTTGCAGGACAGCTTTTCAATGTGCCTGTGCGAGGTACACATGCCCACAGTTGGATAATGAGCTTTGACACAGAGCTGGAAGCTTTCAGATATTATGCCCAGCTTTATCCCCAAACTTGCATTTTACTTGTAGATACCTATGACACCCTTAAAAGCGGTATTCCTAATGCGATAAGGGTTTTTAAAGAAATGCAGGATAGTGGAGAGCCTATAGGCCAATTGGGGATTCGTTTGGACAGCGGGGATTTAGCCTATCTATCCAAACAAGCACGAATCATGCTTGACGAAGCAGGCTTTACAAATGCCTTTATTAGCGCGTCAAATGATTTAGATGAAAATATTATTGCAGAGCTTAAAGTCCAAGGGGCAAAGATTACCACTTGGGGTGTAGGCACTCATTTGATTACGTCAAAGGAATATCCAGCCTTTGGGGGGGTATACAAAATGGCGGCACTTTCTACAGACGGCGGTCCATGGCAAAACAAAATCAAACTGTCGGAAGACCCTATAAAAGTAACAAATCCTGGGGCTAAAAAGATTTTTAGGCTGTATGACAAAAAATCTGGTAAGATGAAGGCAGATTTGATTGCATTACATGACGAAACCTTAGATAATAGTGAAGACTTAACTATTTTTGACCCCATTGCCACATGGAAGCGAATGACTTTGCCCGCAGGGGAATTTACTGTGCGGGAACTGCTTGCCCCTGTGTTTAAAAATGGTGAATGTGTTTATCCAGACATGACCGTCACAGAAATTTGTGAATATGCCGCCCGCGAAAAAGAAACCTTGTGGGACGAGCATAAGCGGTTAATGCGCCCCCAAATTATGCCTGTAGACCTTTCACAAAAATTGTACGATTTAAAGCAGTCCATCATCGCGCAACTGCGCGAGAATAAATAGGAGGGATTCAACATGAATCATGTCAAAGCATTACCAGCAAAACTACAAGCTAAAAAAGGGTTTTCCCTCAATATGATTATCGGGATAGACGGCTTTGTAGACGAAATTGTCCATCCAGTAGACAAGCGGCAAGACTATGCCAACTACACACGTATCCCCACCATTAAAGAGTTTGGCGAGCGTATCGTTGCAGCATCAGGGCTTAGTGCCAATGTAGAAATGGTCAGTATCCAAACAAAACTTGGAGGAAATGGGCCGATTCTTTCCAATGCACTCTTAGAATATGGTGTTGATTTAACCTATGCAGGCATTCTTGGCAAGCCTGATATTCACCCTGTTTTTAAACCCATGGTAGAAAAAGCAAAAGCCATCTACAGCCTAGGCAACCCAGGGTTTACTGACGCTGTAGAATTTGAAGACGGTAAAATTATGATTGGTAAGCATTCTACCTTAGTGGATATTACATGGGATGTTTTCAAAAACGCCCTTGGCGGTGCAGAAGGCATTGCAAAGTTAATTCAAGAAAATCAGTTGTTCGGCATGGAAAACTGGACAATGATGCCCCACATGAGTGACATCTGGCAAGGGTTGATTGACGAAGTGTTCCCACTCCTTGACACCCCAGCAGAAAAGCCCCTTGCATTCTTTGACTTGGCAGACCCAGAAAAACGCACCAAAGCAGACATCAGCCACGCCATGAAACTGATTGGACGCTTTGAAGAAAAATTCCGTGCAGTTTTAGGGCTTAATGAAAGCGAAGTCTATCAAATCGCCGCCGCCCTTGACATTGCACTGCCTGAAAATGACACTGACAAATTACAAAGTGCCGTCATGGCAGTGCATAAGGCAATGAATATCTATTGCCTAGTGGTACATCCTGTACGCAGTGCATGTTGTGCCATTGGCGGTGAATATTTCTCTACAGATGGCCCATACTGTGAAAAACCAAAGCTTACAACAGGCGCAGGCGACAATTTCAACGCAGGATTTTGCCTAGGGCAAGCACTTGGGCTTGACCCCCTTGCTTCATTGACTTTGGGTGTATCCACCTCTGGATTTTATGTACGCAACGCAAAAAGCCCTACATTTGAACAAGTGATTGAATTTGCCCAAGCATGGGGCGATGGAAAGGTAGACTAAAACCTATGGCAACCATAAAGCAAAAAAAACGCAGTGAAATTCCTGCCGAGTTTAAATGGAAGCTGGAAGACATTTTCGCCACCAATGCCGATTGGCAAAAAGGCGTGGATTCCATTCCCAGTGAAATTGCAAAAATAGAAGCCTTCCGCGGCAAGCTAAAAGACGGAAAAACTTTGCTTGAGGGTTTAAAAACATATCACAATGTTGCCAACTTGGTTTTCAAGCTATATGTTTATGCCAATATGCGGCTCCACGAAGACAGCAATGTTTCAGAATCCCAAGGCATGGCAAATGTCATTGCCAGCCAATACGCAAAATTTTTAGCCGCCGTTTCATTTATCACGCCAGAAATTTTAGAGCTTGACGAAGCAACCGTCAAAGGCTTTATAGAAACCACGGCTGGATTGGAAGTATACACCCAATATCTCAACAATATTTTACGCAAAAAAGCCCACACTTTAAGCGCGGAGGTTGAAGGAATACTTGCCGCTGTATCAGAAATAGGCGACGGTGCAAAAAATATCAACGATATGCTCACCGATGCAGACATGAAATTTGCCAGTATCACCGACGAAAACGGCAATACAGTAGAAGTCACCAGCGGCAATTTTATTTCTCTCATGGAATCCTCAAACCGCCGTGTACGGGAAGACACTTTTAACACCTTCTATGATGAATTTTGGAAGCTTAAAAACACCTTTGCGGCAATGCTTAACGCCAGCATTAAAAATGATATTTTTGTTGCCCGCACAAAAAAATATGATTCTGCCCGTGGTGCGTCATTAAATACCAGCAATATCCCCATCTCTGTTTACGACAATTTGATTCAAGCAGTGCATGAGTTCTTACCTGTCATGCATCGCTATATGGCTTTGCGTAAAAAAGCATTAAAAGTAGATGAACTGCATATGTACGACCTGTACACGCCCATTGTAGAAGAAGCCGATACAAAAATGCCCTATGATGAAGCCAAGAAAATTTTAGTTGAAGGGCTTGAGCCCCTTGGCAAAGCCTATTTAGATGAAATGTCAAAAGGCATGGAAAGCGGCTGGATAGACGTATACAACAACGAGGGCAAAACAGGCGGCGCATACGCATGGGGTACGTATGGCACATCGCCATATGTACTGTTGAACTATAGTGATAAACTAGGCGACTTATTCACCCTAGCCCACGAAATGGGTCACGCCATGCACAGCTTCTACTCCCGCAGTAACCAGCCCATGGTTTATAGCAGTTACACGACTTTTCTTGCAGAAGTCGCGTCCACCGTCAATGAAACCCTGTTGATGGAACACATGTTAAAAACCACAACTGACCCAAAAATCCGCATGTATTTGCTTGGAGAATATATTGAGCAGTTCCGCACCACCGTCTTTCGCCAAACCATGTTTGCAGAATTTGAGCATATTTTGCACACCATGGCAGAAGAAGGCAAACCACTGATTCTTGACACCATAAACCAAGTCTATCGTGACTTAAACGTAAAATATTATGGTGCAGATGTTGTGATTGATGAAAAAATCGACCTAGAATGGGCGCGTATTTCTCATTTCTATCGTGCATTCTATGTATTCCAGTACTCTACAGGATATTCTGCGGCAATTGCTTTTACAAAACGGATAAAAGAAATGGGCGAACCTGCGGTGAAGGATTATCTTGAATTTCTAAAAAGCGGCAGTAGTGATTACTCCATCAACATCCTAAAAAAAGCCGGCGTAGACATGTCCACTCCAGAACCCATCCGCGAAGCTTTAAAAGTATTTGAATCCCTTGTTACAGAAATGGAAAAGACTTACCAATAAAAGTTAGCGTATCCATTCATGTAAAAGCGGATAGATTTCGTAAGGCGCGCCATTAGACAGGAGTTGAGCCTATGCAAGCAATCAAAGCCTATTATAGCGAAGGTACATTTGTGCCTTTTGAACCCGTTGTGATTCCAAAGGGTAGTCACGCCATCGTCACCATTCTTGATTTTGCGATAAATCAAGCGCAGATTACTGATGATTTTTCACAAGATGATGAGGATTTTTCTGCGTGGCATAAGCGCATGAAAGAAGCCCTTGCCCTTTCAATGGACGAAGCGTTACCCGAGATTTATTTTACCCGTTCAAAAGATATGCGGCCGCCATTAAATTTCGATAATTGAGGAGGCGAGTGCTTCAATGAAACACGCACTTGATACCAATGTTATTTTCCGTTATTTGAAAAGCGCGTTTTATGTTGCACCCAAAGAAAAACAATAAAATTTGTCAAAAAAAAGCTTCCCCTAGAGGAAGTCATATGGTAAAATACAGGTGCGGAAATAAAGTGGAAGTACCGCAGTAGCTGAACAGGTGTTAGCCCACCCGTCAGCTTATATAGGGATGCACTTAGCCATCGCCTAATATAAACAGGTTCACCTGCCACCACGGCAATTTTATTTTACAACAATCACCTCACATTTTCAAGCATCCCCCGCCTTGAGATGTTTTTAATTAACCTATGCGATAGCGATACAATGCAAATGTTGTGTGTGTTATGGCGAACCTGTTTAACTTAGGTGATGGCGGCCATCCTTATATGCATAATTTATTTCGGCAAATAAATTATAAGGAGGCGTTAAGCCATGGAACGATACAGCTCCAGAGGTATTGACGAACTAGGACGGATGGTTTTGCCCGTCGAGATTAGAACCAAACTTAATTTAAGAGCAAACATGCAGGTTTCCCTCACCCCAATAGACACGATTGTCATTTTACAGCGTGTAGACGGTGAGCCCATCCCCGCATGTACCTGTTACAACTACACCAGCACCCTAGACGAACTGCACAGGGTAACATTTTCTCATGAACTATTAAGTCAACAAGGCTGGAAAGCAGGCAGTACCGTTGCACTTTATGTTAATGATAACATTATCATATTAAAATCAGCATAAGCTAAAGTATTATTTTCCCCATACATTGAAGTGTTGCCTTAAATGGAGGATATTCTAATGTATGGGGAATTTTTTTACACTTTAGCAAGTGAAATTATAGGAGGATGTACAATGCTTGACACAGAAAGACTTATTTTAAGACGCTTTACATCAGAAGACGAACAGGCATTTGCGGATATTATGACCAACCCCAACGTATACCGCTACTTAGGCACAGGTCAAGCCATACTAAGAGAAAATATCAAGCGGTTTATTGACTCACTTGAATCTACATGGGGTCATGGACTTGGGGTATATGCTGTCGTTGAGCGTGAAAGGGGTCAATTGCTGGGATACAGCGGTGTACGCGGTTTGCCTGATGGCAGAAAAGAACTTATGTATGCTTACGGGGAAAATGCTTGGGGCAAAGGATACGCCACCGAAGCCGCAAAAGCTATACTGGACACACACAGCCCCCGCCCCCTTATTGCCATATCATACCCAGAAAATCTCGCATCTATCAGCGTCATAAAAAAAGTAGGTTTTCGCCATGTGGGTCAAGAGCAAATGTTTGGTAAAACACTTGAATCTTTTATATTAGGCTAGACCAATAATTTACATCACTAATTTTTCTGCATGATTGGAATACTATCTCCAAAGGAGAGTGTTTCTAAAATCATGCGGAATTTTTTTATGCTTTTTTTTGTGGCAATGATGGCTTTTGGGGTGCGGGTTCAGGCAGTAGAAGTATTGGAAGTACTGGAATCAGTAGAAATAGAAGTGCCTGTGATTATGTATCATTTGGTTACAGAACAGTCTAAGTACATTGGCAAGTACGGCATTCGCCCTGATGACTTTGAGACAGACTTGGTGTATTTGCGGGATAATGGATACACACCCATTGTCATGGAAGATTTATTCAACTTTGTCAACAACATGGGTCAACTCCCCGAAAAACCCATCATGCTTACTTTTGACGACGGCAATTCAGGCGACTATGAATATGTTTTGCCCCTTTTGCAAAAGTACAACATGCGGGCAATCGTAGCCATTATTGGGGCAACGGCAGACCAGTATACACCCTTGGCAGAAGAAAACCCCAAAGCAAAGTATCCTAATTTAACATGGGGGCAAGTGTTGGCACTTCATGAGTCAGGGCTTGTAGAAATTCAAAACCACAGCTATGACCTCCACGGCAAAAATGGAAGCGGACGGCGCAAAGGGGAATCTGACGAAGCCTATCATATACGCTTACGTGAAGATTTAAAAAAACTTCAAGACGCTTGCAGTGAAAATATTGGGCATATTCCCACAGCATTTATTTATCCCCTAGGGGTTATTGGAGAAGGTTCACAAAAAGTGCTGGAGGAACTAGGCATGGTTGCAAGCTTCGGTTGCGAGGAAGGAATGAATCTATTTTCCAGAGGAGATTTGGACGGGCTTTTCCGAATTAAACGGGTCAATCGTGCCAACAAACGCACTGTTGAAGAAATACTTGGAAAGCTTCCGAAGAAAAACCCTTGAATACCGCTCACGACTACTGTATAATGAGTTAATACTAATTATCAAAACACTAAAATTTGCGCCAGGAGCGGGGTATTCATGAATTTATTGATTGTATCCAAACCTCTATTTAATAGTGACATGAAAGTGAAAGGGTACTATATGGCTGCCCAATATGGCAATGCCATTTTAGAATCTACAAAGTCCAACCCATTAGACAGGGCAATGGATTCGCCTTTTATAGATTTTATGAATGAAGTGGGGCTAGACGCGCTCACTCAGGATAAAGACATCTTTATTCCCATCACCCAAATTCAACTGGTGACAGACCTGACGCGCAATATTACAGAAGAGCCAGAAAAAATTATCTTCTTACTAGACGCGTCAACCACCCCTGACCCATTGGTGATTCAAAGGTGTAAAGAACTTACAGGGCGAGGCTACAAATTTGCGGTATATTTCACAGGAAACATGAACTATGTGGAATCATTTACCCCTTATATCAGCCATGTGTTTTTAAAGGTAAGTACAGAAAAGCTTATAGAAAGCTCTATAGCCATCAAAACTGCGTTGCCTAAAGTCACAGTAGTTGCAACAGATATTGGTGAAAAGACGATTTTTGATAATATTAAAAACTCTGCCAATGCAAAAATAAGCCTGTTTGACGGTGCATTTTATAAGGTACATATGCCTTCTAATGCCAAGCAAAACGCCCTTTCTCCCCTCAAAACCAACTATATTCAATTGCTTAATATCGTCAATCAAGATGATTTTGATTTTCAAACCTTTACACGCACTGTTCGGCAGGATACTGCCCTTGCGATTCAGTTCATGCGCCTAGTCAACACCTCCAGCAAATCCCGCACAGAAGTTAAAAACCTTAACCAAGCCGCGGCAATGCTTGGGCAAAAAGAAATTAAAAAATGGGTAAGCACAGCCGTTTCAAACGCCCTTTGTGTTGATAGTCCTTCTGAAATTACAAGGCTGTCCCTTATCCGTGCAAAGTTTTGCGAAAATTTAGCACGGCATTTTGAAATGGCGATTGTACAGGAAAACCTATTCCTTTTAGGTCTGTTTTCTGTCCTTGACGTTGTGCTGGATATGCCTATTCAAGAAGCCTTTAAACTCGTGTTTGTTCCACCCCCAATCCATAACGCGCTGGTAGATGGCAGTGGTGATTTCTTTAGTGTGCTATTCTTCGTACAGCAATACGAACTAGGACATTGGAAAGAAATTTCACGGGTGGCATTGGTGCGCAATATTACCATTGACCAAATTCACTATGCCTACAAAGAAGCCATGATTTGGTATAGTGACTTAATTAACATTACTGTCAACGAAAGCGAAATTTAGGATAGGGAATGACAGAAGTAAAGTTTATTGCAAAAAATGAAGAGACATGGAAGACCCTAGAAGCTTTTAATCATCATTTGGCTAAAAGCAGAAGGGGCGTTAAAGGGCTGGCAGTTGATGAAGTTCGAGAGTTTTCTCGACTTTTTCGGCTTGCCAGCCATCATCTTGCCTACGCCAAGACACATTTTCCCACAGGCAATGCATTGCCTTACTTAAACAGAATTGTTGGCGTAGCCCATAATTTTTTCTATGTCAGAGAAAAAGGCGGGTTTGGGCAAGTTTGGGAATACTTTGCCTACACCTTCCCCCAAGCCGTGCGTGATACTTGGCGTTTTTGGGCTGTTGCCGCGGCTTTTTTTGCGTTGGGTGTTGTTTTTGCAGGGTTTTATGTTTCAAGTGACCCTGCAAATTTGCAAACCATCATGCCTGGCTGGATAGGGGATGGTACTTTAGAAGGGGAAACCCCTGATTGGGGTGACGGTGGTGTTGCTTGGGATTATGCCTACATGACCGCTGTGATTGGAACAAATAATGTTAGAGTGGCGTTTATGACCTTTGCTTTTGGTATTTTAGGCGGCATTGGCACAATTTTTATTTTAGTTTACAACGGGCTTATTGTTGGCGCACTCATGGGATTTTTTCATCAAAGCGGTGCGGACATGCTGATAGCCTATTCACTCATTCTTCCCCACGGGGTGCTGGAACTTATGGCTATTTTCCTTTGCGGCGGCGGCGGGCTTATGATAGGTAAGGGTTTGCTAATCCCAGGAGATTTAACACGACGACATGCTTTAATTGCCAGTGCAAAGCAAGCCGCTGTACTTATGCCTGGTGTTGTGGCTATGCTGGTGATTGCAGCTGTTATTGAAGGTTTTTTTACCCCTCTTGGGATTAACCCTTGGTTAAAGCTGACTTTTGCTGCATTGACAGGCATTGGATTTATTGTTTACTCCATGAGAATCCATAAAGATGCCTAGGGCGGTTAAAACTGCGCCAAATATCTTTGAAGGCCTTTTGTACAAGAGCGGATTTTCCCCTGTCATTGGCGTGGATGAAGCAGGGCGCGGCCCCCTTGTTGGGCCTGTTGTTGCTTGCGCGCTAATACTTCCAAAGGAGTTAGTGATTGAAGGGGTAACGGATTCTAAAAAGTTATCCCCTTTAAAGCGTGGGCAATTGGCGGCTGAAATAAAGACTGCCGCCATAGCTTACGCTTTTGGCATCGTTCATGCAGCTGAAATTGATAGAATAAATATTTTACAAGCCACCATGCTTGCCATGGGACAGGCGATTGATGGTGTTTTAAATGAAACCAAACAGGCTGTCGCGCTGATTGACGGCACAACTGCCCCACTCTGCGGGTGTCCCACAATTTCCATTGTCAAGGGCGATTTTTTCAGTCATTTAATTGGGGCGGCAAGTATACTGGCTAAAGTAGAACGGGATACTATGATGGAGACTATGCATAAGCAGTATCCTGAATATGGCTTTGACCAACACAAGGGTTATGGTACAGTTGCACACAAACATGCAATTGAAAAGTATGGGCTTTGTCCCGAACATCGCAGAAGTTTTTGCAGAAAGGTGAACCATCAGTTATGAAAAATCTTTCAGTCGTGGCAATTCGCCGATTTCATGAACTTCACCCAGGGGATATTTTTCGTGCAATGATTCACGATATACGCCCAGGGGAAGTTGTTATTCGCTTTAGTGGCGGTGAACTTTATACAGCACGGTCAATGGTTTTACCTGATGCACGTATTGGGGAAGTGAGTTTATTTTCTGTACGGGAAAATGACTTTGAAGGCAAAATTGTATTGGAAATGGTAAAGGCTGACCCAGACACAAAGAAAAATAATATGCTTACTGACGCAATAACCAATGCGGGGCTTTCTGTGACCCCTGAAATGCTTGCCCTTGGGCGGGGCATTATAGACAGGGGTATCCCTGTTGACGCACAAGTTTTACACAAAGTCACATTTTTTGCCCATGCCAGTAAAGAAGCACAGGCATTAAATATTGACAGCGTCATTTTTCTACTGGGTGAAGACATGCCTGTGTCATTAGACACCATTCAAGCACTCAACCAAATTTTGCACAATCCTCAACTTTTATTAAGCGAATGTTCATCTGTTGCCCACCCTCACCCTTCACCCAAGGGTATCCTACATTTTTACCGTCAATTATATGCAAAAATTTACGAGCAACTCATTCCATTAAAAAATGTGGCAACTGTAAAAGAAGCTTATAAAAAAGAAGCATTAGAAAAAGCACGGGACATGATATTATTTATGGCACATTTGAAACACCGTAAATATTTTCAAATACCTTATGCATCATTGGTTGCAGAAGTTCATTCCAGCACCCATGTATCAAACACCGCTATCATTGCTGTTGAAACCCCTACACTAGGGCGGGTGGAAGTATCTATTCAAAATGGTACATTAGCCTTTCATGCCGCAAAAGATACCACTTTACAATGTCTAAAACAAAACACACCACGTCTAACTGCCTTGTTAAATCAAAAGGGCATTTCCCTTACAATGACCGAATTTAAACCCATAACCGAACCATTTACCATACGCTCTGCCCTGCCAAATAATCAGCAAAAACCTACCCCCGTGCCAAAGCGTTATACATTCGACATGCGCGTTTAAGGAGAACCTGATGGATAATTTTAAAAAGCCCTTGAACCCAAGGCAAAAGGCTGTCGCAATCAAATATAATCCAGATGAAGTCGCGCCTAAAATCCTAGCCAAAGGCGCAGGCTTCATTGCGGAAAAAATCCTTGAGAATGCCCAAAATTCTGATGTGGTCATACACAAAGATGCGGCCCTTGCCGAAGACCTCACCCGCCTAGATATTGGCGACCATATTCCCCCAGACCTTTATGAAGTCGTTGCACAAATTTTAGTTTTTATCAACGATTTGGACAAACAAGAAACAGCAAAAAAAGAGCGGCCTCGGGTTTAAAAACCCAAGACCGCTACTTTTTTTATTTTATTATGCGTCTAAATCACTTTCTACATCCATTACATATCTTGTACCCCAGCCTTGCAGCCATTTTGTGCCGTCTTCTTCGATACCAAATTGAATAACGCCACCAAGCCCTCGGCTTGTGCCTAATACATAGAAGGTGTATTCGTCAATCATTCCAATGCGTACTGACCCTGCTAAACTTGTCAAAAATGCATAACCATCTTCGTCTACACCAACAGTGATTGTTGCCTCTGGCACATTAAAAATACTGTTAGGCACAGTGGTTTGATAACGCCATGTGTCGCCAATCCAACGGTCTAGGCTTTCATCTGCTTGCCACAAGTCTATGCGCTCTGGGCCAGGAATGATACCCAATTCGCCCTGCATAAGAATCATACGTCCTGCAATTTCTTTAAACCAAAAACGACCAAGTATTGAATCAAAGCTACCGTCAGAGTATGGTGTAAATTCTAAGTGGGCATCTGGGCCTAGTGTATCTGCAAAGTATAACTTACCTTCTTCTGAAATACGAAGATGTCCAAGCCCTACATAGTATCCAGTGAAAACCTCCAGTGCTTCTAGTGACAGTTCAATCGGCTCTCTTTCAGGCAATGGCCCAACTGGAGACGCAATACCCTCTAACTCATATCTTGCGTCAGCCAACATGGTAATAGGTGCTTGCAAAGACACCGACGCACCGCTTACGCTATTGGTCGTTCCAAAAACGCCAATGCCATGCTCGAAATCTAAAACTAAGCCTGTAAAATAATTTATCCATCCGCCGTCATGCCCCATGTGTGAAGTGCCGTCTATCCAAGTCCAGTAGATAAACCCAAGGGCATACTGCATCATTGGTGAAAGTGAGAAGTCAAAATCCTGTACTTCAACCATTTGTGCAAAATATGCTTCTGACAGAATGCGGTTGCCGTCAAGTTCCCCAAAGTTTAAAAGCATATGCATAAACCGTGCCATATCATACGCGTTACTGTAAAGCCCGCCTACGGATGTTGCGTTGGCAAACACACGGTCAGCCGCTGGAAGGGAAGCGGTGATATAGGGCAAAGAAACATCTACTTCATCTTCATTTGGAAAGAAGGTGGTAGAAGCCATATCCAGCGGGTCAAAAATATTTTCTTGTATATAGTTTGCAAAGCCATGGAAAAAATCACCGTCTGCTGCAAAGCCTGAAACTTCTGCTACAAGTATGCCCAAAACCGTATATCCCACATTAGAGTATGCCATACGGTCAGTCTCTACATTGTACATGTGTACCCCTGCAAGCCGTGGAAGCATGTTGTTCATAAATGCAGGGTAATGCGCCCCTATTGTGCCAAAACCACCAAACATGTCTCCAGGCAAACCCGCCACATGGGCAAGCAACATTCTGGTTGTAATATTGCGGTAATCCCCACCATTGACAGGGTGAGACAAAACAGAAAAGTCTGGTAAATACGTGGTGATTGGTTCGTCAAGGTCAAGTACGCCCTGTTCAACCAATTGCATAATTGAAATAGCCGTGAAAAGTTTTGTCACAGAGCCAATGTCAAAGAGTGTATCCTCTGTTACACCACGTTCGTTTTCTACATCTGCAAATCCTACACCCCGTGTCCATGTGTGATTTGTGTCACGGTGAACCACTGCAAAGGAAAGCCCCGATACATCCATGGTTTCCATAGCCTGATAGGCTTGGGTAAGTGCCGCTGTTTTTGTGTCCGACAAGAAGTCAAAGGTATCTGTAAACAGAATAGGTGCTTCTTCATATACGGCTTCGTTAGCAAAAACCAATGAAAAGCTGGATAAAACCATTGCGCTTGCCAAAGCAAGTGAAACGGCTTTCTTTAAAAATTTGTGCATAAATATATTCCTCCTTAGAAGTTGTCAACGTATAAAATATACGATGCAATTAAAATTAAGTTTGTGTTAAAAATCTAGTCTGGCGTAAATTGCCCTTGTGATAAATAGTGAAATAACAAACGGAATCCCACCCAATACAATAAACACCAACGCGCTCATGACATGTGACACTTCAAAATGAGTCATTGCCGTTGAAATACCTACAAAAACACCAACCGAAATCAATATGGCTAGGGTAAGACCCACTTCTCCATTTCCAATTTTTGTACAGGCAATGGGAAAAGCCAATGCTACCGCAAGCATTACAGTGCCAAAAGAGAATGTCAACAAAGTCAGTGCCACTGCTTCAGCAAATTCCATTATACCATCATGGAGAAAGAACCCTACACCAAAAACCATTAAAAAAATGAACACGCCAAAAAGTGAAGCAAGAAGCACAGAAAGATATTGCGCATTGGCTAGGCTTTTTCGCTTCACAGGCATAGAAATTTGCAGCTTTTCCCACCGTGAGGCAACTTTTCCGCCAATACTTATTAACACTATATAGGGTAAAACAGCCACTGCGCTATACATAAAAAATGAAAATGCAATATTATTCCAAGTCACTAACCATGCAATACCCAACATCATACTGGTTAATACGGAAAATGCCAAATACTGTTTAGCACAATAAAAAGTAAATATCAATAATCCCTTTAATGGACTTCTAGCCTGCATTAGTATTCTCTCCTTTCACAAGCATTAGCATAATTTCATCTATGGTAATATTGTCAATAACAACGCCAAAATATTTCTTTTCTGCCCCTTGTTTGTCAGCAACAAGCACATCAATTTGATAGTCATGTCTTCTCACTGCAAGTATATCCTGCTTTTCCACCCCATCAAACTGCGCCGCTTTTAACCGCATGATACCATAGTGATATTTCAATACATCTTTCTTTTCGCTAAAAATAATTTTACCCTCGTGGATGAAAGTAATGTAATCTGCAACTTTTTCAAGGTCAGATGTAATGTGAGATGAAAGAAAAATAGAATGGTTTTCATCCTGCACAAAGTCCAAAAACACGTCTAAAATCTCATCCCGTGCAATCGGGTCAAGCCCGCTTGTGGCTTCGTCCAATATCAATAACTTTGGACGGTGAGACAGTGCAACAGCAATGGCAAGCTTCATTGTCATTCCTCGTGAGAAAGTTTTTATCCGCTTATTTTTAGGAAGCCTAAACTTCGCCAAATATTCCCCAAAAAGCTTATCATCCCATTCAGAATATATATAACCCATGGCAGAAGTAATCTGCGTTGCAGTTAAATGTTCAGGAAAGCTATTCGTTTCATAAACCACACCAATGTCATTGCGAATATCGACCCTATCGTCTGCCATTTCTTTTCCAAAGACTTTAATCGACCCGCCATCTTTAATCAGTGTGTTAAGTATACAGCCAATCGTTGTACTTTTACCTGCGCCATTTTCCCCTACAAAGCCCATGATTGCCCCACGGGGCAACGAAAATGAAACATCATGTAAGCTAAAGTCTGATTTTTTATATTGCTTACACAAGCTTTGCACTTCCAAAATTGTATCCAATGTTAATCATCTCCTGCATAAAAAATTTTTAAAAGCTCTACAAGTTTTTCCACAGGAATGCCATAGGTTCGCCCAATTTCTGCGGCTTCTTGCAGATGTTCCTCTGCACGGCGTTGCCGCTCTTCCTGCACAAAGTCCTTATTTTGCGCCGATACAAAGCTTCCACGCCCAACGGTTGTTTCAATAAATCCATCCCTTTGCAAATTTTCATAAGCCGTTTGCACTGTGATAACACTCACGTGAATAGACTTAGCCAGTGCGCGCATAGACGGCAGAGGCGCACCCGTTTGCAGTTCCCCATTCATAATCATGGCTTTAATCTGCAATGTAATTTGCTCATAAATTGGTTTACTGGTGTTACTGCTGATAATGATATCCATATGAATCATCCTTTTTTGACATGCAATGTATATATTGCATAAGCACAATATAACAGGCTAGACATTCTCTTGTCAACCCTTCATTCTTTTTTCTTGCGGAAACGTATTTATAAGTATACAATTGTAAGGACTAATTCTAAGGGGTTGATTTTTATGAACGAAGTATTAAAAGCCATTGCAGAGCGCAATTCCTGCCGAGATTTTTCTCCAGAGCCTCTTACCAAAGAGCAAATAGAAATATTGGTAAAAGCTGCGTTGGCTGCACCCAGTGCAATGAACTTGCAACCATGGTACATCACCGTGGTGACAGATAAAAGCTTCATTGAAGCCTTTGACGCAGAAATTATGGAGTTTGTCAAAAAGGATGAAAACTGGTACAAAACAATGCAAGAGCGCGGCGGAAAAGCCCTATATGATGCACCCTGCATGATTTTTATTGCAAAAAATGAAACAAACTATGCAACCCATGACTGCGGAATTGTTAGTCAAAACATTGCATTAGCGGCTCATGCAATGGGGTTAGGCAATGTGATTTGTGGCATGGCACGCATTCCATTTGAAGGCGCGAAAGGTGCAGAATTTACAAAACAACTACAATTTCCAGAAGGGTATACCTTTGGAATGAGTGTACTGGTAGGTAAGGCAAACAAAGGCAAAACGCCCCATGAGCTAGACTTTAATAAAGTAAGTTATGTATAAGGACGTGTAAACATTGGGAGATGTATTTAAAGAACAAATCGTAAAACGGAAACCAACCGTAAAAGATACTGTGATTCGTGTATTGTTGATTGTACTGGTTATTCTCATTTTCTTTGCGTCAGCACTGCTTGTGCAAGCCCTTGCCGTGGTCATTACCGCAGTGGCAGCATTTGGCGCATTTTATCTCATGAGTTTTTTAAGTGTGGAATATGAGTATATCTTTACAAATGGCGAACTGGATATTGATATTATCTACAATAAGTCTCGCCGCAAGCGTCAACTTTCCACAAAAGTGAATGATTTTGAAATCATGGCGCATATTGATGATAAAAACCACGAGTCGGTATTCACCATGGCGCAAGAAACCCGTGACTACTCCAGCGGTGTTCATGGGCAAGATACTTACATGTGTATGCTGACCCTCAAGGGCAAAAAAGTGAAGCTTATCATTGAGCCAAATGAAAAAATGCTAAAAGCCATTGCAGGAAGTATTACTCGCCGCAAACTGCACCTGCGCCCTGGCGTAGTGCTTGTTCAGTAAAAGGAGGCACAACATGGTTAATATCCTACAAGGGCTGACATTTGATGATGTTATTATCGAGCCAGCCTTTTCAGATGTGCAACCTTCACATGTTGACACATCTGTGAGATTATCAAAAAATATTATGTTAAAAATCCCCCTGCTTTCAGCAGGGATGGATACGGTCACAGAAAGCCAGATGGCTATAGCCATTGCAAGATATGGCGGGTTAGGTATCATCCACCGCCATATGTCCATTGAAATGCAAGCCACTGAAGTTGACCGTGTAAAGCGCAGTGAAAACGGTGTAATAACAGACCCATTTTTTCTTTCGCCAAATCATTATGTATATGAAGCAGATAAGCTCATGGGCAAGTATAAAATTTCCGGTGTGCCAATTATCGAGCATGACAAGCTTGTAGGCATTATCACCAACCGTGACCTGCGCTTTGAAACAGACTATAGTAAAAAAATCTATGAAGTCATGACAAAGGAAAATTTAATCACTGCACCCGTTGGCACAACACTTGAAGATGCCAAGAAAATTTTAACCCGCCACAAAGTAGAAAAACTACCCATCATTGATGAAAACGGACTTTTAAAAGGACTCATCACCATCAAGGATATAAACAAAGCAGTAAAATACCCCCTTTCAGCCAAGGACTCTCAAGGCCGTTTACTCGTGGGGGCAACCGTGGGGATAAAAGACGACTATATAGAGCGTATCCATGCCCTTGCCAAAAGAAAAGTGGATGCAATTGTTTTGGAAGTCACCCAAGGCCACGCAAAAGAAATCTTAGCCGCCATTGAAAAAATCAAGTCAGACTATCCTGAAATGACTTTGATTGTTGGCAATGTAGCCACTGCCGCCGCTACCACGGCCCTCATTGATGCAGGTGCAGATGTTATCAAGGTAGGCATGGGTGCGTCTTCTGTTTCAACCAAACGAATGATTGCAGGGGTTGGCGTGCCACAAATCACAGCCATTCTAAACTGTAGTGCAGCTGCCCGCAAAAAAAATATCCCCCTTATAGCCGATGGAGGCATTCGTTATTCAGGCGATATAACCAAAGCCCTTGCCGCTGGTGCAAGTGCATGTATGATGGGTAATCTCTTTGCTGGTTGCGAAGAAAGCCCAGGTACAACCGAACTTTATCAAGGGCGCAAGTATAAAGTTTACCGCGGCATGGAATCTTGTGACAAATCAGTAGAAAATGACAATCCTTTCTTTTCCGACACAAAAATTTCTCGTGGTGTAGAAGGACGTATAACCTACAAGGGCAATTTAAGTGATGTCTTGCCCCAACTGTTGGGTGGGCTAACTGTGGGCATGAGTTATGCTGGATGTAAAACAATTGCAGACATGCACACCACTACTCAATTCTTACAAGTCACCCCCTCGGGACTGCGTGAAAGTCATCCTCACGACATTCAAATCACAAGGGAAGCACCGAATTATAATATGGGGTAGAAAAGAGAACAGCTACATGAACTATAGGGTACTTGGCAAAACAGGAAAGCGCGTGAGTGAAATTGGGCTTGGGTGTGAATTTTTAGACGGACTTCCATATGCGCTGTGCAAGGCAACCATTGACGAAGCACTGGGGTATAACGTAAACATTCTTGACGTGTTTATGCCCCGCACAGAGGTACGGGAGCATATTGCAAAAGCACTGGGCAACCGCCGTAAAAATGTCATGATTCAAGGGCATATTGGCTCAACAGATGTGAATAAGCAGTATGACATCAGCCGCGATATACCTACGGTGAAAAAATACTTTGAACAAATGCTGCGCTTGTATGGTTATATCGACTTTGGAATGATGTTTTTCATCGACTCGGAGGATGATTACAAAGGCATATTTGAGACGGAATTTATCACCTATGTGCAAAAGTTAAAACAGCAGGGTGACATTCATCATATCGGATTTAGTTCTCACAACCCTATCATGGCAATAAAAGTCATTGAAACAGAAGTGCCTGAAATGATGATGTTTTCTATAAACCCTGCCTTTGATATGTTGCCTGTGGACTACGATGTACTTGAACATCTGTATAGCAATGATTTTGAAGGTGACATTTACCATGGCATAGACCCCAAGCGTGCCGAGCTTTATAAAATATGTACACAAAAAAACATTGGTATCACCGTCATGAAAACCTTTGGCAGTGGAAAACTTCTCTCCCCAGACCATACGCCCTATGCAAAACCGCTAACATTATCCCAATGTGTACACTATGCCTTAACCCGCCCTGCTGTAGCAAGTGTTCTGCCTGGTTGCCGCTCTGTTCAAGAAGTGCGGGATGTAATGCAGTATTTCACCGCCACAGATACAGAAAAAGACTATGCAGAGGTCATCAGCAGTATACAAAATGACTTTAAGGGAAGCTGTGTTTATTGCAGTCACTGCCAGCCTTGCCCTGTAGAAATTGACATTGCCGCTGTGACCCGTTATTACGACATTGCCCGCTTGGATGAAAACAATATTCCGCCTTCAATGCATCAGCATTATACTGCTTTAAACACCGCAGAATGCATAGAATGCGGCAATTGTGAAAAACGCTGCCCCTTTAGTGTTCCCATTATCAAGAACATAAAAGATGCAGCGCGTTTATTTGGTTAGTTATTTAATTCAAAGTCTAATGTACCCCGCTCTGCTCCGTTGATGATTATTGAAAGTGAGTGCATTCCCCCGTAGTGCTTTCTTGTGCTAAGGTCTGCGAGGGAATGCTTTTTTGTATAGGTTTTCTTTTCATTTTCCTTCATGGCTATTTCTGAAATTTGAAAGATTTTACGGTTACGCTTACCATTGGCTTTTACAAAGTCTATTGCGTATTCCAACCTTACTTTTGTTGGGGATTTTAAGTGAATTGTAAAGGAGAATGTAATCTCTTCGCCAATGTTGACAGCAGAAGGTTGTAAACTAAACCCATCAAAGTCTATTGATTCAGCGTTATCAAAGCCAAAGAGTGAAAGCACTTCTGCATTGCCCTTTTTCAGTAAGGTTCGGCAGCCATGTTTTACAATCCAGTTTGTGTGTTCGTTTTCACCATACCAGTCTTTGGCGATTTTAGCCACTAAGTCTGGGTGCGTTTTGGAGATATCGTTTAGATTGTTGGCTACGCTTTTCCTTACATATATTGCAGGGTCGGTTTTTAGTTGCGCTAGTATTGGCAACACTGGGGCGGGGTCTTTTTTAAATGCATTTAAAGCTTGTCCCCATGGCAAGGCTGGACGGCAACCTTCGCTGGAAAGCCTGCGAATATGCTCACATTCATTTTTTGACCATTCATACATTTGTGCCATCATACGCTCTTGGTGATTTATAATGAATGGACGCACAGCAAATTCTGCCGAAGCATAACGGGTGTATCGCGCCATGGCAGATATTGAAACATCCCAATACTCCTCGTCTTGCCCAAAAATCTCTATAAAGTCAAGAAAGAACCAACATAGGCTATCTCGCCAGTTTCCTTGATTGACTATGGTTTTGTCGATGATAGAAATGGCTTCGGGATAGTCTTGGGGAAGAAATTTTCCTAAAGTCATTGCGATATGCTTCATGCGTCCTTTGAGTTCAAGTGCATCCCAAGGGGATGAAAATGTGGCATTTAAAAATGCTTCCACTTGAAAAGGAGGATAAGCAGATTGGATATCTACTGCAATTTCCTGTAGATATTCTCGGGTAATTAAGTCTTTTAATAAATCGGACATCTCATTCCACTCCTGGCAGATTATATAATAAGGATATGTTATAGTATATCGAGGGTAAAAAGTGCGCAATAGGCGACTTGATTACAGTCTAATGATTTATCCAACCTTGACGGACAGACAAAACTGAACCTATCGCGCCAAGTGCGCCAACCAAGCCAATAACCACAAAAGCGGTCATAAGCCCAAAGCCATGACTGACCCACCCCATGGCGAATGGCCCAAGAAACATGCCTAATCCATAAACCGCTTGGAAGAAACCCATTGCAGTGGCACGTCTTTGGGGCGGTATGTCGCGTATACATAAACCAAGAAGCAGTGCATTCCCAATGGCTGCACCAATTGCACCCACAATTTGTACAATGAACAGTGACGTAAGATTATGACTGAATGCAATGGCTATGCTTCCGATACCTGCAAAAATAAAACCGATAACAAGCGTGGTGCTTATGCCCAGTTTTTGAGGCATGGTGGTGCTTGCAATGGGGGAAATAAAAATTGCAGGCAATGTGGCAAACACGCCCAAAAGCCCTAGTTGAAACTGGCTTGCACCCAGTTGTTGTGCTGCCAATGGTGTAAACCCAAAGGCAGTTGCAAAGGAAATGAACATGATTAAAATACTAAGTATTGAGCAACAAAGCAGTTGACGATTTTTTACCACACCAAGGAGTTCTGTAATATTTGGATGTACTTTTTCATTCACATGAGGGACATTTTCTTTTGTGCCAAGCCCAAGCACAAGTCCAATCAGCCCGCCAATGCCACCCAATAAAAAAGCGTGTTGTAAACCAAGCCATTGCGCAATCAGCCCCCCTGCAAGCAGGGCAGACATTCTGCCAAGTCCGCTTAACGCACTCATATGTCCCATGGCTTTGGTGGTTTCATTTTGAGGGAAATAGCTTGTCCCTAAAATCGTAAAAGTAACCCATGCAGATGCCGCCACACCGCCTAATGCGCGGGATATAAGCAGTGTGTGCGGGCTGGGAAAAAAGAATACAATAAATCCACTTGCCGCTGCAAATGCCATGCCCAGCAACACAAAGATTTTGCGTTTACCAATGCGGTCGGAAAAAATGCCAAGAGGGAAGCGCAACGCCATTTGTGTAAAGCCATATGCACCTGCAATGAGTCCAACCAGTCGCAAATCTGCACCCATTTCGTCAGCAAAGGGTGTAACATATGGCACATAAGCATATAGAGAGAACCAAAAAAAGGTGGTTACTACATAAAAAAGCCCTAGCCTATTCTTCATGAGTCTAACTCATTTGGCAGTGTGATGCTGACAGCGTTGTCAAAAGCATTGATACGATAGTTTACAGAAAGGTTAATGCCCATAGGCAAACCGTCCACAAGTATTGTCATGCGCAGTCTCATGAGTTTTGACTGAGGTATTCCATCAGGGCTTATGCCCATCATCATAGACAGGTCATCTATTGTAGTGGTGATACCAGCAACTTCTGACTCACTTAAAAAGTCGCTGGGTATCATCCCTAAAATTGTGTCATTAAGCATTACATCCACGCCCCCCGGCAGTGAATCTCCATCAATAATTATTTCAATATAAGTATCATTTGTGTCTCTTGTAATGGGAAGTCCTGCATCTAAAATGATGGCCTCCTCCAGCATAGGCGCGAAAAATAACGTACGCAAGTCAATAGGAATGCCCAAGCCGCCTATACCTGCTAATTCTGCACCACTGAACGATGTGAGCTGTCCATTCTCACGAGCCCACCCGCGAGCGATGTTGCCATTTTGAAAAACAGCATATGTTTCAATCGCGCCAACTTCTGCAAAGGGTGCGTCTTCCAGTGCTTCAGCCAGTGGATTTATGTCTATTGTCATTGCCACGCGGGTTTCGTTACCATCTTCGATTAACTGTATGTCCCCGTTAAAAGTCACATTAAGCATGGGAATACCCACCAAATGCATACCTATGCCAAGGGTGAGGGCTGTATCCACTGCGTATATATTTTCTGTTAAGAAGGTTAAACCATACATGTACATTTCCAAAGGGTCGGTTATTGATGAAAAGGTGACTGGAACAGACTGGGCTACTGCGGCAGGTTCGCTGATGTCATATGCGTCTTCGTCCTCAATGTCTTCATCTGTAACATATGTTTCTTCTTCATAGCCTTCCAATACATCCTCTGATTCGTAATCATCCTCGTATTGTTCGGTTTCTACATCTTCCGCTATTGCTTCAATGGGGTCATTTATCACTGTGAATCTAGGTTCATCCCCTTGCACTTCTGCGTCTGTGGTCATTTCTGTATTATCATTACGCCCGCAAGCGGCAATCACCGCTAGTATGGCAATAATCAAGAAAATAAATCCAAATTTTCTTATCATTCCTACAGTCATCCCTCTCAAATTTTTATATACTCTATTACGCACTGATTCTAAGGATTTGTCAAGGAAATTCCCATGATGTATAATTGATACAAAAGGGGTGTGCCATGAGATTTAGCATTGGGCATGGATATGATGTGCATAAACTGGTGGAAAATAGACCATTGATACTTGGCGGGGTAGAAATACCCTTTGAAAAAGGATTACTGGGGCATTCAGACGCAGATGTACTGACCCATGCCATCATGGACGCACTGCTTGGCGCAGCAGGGCTTGGCGATATAGGACAATCGTTTCCTGACACAGATACAGCGTATAAAGGTGCATGTAGCATTGACTTACTCAAAAAAGTTTATGAAAAACTAAGTGAAAATAGTTGGATGGTAGAAAGTATTGACGCAACAATCCTTGCCCAAGCACCAAAACTTGCACCTTATAAAGTTCAAATGATTGAAAACATTGCAACCGCCATAGGCACTTCAGTTTCGACAGTGAACATAAAAGCAACCACTGAAGAAGGTCTAGGTTTCACAGGCACTGGCAAAGGGATAGCCGCCCATGCAGTATGTCTCATTTCAATAGGGCTATAGATTAAAGCATAGAAAGAGGTAAGACATGAAAATATATAATACTTTGGCACGGCAAAAAGAAACCCTAACTCCACTAACCCCAGGAGAATTAAAGATGTACACCTGTGGTCAAACAACATACAACGATATTCATATGGGGAATGCGCGGTTTTATGTAGTATTTGACGCAATTCGCCGTTATTTAGAGTATAAAAAATACGATGTAAAATACGTCCAAAACTTTACGGATATAGACGACAAGATTATTCAAAAAGCCAATGAAGAAGGTGTAACATCAGAAGCAATTGCCCAAAGATACATCGACCGTACACTAGAAGACTTGGATAATTTAAATGTCAAGCGTGCCACAGTCAACCCACGCGCCACAGAGGAAATTCCCGAAATACTTTCCATGATTACGACGCTCATTGAAAAAGGCTTTGCTTATGAAAATAACGGCACAGTTTATTATGAAGTATCAAAGTTTAAAAATTACGGTAAGCTTTCTCATAAAAATGTAGATGACCTTGAAGCAGGTGCCCGTGTGGAAGTTGAAAGCGGCAAACGCAATCCAGCAGATTTTGTATTATGGAAACCAGCCAAGCCAGATGAACCTAAATGGGCAAGCCCATGGGGGGATGGCCGTCCTGGCTGGCATATAGAATGTTCGGCAATGATTCGCAAATACCTTGGTGACAGCATTGACATTCATGGGGGTGGCGGCGACCTGGTCTTTCCCCATCACGAAAATGAAATTGCACAAACCGAAGCCATCACAGGAAAAGATTTTGCCCGTCACTGGATGCACTGCGGCACCCTTACTGTTGAGCATAAAAAAATGTCAAAGTCCCGTGGTAACTTTGCCACCTTGCGTGAAGTTGCAGAAAAGTATCCCCATGACGTGATTCGTTTCTACTTTATCAGCGGACATTATAGAATGCCTATGGAGTTTACTGACGAGGTGTTAAATGCCGCCGCACAGGGTTTACAGCGCATTAAAAATTGTTATAAAAACCTGCTTGACGCAATAGAAAAATCTTCCGTCAGTCCAGCACACTCTTGGGACAGTCAAGCATTTAGTCACCAATTTGAAACGGCTATGGATGATGATTTTAATACAGCAGATGCCATTACTGCCATCTTTGAATTGGTTAAATATATTAACACAGGGCTTACAGACCCAGCCAATCACGCAAAACAAATGTTATCTGCATTACGGGATGAATTGGTCAAACTTTGCGATATTTTGGGAATACCCTTAGCACAAGCTCCAGCAAAGGCTGGCGCAGATGATACAGAAATAGAGACGCAGATAGAAGCCAGACAAGCTGCAAAAAAAGCAAAAAACTTTGCCGAAGCAGACAGAATCCGTGACGCACTTTTGGCAAAAGGCATTGTATTAGAAGATACGCGTCAAGGTGTACGTTGGCACAGGGCATAAGCACTAGCGGTGTGGCAGAACTTGCATATCTTGGCGATGCAGTTTTTGAACTGATGGTGCGTGAAAAGCTTTTGTCTGAAAATATCCAATTCCGCACTTTAAATACACGCGCCCGCAGTTATGTTGCCGCACCTGCCCAAGCCGCCATGTATCACAAAATTTTTCCAGCCCTTACGGAAGCAGAACAAGCCATTATGAAGCGCGGGCGCAATTTGCATAACAATTCCCGTGCAAAAAATGCAGATGTATCTGAATATCGTCACGCTACAGGGCTGGAAACCCTCTTTGGCTGGCTGTATCAAAGCAATGAAAAAGCCAGAATATCCGAAATATTTGCGTTATGTATAGGAGAGAAAAACGATGAAGCAAAAATACAGAACCCCTCAACCCAACCGTGATAATGACTTTGATGAACCGCAAAATCTCGTTTTAGAAGGACGTAAAGCTGTCCTAGAAGCCTTAAATCACGAAAAACCAATTGACAGAATCCTTCTGCGCCGTGATGGGGACAAGCCTATAGAAGGTACTTTGCGCTTAATTGCCGCAAAAGCCCGCGAACTTAAAATAGTGGTGCAAGAAGTTGAACGCATAAAATTAGACAATACATCTGAAACAGGACATCATCAAGGTGTTATTGCTTTATGCCCTGCTGTCCCATATTTTAGTGTGGATGAAATTTTACAAATTGCAAAAGACCGAAACGAACCGCCTTTTATTATTGTGCTGGATGGCGTAACCGACCCGCACAACTTAGGCGCAGTCCTGCGCTCGGCAGAAGCAGGCGGTGTGCATGGCGTAATCATTCCAAAACGCCGTGCAGTTGGTTTGACAGGCACAGTGGCGAAAACTTCTGCCGGGGCAATTAACCACATGGCAGTATGCCGTGTAAGCAATATCCCTCGTACTTTGGATGCACTTAAAAAACAAGGTTTGTGGATTGCCTGTGCCGAAATGGGGGGAAAAACCCTATACGAAACCGACCTTAGCGGCCCAGTTGCCATAGTGCTTGGTGCAGAGGGTGAGGGCATCAGCCGCTTAGTGTCTGAAAAGTCTGACTTTTCTGTAAGCATTCCAATGCTTGGGCAAATCGGTTCTCTTAATGTATCTGTTGCGGCAGGTGTCCTTGTATACGAGGTGGTTCGCACTCGCCTAAGTCAAAAAGCATAATCGTGCGTTCTCATTATCTTATTGTAGATGGCTACAATGTCATTTATGCCAACGCCGCTTTAGCCGCTATCGCCGCAGATTCCCTAGACGGGGCGCGAAAGCAACTTGCAGACGCACTTTGCGAATTTCGTGCTTTAAGCCGTTATAGAGTTATTGTGGTGTTCGACGCACATCTTGTTGCAGGCGGCGAAGGCAGTGTACAAAAATACCGCAATATTACTATGGTTTTTACAAAAGAAGCCGAAACTGCCGACCAGTACATAGAGCGCGCCGCATACAAGTTATCGCGTTCCAATGTACGCGACAAAATAACCGTAGCCACATCGGACACACTAGAGCAGTTAATTATTCTAGCCCATGGCGCAGGCAGAATTTCTGCTGAAGACCTATGGAAGGAAATAGAATCTACCCGTCAAGAAATGCGTGAAAAATATGTAGAAAACCGTCCCATAAAAAAGAATCCCTTTGAAAGTCTATTAGACCCTGAAACTGCAAAAAAACTAGACGAAATGAGGTATGGCAAATGACGGATGAACAATTAGTAAAAAAGGCACGTGAAGGAGACACCGTATCCCTAGACGCTTTACTTCAACGCCTAAAACCCCTTGTAAAATCCAAAGCCAAGCCTTACTATCTAACCTCTGGCGACCCAGAAGACTTGATTCAAGAGGGTATGATTGGGCTTTACAAAGCTGTTTTAGATTTTGACCCGCAAAAAAATGTTAAATTCATAGCCTTTGCGTCTGTATGTATTGTACGTCAAATTCAAACAGCAATAAAAGCCGCCGCCCGAAAAAAACATCTGCCCCTAAACACGTCCTTATCCTTAAACAACGAAGCGGACAATGAAACCGAAGCCTATCTCAATAAAATCCCAGACCACAAAATCAATGACCCTGAGGCTCTATTTCTAAGTCATGAAGCCATCAAAGATATTGATATTTTTATAAATCAAAACCTAACCCCTTTAGAGCAAAGTGTACTCACCCATCACATGGACGGTAAAACCCATGCTCAAATAGCTGAATCCCTTAACAAGAATTTAAAATCTATAGACAATACAATTCAAAGAATCCGCAAAAAGATGATAAGGATGATGAAATGATTTCTAAAGCAACAAAACGAAATTGGGACAGGTTGAATGTCTCTGACAATCATAGTAAATTAACCACACGTGCCAATAAAATTAATTCAAAAAAAAGAATCCTACCTCTCGAATATTTTTCAAACATAAAAAATCTAGCTGTAATCGAAACCTTACTTAATGAAATAAAGTTATATGACGGTGATATTTTTAATGCAATGTACACTATCGTAATAAACTATTTTAATACGCTGGGGTTAATGCATAAGACAAATGTACAATGTTTTTTATTAGAATATTCAAACCATACACTTAATCCGCAACTTTTATCTTTTCCATTGCCAATGGACGAATCTGACCTGCTTGGGCTACTATACCAATCCCTACACTTAGAAGGAGACAAGAACAAGCAAGGTTTATATTATACACCTGCAAACACAGCTAAACAGCTAAACAAAACATTAGATTTTTCATTGGGGCAAAATTTCTTAGACCCTTGTTGCGGTAGCGGAAGCTTTTTAATCAATACATCAGCACATCCAACACAGTTATATGGAATAGATTGCGACCCTATCGCCGTTATGTTATGCAAAGCGAATCTTATCATGCATTTTAAAGATATTGATTTTACGCCCAATGTATACTGTGCAGATTTTCTAGCACAGCACGCCCCATTAACATCCATGTCATTTGATTATGTTTCCACAAATCCACCATGGGGAGCTGTCGCCAGAAATACGTATTCTAGCCTTGGTTCGGGCGAATCATTTGCTCTTTTTTTGTATAAATCGTTAGAAGTGCTTAAAGATGGCGGTGTTTTAAATTTCCTTTTACCAGAATCCATCTTAAATGTAAAAGCACATACCCATTTACGGCAAAAATTATTACAGCAATATTCAATTACAAATATACAGCTATTTTCAAATTTCTTTACAGGTGTTACAACCAAAACAGTTGCATTGACTGTTTTAAATAAAAAAACGAAGGATGACATATCTATTTTTGATGGAAAAAAGCAGTTTAAGGTGAGTCCAAGCATGTATATAAAAACTGCAAACTATACCTTTTCATTTATAGAAACTACAGATAAAGAAATTTTAGACAAATTATATAAAAAAGGGCAATTTTACTTATCCAATAGCACATGGGCATTGGGTATAGTCACTGGAAACAATGCTGAAAAATTACTTGATACGCCATCTAAAGAAACTGAACCCATATACACAGGCAAAGAAATTTGTGCATTTAAGTTACTGCGCCCCCAAAAACATATCATCTATGACCGCTCACAACTTCAACAGGTTGCAAAGGAGGAAATATATAGAGCCAAAGAAAAGCTTGTGTATAAATTTATCTCTAAAAAATTAGTCTTTGCCTATGATGGTAATGGTCAGCTATTTCTCAACAGTGCCAATATTCTTATCCCTAACATTCCCCACATGAGTATACAAACCGTTCTATTATTTTTAAATTCAGAGCTATTTCAATTTGCATATATGAAGCAATTTGGTGAAATAAAGATACTAAAAGGCAATCTCAATGATTTACCTTTTCCTCATCTGACACCAAAAGAGGATGAGGCGTTTACAGCGATTGCTAAAAAAATTATTGATGGTTGTATAAATTCGCTAAGTGTCGCCCAAAAAATGATTTTTGACTATTACGCACTTTCTAGCAAGCAGATAAACCATATTGAGGAGTTTTTATGTAATGGATGACTTAATAAGAGCATTGTCCGAGTATATTGATAAGCTTAATAAAATAGTAGAAAAATCAAAAAAAATAAATAAAAAGCACTTGTCTACACTATGATAGTGAAATGACAAGTGCTTTTTACATATTATCGTATTCTAATAATAACCTGTGTACCCATTTCAAGTTCCGTACCAGCCCTAGGAAATTGGCTGTATACATAAGTAACAGGTGCTGTTGGGGCAAGCCCATTTTCATATTCATCTCTTGGGACTGCGTTTGCAGTGTGGGGATGGAAATTCCCATCGCCTGTTTGTGGCCGTGCGCTGGCAAATGTTACATGAGGTAGTCCCATTTCTTCTAGTAAGAACTGGGCTTGTTCAACAGATAGCCCCTCCACATCAGGCATAAAAGTCATTAGCCCGTCAATGCGTGTGTCAGGTTGCATGTGGAAAATAACAGGCACATTTTCTGGCATGGGTGCGCCTGCTTCGGGGAAGTGATGGGAAACAATCGTTCCTGCCCCTACCACTTGAAATCCACTGGTGTCTGCACGATTAAAGTCACGTACAACATCGGCTAAACGCTGCCCGCTGTAATCTGGCATGGTAGGCGCACCCATAGCAAGTTGCCAGTCGTTCATATCCATATTGCCGCCTGGTTGGAGATTGCGCATTCTAATGAGTTCTTCAAGGAAAACACGCAATCTTGGGGCAACCAAAGCCCCTGCCGTTGTACCCCCATCAGGGCCATGAATATGGTCAATGGTCATAAGTACCAAAAACTCAGGATTTTCAACGGGAGTATATGCCACTAAGGTTACGGTATAAATTTGATTTGCACGAACACCTTGTTGCCCTGTTCCTGTTTTACCACCAATGGCATGACCGGGAATGGCAAGGGCGCGCCCTGTACCGCGGTCAGCAGAGATAGAAAGTGCCATCTCTCGACGCAGCAAATCCGATGTATACTGGGAAATTGCACGTCGTACAACCGTAGGTTGGCGGTCATACACAACATTTCCGCTACTGTCCACAATCTGGGATACAAAAAACGGTTCCATAATGTTTCCGCCATTGATAAGAGCAGCATGTCCGTTAATCATTTGCAAACTCGTGGTGTTAAAGCCTTGCCCCATAGAAGATGTAGCCATCTCAACCAAACCTAAACGCCAGCGCGGATACATGACTGATGGATGAGAAACATCCATTTCACCAGGCAAATCAATGCCTGTATGATTACCAAACCCAAAATAGTTACGATATCTATAGAATGTGTCAACACCAAGCATTCTGTTAATGTCAACCATGGCTAAATTGCAGGACATGTACAGTGCTTCACGGGTATTGATAGACCCATGCCCCCACCGATTCCAACAGGAGACGTATCTATCATAAATCAAGCGAACCCCCTCACAATAGAAAGGGGTATGCATATTGATAATCCCCTCTTCAATTGCCGCCGCAATAACAAAGGGCTTAAACGTTGAGCCAGGTTCATTACTACGTGTTGTGTGAAAATTACGCCACATACGCATAACTGCGTCTGTACGCTCTTGACCGCTTAACCCGTCCCATGCTTCAACTGTATCTTCACAAGTAAAATATCGTGGATTCATAGGCTCTGCTAAACTAAAGCTTGGGGCTTGTGCCATCGCAAGAATTTCTCCTGTGTGAGGATTCATTACAATGATACCTGCATGTAAGCTTTCTATTTCTCCAAACGCTTGGTCAACACTGCGCTGTGCCAGCCGTTGAATATCACTGTCAAAAGTAGTAACCAGTGTGTATCCATCCCGAACCATGACCTCCTCAACTTCACCGCCTTGAATCCAAACAGTGCGTCCTGCTTCACCACTAAGGTCACTATTATACTGGGCTTCTAACCCCCAAATAGAATCACCCCATTGGAAACCTAAAACTTGCGGAGCAAAAAACGGGTCTTGGTGCCAGCGTAAAGATTCTTCATTGGCATGAATCTCTGGAAATGCCTCAACTAAGGGCATTGCAATTTCTGGTGGTACATTGCGCTCTAAAATAAAGTGACGGCTGGTCGTCAGTACAGAGCCATCAAGAAAATCCTCAACAAAAAGCTCGTCCAACTGAAAGCGTGGTATACCAAAGGTACGCGTGATAGTGCTCAACACATCATCCCTAATATCTATACCCTCATCAAGACGCGAATCCCGTCTATGACGATGGTGCAGTGCTACAGGGTCTAAAAAAACTGTAAATACTTGACGGCTACTTGCAATGGGTTGCATATTTCTGTCAGTGATGATACCACGGCTAGGTGCAATATCCCGCGCAATCAGTCCAATTTGGTGTCTTGCGGCTTGCTGTGCAACCAAGCGGGTATATTCATCCCCCCAAACGGTTTGATAATACCAAATCTGGTGCAATAAAACGACCAATGCACCCGTAAAAATTATTCCCATAAAAATTGCGCGTATATGACGGCGGCGTTCTATAAGCTGTCTTACAGAAGCCCCCTTTGGTCTGCGGCGGCGATTTTTTCTTCTCACTTAACATGCTCCTTTCACGACTGGGTCGGCAATCATTTTAACTACCGCCTCCAAAAATATTATTTACAGTACTTCTTACAAAGCTTGTCACATCCTGCCAAAAATGATTTTCCGGCGGAAGAATATACTCGGCAACACTCATACCCACTGTGCCTTGACGATGTACTTCAATGAGATGAATTTGAGACTGGTCTGGAAATGCCATGCCTAACTGTTGGGTGGCAATACGTTCTATTTCATAAGAAGTGTACCTGTCCGAAAGTTGTTCTTCTAAACTGAAAACTTGGGATTGAAGATTACGAAGGTATTGATTTCTGCTACTTATTTCAGTTGAAACATTTGCGTTGTACGCATGAATTGCCGTGACAAAAATTGCTGCCACTGCAATCAATACAAAAGTTAAAATCATTTCAAGGGTAATCACTGTGCGAAGCTGGTCATAGTAAATAACCAAGTTTTCATTACGCCGCGAAAGTTTCTTAGGAATGTTTTGACGAAAAGGGATGATTTCGCCCCTTGGCTTAGACTTTCTTGGCGCACGAGAAATATCTGTACGGCGTTTTCTTTCTGCCATAGTAACTCCTCCTTATATCTTCTCCGCAATGCGAAGTTTCGCGCTATGGGCGCGGCGATTTTGTAAAAGTTCGTCTTTTGTAGGAAGCATTGGCTTGCGTGTAACGACTTTAACAGAAGGCTCTTTACCACACACACAATATGGAATATCTCTTGGACATTCACAAGGGTTTGCCATAGATGCAAATGTTTTTTTCACGATTCTATCTTCCAATGAATGAAATGTAATAATGGCAAAACGTCCACCAGCAGACAATAATGGCGTAACCTCTCTCAAGACGCCCTCAAGAGGGGTAAGTTCATCATTGACAGCAATGCGCAATGCCATAAATGAACGGGTGGACGGGTGCAAGCCTACCCCATGATATGGCGGGCTTGTCCGCTCTATAATACTGGAAAGTTCAAGAGTGGTTTCTATTGCCGCAGTTTTTCTTGCTTCACAAATCCCACGGGCTATTTTGCGAGAATTTCGCTCTTCTCCATAAGTAAATAAAATATCAGCGATTTCTTTTTCTTCATATGTGTTCACTATTTCACGGGCAGTTAAACTTTTATTTTTGTCCATCCGCATATCCAATGGGCCCTCAAACCGAAAGGAAAATCCCCTATCAGGCGTGTCTATTTGGTGAGAAGAAATGCCTAGGTCAAGCAGTACACCATCGACTTGAGAAATATCCAGCGATTTCAAAATGTTTGCCATGTCATGAAAGTTACCATGAATCCCTTGAAAATTGTCAAACGTCTTCAATTTTTCCGATGCAGCCTCAATTGCACTTTTATCTTGGTCTATGCCTATTAGGCGGCCAGTGGTTAGACTTTGTAAAATCAAAGCCGAATGCCCACCGCCGCCTAAAGTTCCGTCTACATATATTCCTGTTGGCTTAATGTTCAATGCCAAAATGGATTCTTTTGGCAATACAGATACATGTTGAAAATCTACCACCCCATTACCCCGTTACCCACGAACTATCGTGGTCATCGTCAACATCTTCTGGTGGGGTCGTGGTATCTGCTGGAGGAAGGGGTACAACTGGCGCTTCCGGCGGCGGTGCTTGTGTTTGAGTGTCATTGCCATTTGATGGAGGTATTGTTTGATTATTTTCTTGGTTGCCCTGTGACGGCGGTTGATTAAGATTTGGGAACGGGCTTACCCAGTCCCCAGGCGCAGTCGTTTCTGGATAATCTTCACCATAGCCATTGTCGAAATCATTAGGCATATCGTCATACCAATTGCCCGTATAAAATGCATCATGAATATGGCAAACCAAACCTTGACGCACGGCAAGGGGAACTTCATGAGCGCGGTCGGCAACAGCCCCTGTTAAATGGTCAATAGGTTGCACGCGAACCAACCCAACACGGGTTGAAACCACTTGGGGCGGACAGAAATGTCCTGCAAGACGTTCGCTGATTGTACAAAAAGTAAATTGCTGGTGAACTTGACAAACTTGCGTTGGTGCAAGTCCTGCGGCAAAAACTTCTGTGCGGGTACGGTTTCCTCTTGGGTCGTGACGGCAAAGCTCACCAGCCAGATGCCCCGAGTCACGGCAAACTGTAGCTGTACGAATTGTGTCAGGACGTTCAAACTGGCGCGGCGGTAAATCCGTATGAATTTCCTCCATGATATGTCGCCATAAAGGCGTATGGTATTGGTTAGTTTGACGGTGCATACCTTGGCTATTATCATTACCAATCCAAAATGCCGCGGTAAAGTAAGGTGTTGAACCAACAAAACCAAGGTCTGTGTTACGTTGAGATGTTCCTGTTTTGCCTGCAATAGGAATATCACGGCGCAGTTGGGTACTGCTCCAGTTGGCGCGTCCGCCAGTACCTACCGTTACCGTGTCTAACATAGAGTGAATCGTAAGATATGCGGCATTACGGCTAAGTACCCGTTGAGGGCCTTCTCGATTTTCAAGCAAAATATTTCCATCATAATCAAGGACTCTTGAATATAACATAGGGCGGTTAAATTCGCCTAAATTCGCTACAGCAGCATATGCTCCAGTAAGCTCTATGAGGTGAACCCCATTGGTCATTCCGCCAAGTACAACAGCGGCACCGTCATTTTCATGAAGGGTGGAAATGCCCATGTTTGTAAGATAGGCATGGAAAGCAGGTACACCCAAATGAGGAATGGTAGTGTCTGCAACAGCACGTGCAGACACCACATTGGCAGAGCGGTAAATGGCACGGCGGACAGACATATGCCCTTCAAAGGTACTACCCCAGTGATTGCCTGGTGTCCAAGGCGCACCACCAGTATTCACCAAAGTAAATGGAACATCATCAATAATCGTTCCTGGTTGCATGATACCAAGGTCGAAAGCGGCTGCAAATGCAAGTGGTTTCAATTGTGAGCCAGGTGAGCGTGTGGCTTGGGTGGCACGGTTAAATACGCGATTGCCCTCTTTTGGCCCGCGGATTCCCCTAAGTGCAACCACATCCCCTGTATGATGGTCGATTAAAACAAATGCGCCCTGTGGTTGGGGCATTAAGAATCGTCTTTCAAATTCAATTTCATCACTTGCAGTCAACAGTTGTGCCTGCAAGTTATATATAAACTCTTCTGCCGCCGCCATTGAACTGGCAGTGTGACGGCGTTCATAATGACGGCGTTGCTGTGTGATAGTGTTAAATACGGTCATATGGTATTCAACTTCTACGCTAAAGCCCCTATTTGGCCCTGGCCATAAAGAATCATCTAAAAATGCACGGTCTACAATGGCTTGAATGCCTAGGTCTTGGTTTGAATAAATCGTTAGCCCACCTCTGAAAATACGCTGGTCTGCCATTTCACGAGTGATGTTAAACTCACGCATAAGGTCGTCACGGACTTGGTCAAGCAGCGCGTCGGTAAAGCAATCAAATTCGGATAGTATTGGGCGTAATCCACCACCTTCTGTACGGAAGATTGTGCTGTACACTGCGCCAATCATTGTACCGTCTTCAAGTTCAACTTCTTCCATGGCTTCTTCAAACTCTGCGTCTGTAATAAAACCATTCCGATGCATAACATACAAAACAACTTGGGCGCGTTCCCAATTGTTTTGGGGGCGCGTATCGGGAGGGAAGCGTGATGGATTTTGCGTAATGGCGGCAATGGTTGCAGCCTGTGCAATGGTCAGCTCAGAAACATCTACACCATAATAAAACATTGCGGCCGCTTGAACCCCAAGGTTTGAACGCCCTAGATTGATGATGTTTAGATAATGTTCAAGAATAAAATCCTTGCTTCTTTGGCGTGGGTTTTCGTACCCTGCTTCTTCAAACATTTCTGCCAAATGACGTTCAAAGTTGACAGCCAGATATTGCTCTTGCAATTTGTAAATCAAATTAGAATCAAAACGCTCTAACATGTTTTTAATAAGCTGTTGGGTAATTGTGCTTGCACCCTGTACCCCACCACCGGTAAATACAACATGAGCAGCCCTCCCCATTGCGCGAATATCTACCCCATTATGCTCAAAGAACCGTTCATCCTCAATGGCAACAAAAGCATGTTGCACATGTAACGGAATTTGGTCGATGGTAACAAACTCGTGATTTTGCCCTGCATGTAAACGCTCAAGTTCTTCACCTGTATGCAGGTTTACAATGACAGATGTACGGTCAATCATACCCCCTGTAAATAAAGCTTCTACATTGAGAGGGGGCGAATTGCGTAGAATACCTAAGTATAAGCCCATGCCCATGCCAAAAGCCGCAAAGCCCACAATAAGTACAATTGCCAGCACAATACGTAATGTTAATAAGCTTATTTTATTGCGTACCCTCGTTGCATGAGGAGAACGCCTACGATTTTTATTGCCTAAAGTTGAATAATCCATACAATCACCCTTTAAAATTTCTACCTTCCTTGTAGGCTTTGATAACACTTGCGCTATTTGTTTGAATGCTTACTCTTGGTTTTATGCTCCCTTGTGGCAATGGGTGCATTGGCACTGAAGGCGTTTCCCGCTTCGTATCCAGCAAGCGGTTATTTTCTTCTTCAGCTAGGCGAATTTTCACATCAAGTGCCATGACACGGCGAATATGCTCTTGCAATACCTTCACTTGAGGTGTATATCTATCTTGTGTCGCTTCCAACTCTGCCCCTATATCTTTTAGCATTGCCTCAAACATGTTGTCGCAATCTTTTACAACTTGAATAGCCGCTTGTTTTCCGTCATTCATTTCAAACACAAGCTGACGTGCAGCATCCAGCGGAAGCTCACTTTCAATAACCGTTTTTTGGTTTTCGCTAATTGCCAAAATCTCCGTGAGGGCTTGCTCTTTCTTCTTCAACCCGTCAAGCATCACGTTTAAATGGGTAATCATTTCATCCATACGGGTAACCCCCTTAAAAATACTACTTCTATTATGACCATTTTCTAAGGATTTTTCAAGTAGCATTTTCATGACTATAAAAAAAGACTGATGATAAATCAGTCTTTTTTTGATAATGCCGCCCCAACAGCCGTTGCAAATATAGCGTCTTTAGGGATGTGAAACTTTACAGGGTGTAGCTTAGAAAGCGTAGAAAAAACCGAACCCGCTTGTTCCGTAGCCGCCAGTGAACCAATTAGCACAATATCCTTAACCCTATCTCCTAGTGTTGCAAAAATCGCCATCATGCCTATGCTTTCAAAAATCATATTGATAAGTCCTAATAAAATATCTGCGTTAACAGCTTGGTCACGGAGATTTCCAAAATTGGACACTGTGGCACTAGGGGGAAGGTTGCCGATTTTTTCTTGTGAAATATCACTAAGACGCAAATCAACCATGCCTAAATCACCTTTGGTTGCCATCTCTGTAATTCCTGCAAAGCTATGAATCCCTGCAAACCTTCCCGCCAAGTTAAGCAAAGTACCGCCCCCTACTCCGCTTCCACCCAAATGCTGAATATGCTTACCACAAGCTTTAACCAGTGCCGTCCCTGTGCCTACACTAATGATGAGTGCCTCAGATAAGGATGCCATTTTAAGTCCGCCTAACCCAATGGCTAAAAATTCGTCCACACGCTCTGTCGGAATATCATACATATCCCCGCCTAAATAAGATGCACCTACCCCTGTTACCATAATCTTATGGATATCACTCATGCGCAAACCATATTCAGATATAAATTTCCCGAATGCACCAAAGGCAGATGTCGTTTGGTCACTGGCTTGCACTTGCAACATGCCCACTAATTCGTCATTTTTCAACCCAACAATTTTTGTTGTTGAGCCGCCCACATCTATTCCAAGTACCATAAAAAGTTCCCCTTCATTATTAGCCTCTTGCTGTACGTGTGGAAGTCAATCGTTTTGACACTGCAAACAATGCTACACATACCGCAGGTACAATAATGGCAGCCGCAATAGCTTCTGGTATACCTCCTGTAAAAATCATGCCTGCAATAAAGGTATAAGTGATTTGCGCCCCTTCAACCCCAGCCGCCGCACGTCCATAGCTCCAAGGCTCTCTAAACATGAAGTACATAAGATGTAAAACAAGCAATGTATTGGTTGCAGAGCCAATAATTCCAGCAACCGCCAAACTCATTGTATCTAGTTTGGCAGGCAAAATCTTTTTCATGCCATAGTAAACAAGAGGTGCAACAATACCCACCAAAATTCTAGGGCCAAAAGCCACCAGTAACGCCCATGGGCTTCCGCTGTCCGTACCCGGTACAGGGCGTAATGGCGTAAAAATAAACGCCGAAAGCATTACCGATAATGTACTGGCAAAAATGAAACTCGCCATGCCAAACATGAATCCTAAAATAGCCCCATATTTAGGCCCAAGTATAATCGCACCAATAATCACAGGAATATGCACAATGGTGACACTAATCCCAAAAGGCGTTGGCAAAAAACCAAGAGGGGTGAACGTAAGTAAGAAGATGATTGCACCAAACATTCCAGTCAGTGCGATACGCTGTGTTTTGCTCCAATTCGTGGTCATTTGAAAGACCCCTTTCTAAGCATTTATTTTTATTTTGTTGATTAACTCATTTAAAATTGCAAATTGCCCATCAATAATTTCTTCTGTAAGTGCTTGCGCCAAAGCCAATACACTCAACCCGTCAATCACCACGATAAAATGGTTGGTGAGCTGTTCAAGTCCTTCATCACGAATAACCCTTCTACTCACTCCACGTAATAATATAGTAGAGATAGATTTTCGCAGATGCCCAAGTTGAATATCACGGAACGCTTCAACTGCCGCTTTCGGTTTAGAAAATACATACTCACAATAGGCTCGAAAAAGGCTGTTTTCAAAGTTTAAAAGCCGCATCTTTTGCCTTGCTAGATAGGACGCAAGCATATCTTCAAAAGCATCAGGACGTTGTATATCTTCTTTAGTACGTTGCTTCATGACTTCTAAAAAAATTTCATCTACAGAAGCAAAGTAAATATAAATGCCCCCGCGGCTAATACTGCACTCGTCAATGATATCTTGCATTGTCACAGCCAAGAACCCCTTACGGCAAAATACCACCCGCGCTGCATCTACTATCTTTCTAATCTTGTTCTTCCGTTGCTTTTCATTATGGAGACGTGAAATAGTATCCTCCTCCTTCATCAATAAACGATTATGACGTCAGTGTCACTGGAAATATTCTATGACAACGATGTCATTTTGTCAATTGAATTTTGGAAAAATAAAGTTTAAAAAAAGTGTTAAGGTCTACCCCCAGCCTTCCGATATACTTATTGAGAAGCTCAAGAACCACCCAAGACGCAGGACGCGCAGGGTATTCTAAAATAATGAAGCTTCCCCGCAAGCTAGGATGCTGCGGAACACATAATTACATGGAGGTAATTTTATGTCTAACATGGTAGTACGTACAAACATTTTCTCTCTCAACGCCCACAGAAACATGAAAAACGTAGGCCTTGAGCAACGCACAGCTAGCAACCGTCTTTCTAGTGGTTACAGAATCAACAGCGCAGCTGACGATGCAGCTGGTCTAGCAATTTCTGAAACCATGCGCGCACAAATCCGCGGTCTTGATCAAGCAAGCCGTAACGCACAAGATGGTCAAGCAATGCTTCTTACAACAGAAGGTGGCTTAGAAGAAATCGGTAACATGCTTCAACGTGTTCGCGAACTTACCGTTCAATCAGCCAACGACACAAACACACAAGATCAACGCGCGATGATTGAGCAAGAACTTTCTCAACTATCAAGCGAAATTCAATCTATGCAACAACGCGTAGAGTTCAACACCAACCGCGTACTTGCTATGGGTCCTGCTATGGATTCAGAAATCAACAACAACATGGCGCGTTTGGAAACAAACTCAGCTATCATCACAGAAGCTTTCAATAGGCTTGACAGCAATCGTGAGCTTATCACAGAAGCCCGTGAAATTCTTAACCGTGTAGCTGGCGGAACACATCTGAACTCTCTTAATGCTAGAGAGCAAGCTGTAATTCGCGATGCACTTGGTACCGTAGATATGGCTACTGTAACTTCAGATCTTGGATTAACATTCCAATCTACAATTTCAGGTCAAGGTATCTCCGCAATGCCAAGCAACATTACTGCTGCAACAGTTAACGGCACAAATACAGCCACAGAGCTTCTTGGTTTGTTGAGCGACCGTCTAACAGAGCTTCAAAACACAACAACCAGCCTTAACCAAATCAGAACCAATATGATGATGGCTGCGAACAACGTCTTTACATCTATTGCTAGCTTTAGAGGCGCAACATCAACAGGTAACAACGTTGCATTCTTCCAAGTAGGTGCAAACGCAGGTCAAGGTATCACCTATGACTTTGAGCAAGTATCTCGTGCTATTACAGCAGCATCTGCTATTGCTAATGTTACATCTATCATGACAGCTAACCCAGGTTCTGGTGGCGGTATTGGACGCGGTGTTGAAATTTCTCCACTACTTTCCAATATTCAAGGCGCACTTGATGACGTTGCAAGCGTTCGTGCAAACCTTGGTGCTGTACAAAACCGTATGGATTACACCATGCGCAGCTTGGATGTCTCCAGCGAGAATCTTCAAGATTCAGAAAGCCGTGTAAGAAACGCTGATATGGCACGCGAAATGATGCGCTTCACCATGTCAAACGTGCTTCAACAAGCTTCAATGTCTATGCTTTCTCAAGCAAACCAAATGCCAAACAACTTGCTTCAAGTACTTCGTTAATCGAAAACTTAAAGTAAAAGAAGAAGCTGCCCCTAGGGGCAGCTTCTTCTTTTTACTAAAATTTATATAATTGACAAAAAACTGCAAATGACATACAATTTAATTCTCAAATATTTCATACTTACAGGAGATGATGTGATTGAAAAATACAATGTTTTTTCCAAAAACGGTCAACGAGTTTAACTGCCTGGCAGGAATTTGCTCGGATAATTGCTGTCGCAATTCTGTGCGTTTACTATATGTAGACTCTGATACCCATGAAAAATATAAAAATTTGTCTGGTGAATCTGGCGAGGTTATCAGAGCCTCACTAGAGGAAGTTGATGATATCGTAAAATTCAAAGCACTTGAAAATGGTAGATGTCCTCATTTGGATGAGTATGGCTTTTGTAATATACAAATTCAAATGGGTGAGGAGTATTTATGTAATAGTTGCAAAAATTTCCCTAGAAAAGCAGCGTTTTTTAATGGGACATTAGAACCTACTTTACATCTATCCTGTCCAGAAGCGGTCAAATGTCTTTTATTTGGTGACAATCGTTTAGAATTAGCGCATATGCCAACAGAAGGACAAACTTCACCTGCCCCAGCACCTTTTGAAGCAGATGAATACAAAATACGCAGTATGCTTTTAGATATCGTCCAATATGACTGGTTCACTTTAAAGGATAAGCTGGTTTACATGGGTGTATTTATGAGAACTTTAGCAAAACTGCCTAAAGATAATAACTTTTCAGCAGGTGTTGATACAACTATTGGTGCTTATCGCAAACAAATGGGCACAGCTGGTCTCATGGGAGAACTTCACAAAAGCTTAACGGGCTTGGATACAGACGTTAGAAACAATGCTTTGGTACAAATATTAAAAGTTGCAGCATCTGTGGCGGCTTCTCATAAAGATACAACAGAAGATATTGAAAATGCAGAGTACTATATGTTAGTAAGTAATTTTGGCAAAGCACTTGATGATGAAAACATTGCGACTCAATTTTTAGAAGCATATGATAAATTGATAGTACCGTATATCAATGCAAATACAAATGTATTTACAAGTTATTTGATGTATAACCTGCACGATAAAAAATTCCCTAAAGGTGCAGATGATTATGCTAGTGCATATACAGCTTTCTTGGGTGAATTTATTACACAATTGCTTTTTGCCGCTGGTGTATTTCATGCATCTACAGAATTAACCCATGAAGAAATGACTGCTGCGATATATTTATTTCATAGAAAAACCATAGGATATCCAGATTTTCGTACTGAAATAGCTCAAGTTTTCCAAAGTACAAATCTAGCGATTATGTTGGGTATACTGGGAAACATTGACTAGACAAAAAAACGCGTCTTGCTTTTGCAAGACGCGTTTTTTTGTTATACTGATATAATCTAAGAAAGAGGTTGAGCCTATTGAAACTTTCTATTGGGATGATTGTGAAGAATGAATCTAAACATTTAAAAAACTGCCTAACAGCACTTCAGTCACTTTTGAGTGCCATAAAAAGCGAACTTATCATAGCAGATACAGGCTCTACGGATGACACTGTTCAAATCGCCAAGGCGTTTACAGATCATGTTATGGAAATTCCATGGAATGATGATTTTGCAGAAGCACGAAACCATACATTGCGTGCCGCAAAAGGTGAGTGGTTTATGTTTATAGATGCAGATGAATACTTGCATGATGCAAAAGAAATTATTAAGTTTTTCAAGCAGGGCACTTGCAATCACTATATTGCGGCAGGATATTATGTGCGAAATTATGCAGAAGATGGACGGTATACGCAAAGTGCAGCATATCGCCTGCGAAAAATAACGCCAGAAACTAAATTTACAGGGCGTATTCATGAAACATTACCTGCGAATGGTACGATGTACTTGATAAACACCTATGTCCATCACTATGGATATGTACAGGATGAAGAGACAGAGTTTGGTAAAAAAAAGACAGAGCGGAATCTGCCTATATTGATAAAGGAAGTGCAAGACAATCCTAATAATTTAATTGTTATTCGTGCATTAGCTTATGATTATAAATGGATGAAGGCATATGATGAAGCAAAAAAATATATTTGTAAAGGACTTGAAATAATTGATGGTAATGCAAAACATGGTGATTTCTCAAGTTTTTATATTTTACATGCAAAACTTTATAATCAAATTGGCACGATTGATGCACATCACAAAGTTATAGAAATTGCTAATGAATATTTTACCCTTAAACAACAGCTTTCTATTGGCGCGGTAGATATGTATATTGCAAAAGCAGAAAGTCATTTTGTATTGGGCGAATATCAAGATACAGTAATATCACTGATTAAAGCATATGAAACAATACAATTATACAAAGCTGGCAGACTAGATATTTCAGAAATAGGCACACTAATATTAAATAATGTCAATGATGATTCTGCAAATATGATAATGAGCAATATTGCACGTTGCTACATGAGGATGAATGACTATGAAAATGCGTTAAAACACATCGTTAAGCTTGAGCAAAAGGACGAGCTTCTTATTGTTTTTGATGAGATAATTCGAGGGCATAAGTCGGTCGCAAAAATAATCCAGCCATTTTTTGATTTATATCAGCAAGCGATATATGATTATCTCATGCGTCATAACTTGAAAGAGCATCTTCCTAGTCTTCATCAAGTTGTATATCATGCACAAATGGCTGATATTTGCAAAAAACAAGGTGACAACACTGCCGCAATAAACCATATCAAAACAGCCATGCGCGCTGACAGCCGCTTTGTGCCAATATTATCTACTAAACTACCCTCGAAAGGTTGAGTCATTTGAAGCTTTCTATTGGAATGATTGTAAAAAATGAGTCTGCTCATTTACGCAACTGTTTAATTGCCTTACACCCGCTAATGGATGCAGTAGAAAGTGAACTCATCATAGCAGATACAGGCTCTACCGACGATACGATTCAAATTGCCAAAGACTTCACAAACAATGTAATGGAAATTCCTTGGAATAATGACTTTGCAGAGGCACGAAATCATACACTTAAAGCCGCTAAAGGTGAATGGTTTATGGCGATAGATGCAGACGAATACTTGGAAGATGCAACGGAGTTTATAAAATTCTTCAAAGAAGGCATCTATAAACGATGTGACGGTGCATCATATTATCAACGTAATTATTCAGATGAAGTGACTTATCAGCAATGTTTGGTATTTCGCTTATGTAAAATAACCCCAGATATAAAATATTCGGGATATGTTCATGAATGCTTGCCGCCTGTGAAAGTTGGATTTGTAATTAATGCACATGTGCGTCACCATGGACATGTCAGCGATACTGACCCAGAGCTTATCAAAAAAAAAACACTTCGAAATTATCCAATGCTTCTAAAGCGATTAGCCGATAATCCAAATGATTTAACAGCAATACGCTCTTTATTCTACACTTGCTGGACACTCAATGAACCTGATAATGCGAAGAGGTACTTGGATATGGGTTTGGCTATTGCTCAAAAAAATGTGAACCATCCTTCGTTTGTAAGTTTTTATATCATGTATGCAGTGCATTATAGCAAAATTGATACACCTGAAGCCCATCGCAAAGTTATAACGATTGTTGATGAGTTTCATAAAATTAAACAAAAGCCGTCTATTGGCTCAATTGATTTAATGTGTACAAAAGCCGCAAGTCACTTTGACCTTAAAGAATACCATGCCGCCGCTTTGTCATATATTGCGACGCACGATTTAATACAGCTTTATTATAAAGGCGAATTGGATGCATCAGAAATCACAACACTGCTTGCCCCAATGGCAAATGAAAGCACAGACAATATAATTATGGGAAATATAATCAGTTGTTATATAACTATAAATGATTATGACAATGCGCTCGTGTGGTTATTCAAAAAACCACTGCAAAGAATAAAAGAGTTTACAAGATTTAATGAGGTCATTACTCTAAGCGGCAAGCTTGAGCTATATGAACATTTGCTTAAACATATACTAAAGCTTAGTGATATTAATATAAAGCTTATGGATAAATTTATTAACGCCTTTGACAAAACCATCAGAAACTACAGTTTCATTGTTAAACTTATTCAACCGTTTTTTGAGCTATATCAGAAAACAATATATGGTTTTTTGATACGTAATGGCCTTAAATATGATGAAATAAAATCCCTTCCAAGTGTACATCAAGTTGTATACTATGCACAAATGGCAGACTTGGCCCAACATGATACTACCGTCGCAGTACAACACATAAAAACGGCTATGCGTGCAGACAGCCGCTTTGTACCAATTTTATCTGCTAAATTGAGGTCAAAAGGTTGAATACGTTGAAACTCTCCATTGGAATGATTGTAAAAAATGAATCTCGCCATCTTAGAAATTGTTTAACTGCTTTACAGCCCTTAATGTTAGCGGTTGAAAGTGAGTTAATTATCGCAGATACAGGCTCTACAGACGACACTGTTCAAATAGCTAAAGCATTTACAAGCAATGTAATAGAAATCCCTTGGAATGACAGTTTTGCAGAAGCAAGGAATTATACCCTCAATGCGGCTAAAGGGGAGTGGTATATGTTTATAGATGCAGATGAATATTTGGCAGATGCTACTGAGTTTATAAAGTTCTTTAATACTGGTATTTGCAATAAATGGGATGGCGCACTTTACTTTCAGCGCAATTATTGGAACCAAGTAGATTTTACAGAATTATTAGTATACCGATTATATAAAATGACACCTATTGCAAAATTTACCGGACATGTTCATGAAACACTACCGCATGTTGATAAAGCGGTTATCATCAACACCTATGTTCATCATTATGGATATTGGGGTGAAAATGATTTAGAACTTAGTCAAAAAAAGGCGTTACGCAACTTTTCCTTGCTAGAAAAAGATTTAAGTGAAAACCCTAACAATTTAACAGCGGCTCGTACTATTGCACGAAATTATATGGCACTAGGTGCGTTAGACAAGGCAAAAACATATGTAGATAAATGTTTAAATATAGTTAAAACAAATCCAAATAATGCTAATTTTTCCAGTGTCTATTTATTGCATATAGAATACTATCAATGGATAAACACCCAAGAATCACATCAAAAAATATTGGAAATCATCAAAGAATATTTTATATTAAAGCCAAAGCTGTCAATTGGAGACATAGATGTAAATATGGCGAAAGCAAAAAGCCATTTTGCACTTAAAGCGTATAGGTTTGCCGCGGAAGCATACATTAAGGCGTATGAATTAATCCAGCTTCACAAAACTGGAACGCTTGACATTTCTGGAGCAGGTACGTTTGCATCAATCTATAGAGGTAACCGTACTAATAATTTAATCATGAGCAATATATTTGAATGTTTTATGCAGTTGAAGGACTATAATAGTGCTTTTGTTGCACTAAGTCATATGCCTATCCAACGCATTAGTGATTTACGATTTTATCAAGATGCTATTTCTAAAAGTGAACAAGTTGAGAGATATGAGGAGCTATTTAAACGCATAATTACGCTAGGTGATGAGTTTATTGAGGCTTTTGATTTAATTGTGAGGAGTTATTCAAATGTGGCAAAAATTATTCAACCCTTTTTTGACTTATACAAAGACATCATGGCTGACTATTTAATACGTCACGATTTAAAAGAAAATCTGTCCAGTGTTCATCAAATCATATATCATGTCCACATAGCAGACATGTGCAAAAAACAAGGGGACAATACTACGGCCATGAATCATATAAAAACTGCCATGCGTATAGATAGTCGCTTTGTGTCCATATTATCTTCAAAATTGCGAGGTTGAGTCGATTGATACTTTCCATAGGCATGATTGTAAAAAATGAATCCCATCATCTTAAAAACTGCCTCACAGCTTTACAACCACTCATGAGGGCTGTAAAAAGTGAGCTAATCATAGCCGATACAGGCTCAGATGATGATACAGTACAAATTGCAAAAAAGTTTACAAACAATGTACTTGAAATTTCATGGAATAATGACTTTGCAGAAGCGCGTAATCATACCGTCCGCGCCGCAAAGGGCGAATGGTATATGTTTATAGATGCAGATGAATATTTGGAAGATTCTGTGCAACTTATTGATTTCTTCATAAGCGGTGCATACAAAAAGGCAACAAATGCCTTCTACTATATTCGCGAATATTCAAGTCCTACAGATTACACAGAAACTGCGTTGCCACGCTTATGCAAGTTAACCCCATGCACTAAATTTACAGGCAGTATTCATGAATCACTCCCTCAAGGCGAAAATGCTATTGTACTCAACGCCTATGTCCGTCATCATGGGTATAGGGATTCAAATGATTCAGATTTTTTTGAAAAAAAGATGCAACGTAATTTGCCTATTTTGTTAAAAAAATATGAAAAGAATCCATCTGATTTACTAACTATCAGATACTTATTTTATTCATATAACGGAATAGGAGAGCGTATAAAGGCAAAGGTATTTCTGGATAAAGGCTTATCAATCATTGACAAAAATATGCAGCATGATGCATTTGTCTGTTTTTATCATATGCGTGTTGAATACTGTGCAAGTGACCAAAAACCAAATGCTCCACATAGAGTCCTTGCAGTTATAGATGAATATTTTATGCTAAAACCTGCGCCTTCTGTAGGTGCTATAAAAATGCATATTGAAGCTGCTATGAGCCATTTCGTGTTGACAAATTATAAGGCTGCCGCGTCTTCTTTTGAAAAGGCACGTGATTTACTTGTTCTTTACAATAAACAAAAGCTTGATATTTCAGAGCTGGGTACATTAACAGATGCTTGTACAAGTGCATATCATTTAAAAATGGTAAATGAATATATCATAAAATGTAAACAACAAGTCAAAACCACGCTATCCATTGGTATGATTGTAAAAAATGAATCCCATCATCTTAAAAATTGTCTAACTGCCCTACAACCACTTATGAATGGGGTAAAAAGTGAGCTAATCATAGCCGATACAGGTTCTACTGATGATACTTTAAAAATTGCACAGCAATTCACAAATAATATCTTAGAAATTCCATGGAATAATGATTTTGCACAGGCACGAAATCACACTTTAAAAGCCGCTAAAGGCGAATGGTTTATGTTTCTTGATGCAGATGAGTATATGGAAGATGGCACAGAGATAATCAAGTTTTTTACTCAAGGACATTATAAAAAATATCAAGGCGCAGCGTACAAAATACACAATTATTTAGCCGACGGTATTTCGTTTGGCGAGTTTAGTGCAGTACGCCTGTGTAGAATTAGTGAAAATGTACAGTTTGAAGGATATGTTCATGAGCATCTTACAATAGACGGTGAAATTTATGCACTCAATTCCCATTTCCGCCATTACGGATATGACAATGCCTCTGAACCAGGAATTATTGAGCAAAAGCAACAACGTAATCTTCCGTTATTGCATCGTATGTATAATGAAAATCCAAATGATGTAAATACACTGAGGTATCTAGCTAAAACCTATATATCTTTAAGGGAATTTGATAAAGCAAAAACTTATCTTGATGAAGGGCTATCTATCACAAAAGAAAATCCCAATAGCAATCTGTTTCCAGCGTTTTACCTCATGTTGGTTGAATACTATATAAAACTTGGTACCAATGAAAGCCAACGCATGGCAATATCTACTGTAGACGAATATTTTACACTTAGACCACAACTATCTGTTACAGCAATAGATATGTATGCTGAAAAGGGAAACTGCCATTTAGACTTAAAAGAATATGGACAAGCAATACAATCATACGAAAACGCCCACAATCTTATTCAGTTATTCCTTGATAGCCAATTAGATATTTCAGAAATAAGCACGGTTAATGTTGCCTATGCAAGTAAAACAGGGTTATTGGCAATAGCGGAATTAATCTTTGAATGTCATGTCGTATTAAAAAATTTTTCTTCAGCTACTATATGGCAAAAAATCATTTTTAACTATATTAAACACATGTCCCTAGAAAAGCTTACGTCAAAACTGCACCAAGTCATATACCATGCTCAAATGGCTGATGATTCAAAACATGATAAAGCATTGGCAATTAAACATATTAAGTCCGCAATGAGAACCGATAGTCGTTTTATACCTATGTTGTCGGAAAAATTAAAATAATTGAATGAGGTTATCTAATGAACAAGCGTCATCATAATAAAATACTAGAAATATTTAAAACGATAACTAAAGCCCAAGAGGCAAAACTTTATGCCGATTGTCAAACTGCGGCACTGTCACTATGCGATTTTATTGAGGCAGTTTCAACAGATGGCGAAGGTGTGAAAACAGTTAAATTGCTAGAAAAGTATTGTGAATTATTATTTAAAGCCCATTCTGGTGAAGTAAATGACAAGCCCCTTAAAAAACATATAATAAAAATTGAAAACAGCATAAAAAATGACTTACAGCCTAGACTAGAAGTCGTATTTTTAAGTTATAAAGCCAGTATGAGCGATTGCTTAGAATCTATTTATTTTGCGGCAAAAGCTGACCCCAACTGTGATGCTTTTTGGATTCCTATTCCATACAATGAAAGAAATCCTAACGGTTCTTTTGGTGCAATGCACTTAGAAGGGGCTGAATATTACCCTCACATTCCAGAAATAACAAGCTGGCGGGACTATGACATTGAAGCACAACAACCAGATGTTATTTTTACTTTCGCATTGTATGATGCAATAAATCTCATGACAAGTGTACACCCAGACTTTTACTGCGAGCGATTGCGAGAATTGACAGATATGCTAGTAGTTCTTCCCCACCAAGGCGGTGTAGGTGTAAAAAAAGAAAGTGATTGTACTTTGCCTGGATGCATCTTCGCCCATAAAGTCATCCTATCTGGAGAAAAGGCACGAAATGATTATATAAGCATATTTGAGCGGGATTGCGGACACCAATATGGAGACCCTAATGAAAAGTTTATTGCTTTAGGAAGTCCAAAATACGACAAAGTACTCAATGCAAAGTCTGAGGACTACGACATTCCAACAGATTGGATGGAAATCATTAAGGATAAAAAAGTGATATTTTATAATACTTCATTAGGGGCATTGTTTAAAGGGGATAAGGATTATCTTACAATATTACGCTCTTCTTTAGAAGTTTTACGAAACTGTAAAGATATTGCCCTATGGTGGCGACCACATCCATTGATTAAAAATGCAATAACATCTATGATGCCACACCTTGTAAATGAGTACACTCAAATAGTAAATGCCTACAAAGAAGAAAGATATGGCATATATGATGATACTGCTAATTTGCATCGAGCAATTGCATATTCACATGCATATTATGGAGACGGCAGTTCCATTTATGCAATGTTTAGAATTGCCGGGAAACCTTTTGTGGTTATAAACCAACCATACAGAAACATGGTTAAGTGTACTGAACCAATATTAGCATTGAAACAGCTTATATTAGACCTGTTAGCAGAGGAAGACTCAGTAGCGTTCAAACAACACCTATCAGATGTAATAACAAATGAAAAATTAGCAGAGTTTCATCAACGCCTATCAGATATAATGACAGATGAAGAGATAGTAGAGATGATAATACAACACTTACCAAATATGCAGGCAGACAACAAAGTAAATTATCATCGTATAGTAGGACATGACCGAATGGTTGGATTTTTCAAAGAGGCTTCGGACATATACCTTGGCAGGATAACGAATGCTGGCACGGCAGGCAAAGCAATATATGAATATGTAAAAAACGCGTAATTGCAAATAAAATCACCCCTAGTTTATTATCATAGGCAGGGGTGATTTACTACATATGGTAATGCTAATGAAAATGCTGTATCTCCGCGTGTTAAATCAAAAACGTAGTCAAAACGTGCAAGCCCAAAGCAACGTGCGCCCTCTGCTTCAAAGTGCTTGCTCTCTATTAGTCTATAGTTTAACCCACGTTGTGCCTTAGTATGACCGACTAAAGATGATTTAAATTCTCCAATTTGAACAAATGTGCGGGCATTATTGGCTATTCTGCACAGCACATCTAAATCGCTACCGTATAAGAAATATATAGTGGCATCAAATTTTGTATAGTCAATTTTATTCACCTGTTCAACAAGCATATCCGCATACGCTGTGTCATTATTTTTAAGCATACCAACGTAAACAAGCAATTTTATCTTATTGTTGTTTAGTTTAAATACATTGTAGTCACGATTTCCGTAAAAAACAACATCAATAACCTTGCGGCTTACATTGCCGTCATCATGTTTACATGCCCATGCTTTTATTTGTGCATATACTTGACTATAATCTTCACGCACTTGTTCAATATTAGATATCATACTGCATAGGTTATCTAAATTTTGTATACTTGGCCCTGGCAATTCATTTGCAGTAAAGCACACACCTCGTTCAGCATTATACTTATCCAAGTCAGGTACATAAAATAAAATTGGGCGTTCCGTATGAAGAAAATCAAAATATATGCTGGAATAATCCGTAATAAGTATGTCTACTATGGATAATAGTTCATTTGCATCTATATAAGGGGGTACATATTTTCCACTTTTTTTCTGCTCGGCTGATAACCTCTTATACACATGCTGATGCGGTTTGATAAGTACTTGATAATCCTTATCATATTTTTGCAATACATCAGAAATTTTCAAATAATCTTCTGCATCATTGATTGTATTGCCTACTGTCACCCCACGCCATGTGGGTGCATACAAAATAATTTTTTTACCTCTGTTAACCGAAATACCTCGCGTTTTCATTCTTTCTAAAACATCACTACAGTCTGCATTCAATATCAAATCTGTCCTCGGATATCCTTCTTGTATAATCTCACCATTGTATATACCTTCTAATTTATATGCATTCTTGTATACATCCGTCATAAAATCATTTGGTGAGATAATATAGCTACTTTGTAAAAAAGTGCGAAGCGGGCTGCCAGTGTCGGCAGAAAGTCCGCCATCAGCTGTGTCAAAGCCTAATTTTTTTGCTGTTATACTATGCCAAGTGTGTACAACAATTTGTGCTGGTCTGCAAGAAAAACAATGGGGAAAGGTACTATTTTTAATCAAGAATTTTGCTGTAGCCATGTGATAAGCGAACTGTTCGCCCTCTCCGTCAGTTCTTGAGATAAAAGACACGGAAGGATAATTTTTGTATTCCACTTCTAACCGCTTCAACTCTTCACTATCGGAAATTACCCACACATGCTTATAATCATTAAAATTTTTGCTTCGCATAAATTCTTTAAACAATGCATAGGGATTACAAACAAGCCCTTGTCCGAGAAAAGACTCATAAAGAATCATATTTTCTATTATGGGAAAACTCCTGTATTTTGCATAGAATTTATCTACGCTGCTCTGTTTTTTATATAGCCGACGTGCTTTTAGCACAGCTCTGTTACTTATCATATTTCATCACCTCTACTCAATTTTAACGGGAAAATCAAAGAGGATAGATAGGTTAAAATAGTATCTAAAGTTACTATATTATTACATCCTGAAGCCCTTATGGAATCTGGTATATCTTTGGTACGTGAGATAAGAACCAGCACTATGTCATCAGCAGTAAGGCTATCTAAGTTAGGTTTTTTTACTGCCATACCATCTCCAGCAGAATCCCATAATTCATTTGGCTCAAGTATAGTACCTTTCAAAAATGGAAGTAATGAAGTTCCATATTCCCCAAGTACCCCCCATGCTATTATTCGCCCTTTGGGAATTTCAATTTTTTGGGAATTATCCCCAAGTGTATAACTCTCTATTGTTGCACACAAAAGCATCGGGTTGTGGTGAGCCATTTCCTTATCAAGCAAATGCGTTGAATCAAAATATTCATTAGCTAATTCCAACAGTATGTTAACGACATCAGAGGTTTCTTCCATACTCATCTGTTTACTTAACCCGCTCATCAGCAATTGTGAATATAAACGCAGGCGCGATAAGGCATTTAAACGGTTTTTATTATTGCTACTGACTGGCAAGTTATTTATTGTTTCAATAAAAATTTTGATTTTTCCTTCTATTCTATCTTTTAACATGGCAAAACTATTGCTGTGAGAGATATGTGTTTGAGGGTCGAAGTAATTATATTTATATAATGGAATGGGAAAATACTTTAGCTTACCCCCACCAATCATCAATGGAAAAATAAATTGCGGTCCTTGCCCGCTCTTTATTTTTGTATAAAATGATTCAACTACTTTACATTGTTTAAGATAGTCCGTCCTAATCATATAAATCCAAGAATACGTATTTATTCTTCTCAATATATATTGCTCTACTAATTTGCAACCGTCTAATTCTGCATCAGAAGGATTTTGAAATGTTTGAAGATATACGGTTGAATTTTCTCTAACTTTAAGAGCATCACATGCTGCCCACATATAACTTGGATTTTTAGACAACCATCCCGCCATTGTAGATACATACCTTCTATCAAGCTCATCATCGGCATCAACTTGGCACACAAACTCACCGCCAATTCGCATAAGTCCATTACGCAACGCAGCGGCAACGCCTTGATTTTCTTGATCTATAACAATAATTCTGTACCCGCGCTTTGTAAACTTAGGTTCAAATTCGGAAATTATATGCCGTGTACTGTCAGTAGAGCCATCATTCACAAGAACAAGCTCTATATTATCCCATTCTTGCAATAAAATTGATTCAAAAGTTTTACTTATAAACTGTTCTTTGTTGTAACAAGTCACGACTATGCTTACTGTTGAGTTGGTCATTAAAATTTTCACCCCTATTTCTTCCAATATGCAACATAGTTATGGTCGCGCCGCTCACTTTCTGGAGGAGGTTGCATATAGTTTCCATATAACTGTGTCAAATATGCATCATATCCAGCAGGTGCAGAAAAACAATCGTCTTCAAATTCTAAAAGAACACACTTGGAAAAATCACTATAGGGCAATGTCCACCTTGGATATTCCTTCCCTTTTATATAAATTACATGTGAAGTTCCAATATATTCTGAATCATAAAAAGACAGCGGGTATTTCATTGCAAGCAACTCTTCTCTCATATCAGAAATAGATGGGTTGATGTCTCGCATAGCATAATACCAAAACCAATGTTCAGTAAGTCGTTTATTAAGTTCAAACTTACGTGTAATTTCAGCTGGAGAACTTGGGAATCCAGTAAGAGGCACGATGCCTATTGAGACACCGCCTAAATACCATAGATAGGGATGTTTATTAAGCCGAAGCTGAACTGTGTGTGTATCCGTAAAAATCCCTATGTGTCTAGTAAAGTCAGCGTCTTTCTTCCAATATAAGGTGTCATACCGTCCATCACCAGAAAATCCTTCAAAAAATTTAACATAATCTTCATAAGGCATGTATATATCACAATCATCATCCCACGGAACAAACCCCTTGTGCCGAACAGCCCCAAGCAATGTTCCATTAGAGATAAAGTATTTTAAATTGTTTGCCTCGCAATAGACTTTAACTGCTTTAAGCATGTCCAACAAAACCATCTGCAAATCTCTATGCTCAATTTTTTGCAGCTGATTCAGTTGATTGTATACATTGCTTTCAGTTTTTAAAAGTTCTTCCGATGTTGGCAATAGTACGATTTGGCTATCATCTAATCCAAGTTTTTTTAATTGAGCAGTCATTGCCGCGCTGTGCGAGGATGATATGAGTACCAGTGCTGTATCTTTATACTTAGAGATAATTTGTTCTGGCGGAAAAACAAATAAGTCACTGCATATTATAGCACCCCATTTGTCGGCACTATTGTCAATAACAAAATCAATTCCCATTCCCCGCAAAGTCAACGCTTGCTGCAATGCACCAATATATCCAAAAGTGCCAAACCAGATAAATTTCTTTCCCTTTACTTTGCCGCAATCAATTAAATGGCAAATAGTGTCTGCAAGTTTGGTTAATAGATTGATGTTTTTTATTTCAACCATTACATACGCTCCAAATCTTCTACTAAATATTGCACGCCCATGCACACGTGCGGCATATCAATTCCATTTTATCATCATCAAAGGCTTGGTTTAACTTTTCCATCTCATCACATTCAAACAATTCTTCATATCCCATAGTAAGCAAATTGCCAAGTACATGTTTCATATCAAAGTCCATGCAACAAAGAAGAACCATTCCGTTTGGCAGTAAAATATTGTAGTTTGGCATTCTTGCCCCTTTGCCGCAATAGATTGCCCCCTTTAGAAACGGTGTGCAAGGTGCTAAATCATTATCCAGATTTCCTGCGCGGTCGTGAATCTCTTTTTCAAGCTTATATGGATAAACATATGGATACGGCGAGTTATTGATAGTATTTTTGACAGCAGCAGGCGTGTCATTGTCATGAGATACATATATAAACTTTTCTGATTGAATCGTTGATAGAAACTTATCAAGCAACTTTAAATAATCGTCCGTAACCTTAATATTGCAATAATCATTGGTGTCAGGCAGATGTAAGCGAACCCTTCTGAACATTACATCTTGCATGTAGTTGAAGCATTTATCAGTAAGACCTACCAAAGTAGAATTAAGTGACACAGGATGACCTCTGTCAAAAGCATACTTTATCATTTCAGCGCAATTTTTATTTAAAAATGGTTCTGAAAATCCACTAAAACAAATTTCAACTGTTGTGGGTATTGCATCAAGGCATTTTCTATAATCATTAAGCGGGAATTTGAGGGGAGCATTTTTATCTATGCTTTTATATTTATTAACAAACAGCTTTTGAGGGCAAAATTTACAACCCACAGGGCAACCTATAGATGTAGTAATTTCCATAGATGCAAATGCATGTGAAATTTTAGGATTCCGCTTACTATTGACTATAGCATCAGGATAGTATTTTTTTCGTTCATCTAAATTGGCTGCGATGTTTATAAACCCTAAATCTTCAAGTTGACTCTTTACACTAACAGCGGAGTTTTGATTGCCTGCAATAGCAATAAAAACAGGAAGGCTCTTGAGTTTTTCTAACCGATAATCATTAGGTTTAACCACTTCTATGTCAAAGAATTTTTGATTACTAGCATTATTAGCATTATTATCAACAAAATAAATAATGTTCATTCCAAACATATCAGCTTCTTTTGCAATCTTTACACCTGTACGCCCTGCCCCAAAAACTAGTATTTCCATAAATGTATATACTCCTTTACTCAACCACTTTGACAAATACCAAGACACACTCCTATTTTAACCTTGTTGCAGATTAGCATGTTGGGGCATATGCTGTCAAATTGATACTTGGTTAAAATCTTTTTTATTAGAAAGTGTTAAGTTTTTATTTGAAAGGAACGATAATTAAAGTAACAGGATGAAATCTTATGAATTGTCTTGTTAAAACTTCATTTCCATATTGGCACTCAAGATAACTGTCTTGTGGAAAATTTATTCGTGAGGAGGCATAAAATATAATGAAAAAGACAAATCCAAAGATTGCGCTAATAGCTGCAATTTGCCTAGGAGTTGTTGCTTTAGTAGCTGGGGGAGTCTTTTTAGGGGTTTGGCTAGTTGGGGGAGAATCCGAGCCTGAAGGCCCTATCGTTAGAGAGCGGACACATGTCGGTGCTAGAGGTACTGTAGTTACTGAAGAAAACGTAGAAGAGTTACTTGCTCAAATGAACGAACCAAGCATATTCGACCATTATCGGGTACGCATGAACAATAATTGGGTATTTAACACAGCAACCTCCCCCTCAACAAATATGTTTGTTGAAAATCATGAAAGTAATCCAGGCACAGTTTTCTTTGACGTAGTTCTTTCTGATACGGACGAGCTAGTCTTTTCATCACCATATATTCCACTGGGTGGGAGTTTGCGAAATATTACGCTTGATACAGCATTACCCCCTGGGGAGTATGAGGCAATTGTCATTTACCACTTGGTAGATGAATATTACGAGGTGCAAACTACTGTTTCTGTAGGGGTTACCTTAAGCATTCAAGGATAGCTTACATGCTACAAAATACATTTATAAAGGAGTTTTCTACTATGAAAGCAAAAAAAATTGCAACAATGCTATTGTCTGGTGTTTTAGCCTTGTCTATGGCTGCACCAGTATTTGGTACATCAGCTGGAGTTGGTTCTGGTGAAGGTGAAACAAATTATGTACCTACCGAAATTTTTGACGTTACCCTTTCCACAACCCAAACACTTGACTTCCTTCTTGACCCTCAAGGCTTGTCTAACTTAGCTGACGGTGACAGCATCGCCATTGGAGATATCGAAGGCGGGTTGATTTTACCAAGAAGCAGAGCAGCAATTGCACTCAACCATAGTTCAATGGATGTTTTGTTAACGGCTGCTTTTACTGCAGAGTTTTATGATGCTACTTCAGACGGCGTATTTATTACAGCAGCGGCAGATATCGCGGCTGCAAGAACAGCCGTAAATGTTGCTACTGCTACACCTAACAATGTTATGCTTTATGTTGTTCCTTCAAGGGATAGTATGACTACTGTTAACGACCACTTCGTACCAGCAGAAATTGCATTTCCACTTGATGACACAGCTAGAACACTTACATTTATTCTTGATGCAGCTGAGTACAGTATCACAAATAATGCTGGCGTTTTTACGCTTGAACAAGTTGAAGGCACATCAACTGGCACACAATTCCAAGTAGGTGGGTTGCTCAATCACCATGCTTCATGGGCTGATTTTGCAGCTGGTACTGACAATATTGAACTTGATATCGTATTCAATATGACAAGCACCATCACAACTGCACAAGAAGCTTATCCTGCTATTGCTGCTGCTGATTTCTTAAGAGCTGCTGCTGCTAACCAACCAACTAGCCTTACACTTGACAGAGCCGCACTTGGGATTGTTGAAACAGCTGGTTTCATCACCGGCACAGGTGCAACTGAAAGACTACGCAGAGTAATTGCACCTGTATCATCTACTGTAGCTCAAGCTAATGCAGGCTTAGGCATCCACATACCATTCACTGGTGGCGGTTTTGATGTTACTGCTGTAAGTGCTAATTTTGAAGGTGATTTCTTCTTAGGCGCAGCAGACTGGCTCTACTGGTCTGTTGAAGACGCTGAGGATCTTGACGATCCAGCATTCCCTGCAGGTGTATTCTTTAGCTTCCCATTTGCAGGTGATTGGGAAATAACTATCTGGGTAGAAACTGCCATTGCTGGACAGTTTTCTCAATTCACATTTGAGTACACTGTAAACCCATAAGCAATAATAATTAAGATGTAACATAGAGAGGGGTAAGGATTTTGCTTATCCCCTCTTTAGTCTAAGTAATCAGGGTAATTTAATCACTTGATTATTTAGACTAAAGAGACGAGGTGAATGTTTTGAATATTCAAAATTTATCCCAAGGCGTGATAATAGTATTATTATCGCTAGTACTACTTACAAATACAACACAGGTAGCAGTGTTGGCACGAGACGATGAGCAGTCATACAATATCATTGACTATGACTATCCTGAATATGAAGTGTCTGTAAACGATAAACAAGAGAATGAAATATTAAATGATGATGCGGAGTACGATGTATCAGATTGTGAATATTCAAAATCTGAAGATGAATATATACCGTCACACGACGCGCTTGATTACGGATACACTTCCAATTTTGAGTCATATGAATACTATCAAGATAGTATATCTATAACATTTCCAACCCATTTGCCCTTTAGGATTATGATATTTGAAAATATGGGCATTGGATATATTGAATCTGATAAGTTTTATATAACCAATCATGAAGAAGAAGCTATCTTCTTGGCGTTTGAGAATGTAAGTATTGCAGTTTCAAATTCATTTGATTTTTTTATTTCCTCTAATGAAATATTGCCGGAAGACGGAAATCATATTCATATGGCTCTAGTTGTCCTTCAACATGAAACATCTAAAAATTATGTATTGTGTGAGATTCCTATAGATACGCAGGCATTTCAGTTAGAAGCTGGGGAATCTATAGCCTTTTATTTTAATGGTCATATCAATGCTTTTGGTGACATGAGCTGGACAAATACCCTTGTCACAGTAAAAGTTAGTTACACATTTGAACGAGTGGATTCTACTCCTGAAATTATTTATCATCCGATTATATTACCGGCACCTACACTTCCGAATGAGAAAAATGGATATGATTATTATGATGAAAAGAACCCAGATGAAGATGATGAATCTATAGCGTATGATGAAGAAACAGATAATGATGATTTAATTGATAAGGACAAAAAGTCTAATGAAGAGGATAACTATCTAAGTGACTCTGAGTCTGGCAATGATGATGAACCAATTAGCTATGAACATGAGGAGTATGACCTTGAAGAAGAATTAGAATATGACCAATAAAAATAGGCTCATCAAGAGCCTATTTTTATTGCTAATCTGCCAGTGTTATCAATGTATTGTAACATGGGCTTAGTTCTATCACTAAAATATTCTTCAACAGCAATTCTGGCACCATCATGATAACCATAATCATCCACTATCAATACGCCACCCATTTCAACCTTTGGATATAATATTTCCACTTCTTTTTTTGTAGATTCGTAAAGGTCTGTATCCAATCTTAGAATAGAAATTTTTTCAGGAATATTATCACCCTCCAGAGTTTTTAAAACATCTCCTTTGACAAAAATAACATTTTCAGAGAGTAAATTATAAGCTCTAAAGTTTTCTTGCACATCTTCTATAGCGTTACCACAATTGGATGTGTCATAATATTTTTCTAGTGCTGTATCCATATCTACAGCATCAATCTGTTTGCCTGTTGAGGTAAGTGTATCATGTTCTGTTGGGTTTATATCATCAAAACCCTCAAATGTATCAAACAACCAAACTTTCTTATTTGCACCATAGGCTTTAAACACAGCAGCAGCAATCAGGGCATTGCCACCCCTCCATACACCACACTCAACAAAATCACCTTCAATATTGTTAAGTACTGCATACTTACAAGCCGATAAAGTTGCAAATAACCGTTCATCTGATACCATGGTTAAGTTATTGCTTTTTACATAGGACAGTATTTCCTTGTCTGCATCTGAAAATTCGACTGGAAATGTAATGGAGTCAACTGGTATAATACCCCAAAGTGCTTCATCACCAAAAATAACATGCCAACCCTTGGCACGTAATTTTTTTGCAACTAAGCCAGCCGTAAACTTTTCTTTAATTGTTATTACCATAGTACGATTGTTGCTGATGTGAGTTTCAAAATCAGGCATATAAACTTTATATCCTCTAATATCACTTATATTGTCTGCATTTGCGTCCCATATTTCATAGGTGAATGGTTTATTAGAAGCTTCGTATAGGTCAATTATACGCATCATGCCTTTTCCTGCACCATAAAAAACAGTGTCTTTAGGCAGCAGATTAAATTTATCCATTAGTGCATTAAAAGAAAAGGTTTTCCCTTTGGAAAAAATCCACGCTAAATTTAACATTACTGCATCATTAAATTCATCCACAAGACTTGCAGGATAGTGATTGATAATGCATTGTCTAATATGATGAATATCTCTGTCCATAGGAAATATCTCCCAAGGCATAGATAAGACCATAAATACATTGTTAACATATTTCCGTGTTTCCACTGTTATCTGAAATGCAATAATATTATTAACCGGTTCAGATTCTGAAATATAAGGCATAGATTTTGTTTGCGGACAAAGCTTTGGACCAACTACAGAGGATGCCAGTATACGTGAAGCTAAACAAGTAGGATTACTGTCTGGGTACAATGCAAATAAGGATATATCGTGCAAAATAACAATTGCCCCATCCTTTAAATGAGGTAAAAGACATAAAAAATTTAGGCTCTCTATAGGATGCCTATGGGCTGTATCAATTATTGCAAAATCAAATCGCTCTTTTAATCCGTCAAGCACTTCACTGGGGTCTTTTCCAACTATTAACCGCCATTTGCCATCTTGTAGTGTAGGAAATACCGTAGAAACAGCAGTACCAACGGGGATGGATTCATCTTTATACCAGTGGTTGATTCTATCTATACTTGTTAGCTTAGAATCCGGCATATCATTTATAGCATTTAACAGATTTACTGTGCCTCCACCATAACTTACACCAAGCTCAATAATATTTTTGGGCTGATAGTACCTAACTAATCCATTTACAAATCGTCTTTCTGTTTCAATCATCTCACTGTGGAGCAGTTTGAAATCAATAGAATCTAAATGTTTAAAATCATAGTTTTCAGGAATTATTGGTAGACTATCTAAATTGATTGGATTCATTACCATCACTCACTTTATCTAAATTCGCTTAATCAAAAGTCATTAGCAATCGACACTGTTTATACATCCATCGCCTCATTATCAATTGAAATAAGAGTCAAAATGAAAGTGTATCTTTTCTTGACTACAAGTATTTTTAAAATAATCTATTGCTGCCAATGTTTTTTGATTTTTAACATACGCTTTGGTGTGGTCATTACTATAATCTCTCGACAAAGAAACGCTAGCATTGATATCCTTTGCAAATATAAGAAACTTACTAATATCTTCTTCATTATCATTTATATCTTCAAGAAGAATGTATTTCAACGATACTTTACCATGCATTGAATATCGCTTAATATTTTCACAAACTTTATCAAAGCAAGATTTACCTTTTATTTTTTCAAAAGTCTCCGCAGTGCCGCTATCTAGCGATACGTTAATATAACTACGCCCTTTATCAAGAATTTTTGCAATTTCATTACTATAAACTTCTGCATTTGTTAAAAAGAGACACGGATAATCCATAAAGACTTTAGTAATTTCATGAAGCAAAGGGTTGATGGAAATTTCACCATTTACAAAAACAATTATAGTGTCTTTATTTATAATTTGTACACTTTTTAAATACTTTGCAAATTCTAGTGCTTTTTTTGTAGTATCTTTACGTTGCTTATAGGGAAGCTGTGATGTTGGTAATAATCTTGCATTGCAATAAATACATCTAAATTGACAATGAAAAATCTCTGCAAATGTAAATTTCTTTAGACTATTTGTAACAGGATAATATCCTTCTTCTAATTTTGGACAATTGATACAACAGCCTTTGTTGCTACTTAAATCATACAGCGTTTTTTTTCGCATAGAGTGAATAGCTGTGACCATATCCTCATAATTCATACCCTCAGCAATTCTCACCTGAGGAATCTTCACGTCGTAAGCACTATCAGCGCAACAAATGTCTAATGTCTCCCCAGTATATATAAGCTCATTCTTTAGATACTCACAATGTAAACCTTTAATAAAAGGCTCATAGTTAATAATTTTCTCTTTTGGTATACCAGAATCAATTAAATTTTGCATAATTTCAAAGCGCGCAGGAGGCTTAGGTGTAACGAAAAATTCTGCATTTTGGTATAGTTTACCAATGTTATCTAATTGCAGTATTTTTAAAGGTGGGAATTTTCCATCTATGCATATTGTAGTATCAATTTTAGACGCATTGCTGTCACAAATACATACAGGCAAACGTCCTTCTTCTGCAAATTTTTTATAAGCTTTGGTTAAATTACCACCTGCACCATAAAGCACTAACGGTTTATCCATTATAATCATCCTCAACTATTATTTTTTTTACGCCAATCCCAAACATAATAAGGTGCATCTGCACCTGTATTGAACAACACATCCAAAATAGAAACTTCGTGTATAAAAGGGGTGTGTAGTTGTTTATATTCTGGATAACCAGAATAATCCTTCCAAATTATTTCAATCCCAGCTTCTTCAAACTCATTTTGCTTAATATAATTTTTTGCTGCTGGTCCAGATACAAACCTATCTGCCTTTGCTGATTTAAGCAGAGACAACGCTCTTTCAGATGCTGTACCATGGGTTTGATAGCTGCGGCTGTCTGTTATAATTGCGGGGATTTTTAAAAATACATTGGCAATGTGTTTGATTAAATACACATTCAGCTGTGATAAATATTCCCATTTTTTACCCAAATACACATCTTCAAAAAATGGACTGTAAATATTGTAAAAGGGGGCTTTTTTATATGCAAGTTTAATCATTTCCCAATGTTTTTGCTGCCATGGTATCGATTCACTAAAGCGCACCTCGTCTATTGTTCTTTTTAAATTATTTCCGCAAGGCAATGTAATCCACTTCTTTTGTCCATGGAAATATAAGATATTTCTATTGCGCCAATCGCATCTTGTATACTGTACTTCATCACAAATAATAAATTCATCGGAGTCATTTATAATATCAAAATATCCCTTCCAGGGAATGTAATTAGATTGCGATGCAGCAACAGTTTTCATATAATAAACCTCATTTCTTCACTAGAGTACGAGCAGGATTTCCAACTACCACTACATCGTCAGGTATATTTTTAAGAATAACTGCTCCTGCTCCTGTAGTAGCACGTGAACCGATTACTGTGTACTCTCTTATGCTAGAGTTAATACCAATAAAATTTCTATTGCCAAAAGTCACACTGCCAGCAACAACGCAACCAGCACCAAACCAATTATAATTTCCAATATTTGCATCGTGTCCAATGTGACTCCTCGAATAAAATACATTTCCCTCGCCAGTTTTTGAATAGGTTTCAATATTTGCACTTGGCATTGCAATGGAACCGATACCAATATCTACACCCCCAATAGTCGCCGTAGGATGAATATAAGAAATCAACGTTAACTTTCTTTCTTTTATCCATAAACCTACTTGCTCTCTTGCGCTTAATTGTTGCGAAAATCCAACAGCGTTGATTATTCCAAAACTATTTATCCTTTGTTTTAAATCTTCGGCAGGAATTACTGGGTATCCAGAAAAATTATCTGCGTCAAGATATTGACGGTTTACAGTAAATCCAAGCAAGTTATATCGTTCATCATTTTCAAGATAAAAAGATATTATCTTTGATACTGCATTGATTCCAAAAAGATATACATCTGTCATTTTATAAAACCCTCCATATATCAAACGCTCTTAAAGTACAATAGAATATATATCAGTAATATTTTTTTCTCGCTCATATTTTTGAAACAACGTGGTTTCTCTTTTAAAAGAGTCATCTTTGAAAATAATAACGGAGAACTCAAAAGGCATATAGTTATGCTTTAGCAGCACATTTTTAGAAAGTTTTTGCGAAATTTTAAGAATTTCTGATGCCGATGCATAGTGATTTATTTCATGCTGAATGGATGCTGTATCAGACAAAAAATCATAAGCTATTCCAATATTACAAAGATTGAACGCTTTCTGCATAGATTGTTCAATTTGGTTATAATTGTCGTCAGTGGACAGTTTCGCGTTAAATATTCCAGAGGCCACACAAATATCAAAATTGCTTAATTTTGTATCAAAAAAATCATCGTTTAGAAGGATAAAGTCATATTCCTGTGTTTGATTTACTGCTTCTTGATAAATAGAGGCAACGGTTTCTATCCCAGTATATTTAATGAAAGTATCCTTATATTTATGCTTTAAGAAAACACCAAGCTGTGCAAAACCACAGCCAATATCAAGAATAGAAATATCTTTCCCTTTGGTATTAAGCCCAAAATCCTCTGTAAGCATGTCAAATCTAATGGCTTGTTTGCCTTTTGCCCATCCCAAGCCATCATGAGAGTATCCATGCTCGTTGTAAGTCTTATTAAAGATATCATAATTTATTTGTTTATCCTCTTTACTCCACATATTTACGCTCCTTGTGAATAAAATTTTTTTACAACACTTACTACCTGTTCTCTATCAGCTTTTTGCATGTCATAATAAAGAGGAAGTCGTACAAGACGTTCACTTTCCTTGGTAGTGTACACATCTTCACCATTAAATCGTCCAAATTTTAGCCCTGCAACAGAAGAGTGTAAAGGCACATAGTGAAATACCCCATATACATTATTTTCCTTTAAAAAGTTTATAAAATTTGTACGTTCATCTAAATCCTTTACTTTTAGCCAGAACATATGACCATTGTGTTTGCATTCTTTGGGAACGGTCATTATTTCAATATGTCCGTCTGATACTAAGGAACAAAGGCTCTGGTTATAGAATTTCCAAGTATTTATGCGGTTTTGATTTATATGCTCAACATTTTCCAACTGGGCTAATAAATATGCAGCATTTAGTTCGCTGGGCAAATATGAAGACCCAATGTCATGCCATGAATATTTATCAACTTCTCCGCGGAATAAGCTGCTCCTATTTGTTCCTTTTTCACGAATAATTTCTGCTCGGGAAATATATGTTTCATCTTTAAGTAACAGCGCACCGCCTTCTCCGCAAGAGATATTCTTGGTTTCGTGAAAACTAAATGAGCCAATGCCCATTGTTCCAAGCGGTATCCCCTTGTATGTTGCGCCGATACCTTGAGCAGCGTCCTCCACAATGGTAAGATTATACCTGTCGGCTATATCAAGAATTGTATCCATTTCACATGAAACGCCCGCAATATGAACAGGAACAATTGCTTTTGTGTTTTTTGTGATGGCAGTTTCAATCAACTGCTCATTAATGTTCATTGTATCTGGGCGAATGTCTACAAACACGATATTTGCGCCACGAAGCGCAAATGCATTTGCCGTGGATACGAAGGTGTAAGAAGGCATAATGACCTCATCCCCATGCTGAATATCGCATAGTATTGCCGCTATTTCTAGAGCATGAGTGCATGATGTAGTAAGCAGAGCTTTTTTTACGTTAGTTTGGGCTTCTAATAGTTCACTGCACTGAAATGTAAAGCTACCATCGCCGCACAACTTACGGTTTTGTATAGCTCTGGCAATATATTCAGTTTCAAGTCCTAAATATGGTGGAAGATTAAATGGAATCATATTGTCCCCTCTGAAAATTCATTCACTAGCTTTAGCACTTCCTCTTCAATTCGGGCAACAAGTTTTTTCATGCCCCATGTAGAAGATATATTTTTCATAATAGATTTTTGCTGGCTTAATAAAGCAGGCGTTATTGACAGTTCATAAACTCTTGCTGATATATCACTTTCATTTTCTACGCAATTAACGCTTCCAACTATCGTACATGCATCACATGCTTCTGCTGGAGTAACAACTGCAACTCCAGACAGTGCAGCCCACGCAACAGATGTGCCTCCACCAGTTCTTAGCGGATTAATATAAATATCACAAATTTGATAAAGCCCTGTTAAATCTTCTTCATAAGGTATAAAGTGAATAGATCTGCTTATTTCACCTAGTGATGATGGTTTAATCCATGGCAATGATTCTGTCCCTACAATCAACCATTTAAGAGTCCTATTTTTGTTCAGGATACTAAGCATTGAGTCGAATAAATTTTTTGACAAATCAAAATCAAGCCGATTTCCCACTGTGATGCAAATAATATCATCGTCGTCAAATCCGTATTCGGATCGGGAATGTATACGTTTAATTTCTTGCATTTCATAATGCGGAGGAACTTGTGTGATAGCTTGATTGGCTGCAATGGGTGCATGAAAACCATCATCGTTATAGGATAGATGCTTATGAAAAAATGAGCTGGAATAACCACTTTTGCGCCCAGGAAGTTCAATTACAGGATAATGTTGAGATACATAATAGGTGACAAGCCCAAAGCTTATAGAATAGTCAATCACGCATAAAGGATGAGTTGATGCAATGATATTTAATAATTCCTGTTGACGATCTCGAAGGTGGTGATTTGTCGCTTCATGATAAATAACGTGACTAGAGGCATAATCAATAATAGACGTTCTGCTTGAAGGAGAATTGCTGTTGCTTGTAGATACGATAGAATGAGCAAGGAAATTTGAATCTTTTTCATGCACCAAAGATTCAATATTTACAATGTGTAATTCATAGCCCTTGTTAATAAGCCCATTCGCTATTTGTGAAATAATGGGAGCTAGAGGACCGCTTAAAAAAGAATGAACCAATATGCAAATTCGCTTGTTATTTTTCATCTCATAGGGTTTTGTATCCCAAGAAAGCGTCCAACTGGTTGCAATTTTATGTCCTAAATTCTTAAACTCTATAAAAAATTCGTCATATAGTGAACGAGGACGGTGAGCCCAGATTTCGCTAATATCACAAAACATTCCATAAGCTTGTGGTATTTTCATATCCAAGAGACTAGTGTACTTAACAAGCAAACGAAGAGTATCGCTAAAAAAGCAATTTGATTTATATAAAAGACACAACAATATAATAGCTTGCTGGGGGGATGGTTTGAAAGTCTCAATATATTCAATAAATAGCGTATTTAACTCTTTACTGCGCCCATCTTCGGATATCGCATAGGCAGACATTTCTCTAATAATTTCAGAAAAAAAATCAAGTTTTCCCCTGCCATATGCTTGATATTCGTCTAAAACTGTTGATATAGCTTTGTGGTTTTTCAACAATATATCTGCAAGGGACAGCTTGGTTAGTAGACCGACAAAATCTGTAGAATAGTAACAGGTTGGCTTCTCATAAACAATTTTTCCACTCTCTATGCCTAGAGAAATAAGCTCAGTTTTTATATTGTCTGCTGTATTTTCATCGTTAGCCGCTATTAAAATCAAGTCGTAGTTACTAGAATTTTCGGCTATTAGCATATCAATTGAATTAACGTCTTTTTGCGTAACATGCTTATCAACCCACAATACGACATCTGCATAATTTGTAAGTTTTAGCTGCTGGTAATAAGCCCTGCCTACAGCACCTGCCGCATAAATAACAATGCGCGAATCTTTTTTAATTTGTTTAAATGGAAAAAGCCATACTCGCATCAAAACCACCTACATTAATGAAATTTATAAGATTTTTTAGATATACTCAAAAGGCAATCCGTTTATAGCTTTTGACAGAGTGTTAAGCATTGCATACCCTGTTTTTTTATCAGGTTCTAAATATGCACTTTCTGCCCACTCGTTCCAAGCGAAAAGAAACATGTATTCTTTATTTTGTGCTATTGTTTTCTCTACGGCATATTTTAATAAGTCGTAATAGTCTTTGAGAGAAAATTCCAAACTGTGCAGCCGATAGTTTTTGTCATACCTTGGTGTGTTGTCAAACCCACAAGGGACACACATGTATGCAGAGAAGTCACTGACACTGGTTATATTTTTATAACCTTCTACAAAATCTACATATCGAGAAATAATTGGGGTTACAACCTCATTATCTCTTTCAATTTGATATAATCTAGGGTCTTCAATGCCGAAAGCATACCACCAAGAGTAAAACTCCATTTCACTGTCAAAAGCGTCTTGAAGTCCTAGCTCTGCAAGTGTACGCGGGCGTATAGTCGAGTTTACATAAATTTCGCCAATGCCTATTTCTCTAGCCCTGTTTCGCCAACGTTTTATGATGTCACTTGCGTTTACCATATTTTGGGTTAAATATATTGAAATCAAGGGCTTACCATCAACTTTAATATACCGTTTATCATCCATATATTTTTTTACATCATCCATAAATTTTTCCGGGTCATCTTCAAGATATTTACATTCAATCAATATTTCATTATCGTTTCCAACCCATGTTTTGCTCCACGAATGATTGCACCATGTCAAGCAAAAATTTATGTCTATGTCTTTGTTTTCTAAAATCAAGTCAAGAGGTTTAGTTAAAAGCTTCTTGCCTGAAAACCAATAATAATATATATTCCACCCGTATATCCCATGACGTTTAGCCATTGCCGCTTGTTTGCGAATAACATCCACGTCAGATAAATCATAATACCCTAAGTCGTCATGTGGTTCGCGCGGTTGATAGTGCCCTGTATATTTAGGGCGAGCTTTTTTTACATTTGTCCACTCTGTAAAACCTTCGCTCCACCACTTGCTATTTTCAGGTATTTCATGAAATTGCGGCAGGTAAAATGCAATTGGCTTAACTTGGGGATTCATGTGAGAAAAATCTATTGCATCTTGGTAGGGTGGAGGTGAAGAATCAAAAGTAAACTGGTCTTCCGGAATAATCTCAGCATACATAAATTCTTCAAATTTGATTATGGTTTTGTAGCCAGCGTTTAGAAACTTGCTATACAAATTGTCCACGGTTGATGAATCTTTTTTGCTACTTATTGCTATTATAACGATGGTATTTACTCCATTTTTTGGAGGGTTAAAGTTTGGTTCAACTGCTAAATAATCGGACATGAGCGTTTTTGTTTTCCAATTTACATCCATCACTGTTATTTTATTTTTATCAAACCTATAGTGAGATAAGTATCGAAGAATGTAATTTCCAAAACGTCCTGCTCCATAAATAATAATATTATCAAATTTTTTCAATTTTTTGCGGTCAAATTTTTTATACAAATAAATCTCTCCTAAAGCAACTCATCTAACCTGTGCTTCGATAATAAATTGGAATATATTGCCATATTTTTTATTGGTGAGAACATTTAAAAGCACTTTAGATTCTTCTTTGTTAAAAATATTGCTTAAATCAATATCACAACTTTTGTAAACGGCATCTTCACTTGAGACGGTAAGCCCTGCATCACTAATCATTTTCAATAAGCTATCATAAGTGAAGAACCGGATATGTGTGTTATCAAGAATTCCATACCGTGCATACTCAAATTTATTTTGAAGCAAATCAATTATAATTGAATTATGCGCAATATTAGGCACAGATATAAGCATGTTTCCATTGGGATTTAGTAATTTTGCTGCCTCTCTCAAAACATCGCCAGGATAGTATAAATGCTCTAGTACATCTGCAAATAAAATATAATCAAACGTCATGTGACTAAAGTGTTTTTGCCAGTCTAGACTGGTAGCGTCTCCGCAAAATCCATCTTCTGCATATTTTATAGAGCTTTTATATGCATCTTCATCCATTTCAATGATATATACTTGGCAATTAAGCTCACCTTGCATATATCTTGTCATAGCCCCCCATGATGAGCCAAATTCTAATATAGTAGAATTTGGTTTTATTCTTTTTAAAAGCTTTACATGAGAGCTGTTTTCTTTTGACATGTTTAATGTAATGTCATATTTTTCATGATACATTAGGTCGCTGGCTAAAAATATATTGCAATATCCAAACTCTAAAAATTTTTTCTTTATTTTAGAAACAAGAAGAGGGGTATTATTTGAACTAATGGCGATTATCACAAATATGTCAAGTTTACTTTCATTGGACATAAACTTGGGCTCAACCACATCAAGACCATTCACATTTTTAACAGTTTCGTAATGCTTGTCCCAAATTTCTATTTTGTTAGTATCAACTCCACAGTCAACGGACCATTTTAAAAATTTAACACCTATTTTTCCTCCACCATAAACTATAATTTTACGATGAGCTTTAAATATATCATTTATTCTGTGTTCTTTTATTGCTTTATCTTCGCTGAACATATAATCATATCCCCTTATAATCCAAAGGTAACCCATTTATAGCCTTTGATAAAGTATTGAGCATTGCATACCCTGTTTTTTTATCGGGTTCTAAATACGCGCTTTCTGCCCATTCATTCCACGCAAAAAGGAACATATATTCTTTGCCTTGTGCAATAGTCTGTTCTGTTGCGTACTTTACAAAATTGTAATAGTCGTTGAGAGAAAATTCTAGGCTGTGTAAGCGATAGTTTTTTTCATACCTAGGTGTATTATCAAACCCACAAGGGACACACATGTAGGCGGCGTTGTTATTCTCACTTGTTATATTTTTATAACCCCTAACAAAATCGACATATCGAGAAATAATTGAACTTATAAATTCATTATCCTTTTCCATTTGATATAGTTTAGGGTTTTCAGCAGCAAATGCATACCACCAAGAAAAAAACTCCATTTCGCTGTCAAAGGTGGCTTGAAGTCCTAATTCTGCAAGTGTAAAGGGGCGAATAGTTGAGTTTACATAAATTTCTCCAATACCTATTTCTCGCGCTCTATTTCGCCAGCGTTCTATGATATCACTCGCATCTACCATATCTTGGGCTAGATATACTGAAACCAACGGCTTGCCATCAACTTTAATATACCGTTCATCATCTATATATTTTTTTATATCATCAATAAATTTTTCAGGGTCATGTTCAAGATATTCACACTCAATCAATGTTTCATGCTTATTTCCAACCCAACTTTTACTCCACGAATGATTGCACCATGTCAAACAAAAATGGATATCTATATCTTTATTTTCTAAAATCAAATCAAGAGGTTTTGTTAAAAGTGTTTTGCCGGAAAACCAATAATAATATATATTCCATCCATATATACCATGGCGTTTAGCCATGGCAGCTTGCTTGCGAATGATTTTCACATCAGACAAGTCATAATATCCTAAGTCATCATGCGGTTCTCGTGGTTGATAGTGCCCGACATATTTAGGACGGGCCTTTTTTACATTTGTCCATTCTGTAAAACCTTCACCCCACCATTTACTATTTTCAGGTATCTCATGAAATTGTGGCAGATAAAATGCGATTGGCTTCACAAGAGGCTTCATATCAGAAAAATCTATCTCATCTTGATATAACAAAGGTGGAGTGTCAACGATAAATTGATTTTCGCTAATAACCTCAACGCCCATAAACGCTTCAAAGCCAATGATTGTGTTGTATCCTGCATTTAGGAACTGAGCATACAAATTATCTATCGTTGTTGTATATTTTTTGCGGTTCATTGCGATGATGACAATAGTATTTATTCCTTTATTGGAGGCGGGCATAAAATTTGGTTCTGTTGCTACATAACCAAACATAGGAGACTTTTTTTTCCAATTTACATCCATTACTGTGACTTTGCGTTTATCAAATCCATAATGCGACAAGTACCGAAGAATGTAATTGCCAAAATAACCTGCGCCATAAACTATAATATTGTCAAAATTTTTTAAATCTTTTCGGTCAAAAATTTTATGCAAGTGAGTTTCCTCCTAAGTAGTTTTTATACCAATTTGGCATTAAACTTTTCATATTATTAAACCAACTAAGCACGCTTGCATTTTGCTGGCTGTATATTTTTTGAACTTCTTTTGTTTGGCTAACAGTTCTTAATGCATGATATGCAGCATAATGCATAGTGTAATATGCAATGTACTGCCATATTTCTTTAGATGGATTACCATTAAAATAGCCATGTAGTTGACCTATGGCATAATCCTTGCTTATCAACGCGCTATATACAATCATTCCCATATCGCTTAAAGCATCTGCGAAACTTGTTTTGTCAAAGTCGATGATAATGATATCATTGCTCGGTGTAAGCATTTGATTTTTGATATCATAGTCCCCATGAACCAAAGATAGCGGACGGTTTTTAATAATATTTTTATGCTTGTCTAAATAGTTGAAAATTATGTCATTTTCTACAGAGCGTAAGCCATTTTCATAATATCTTTTTTTAACATCATCAATATTCCAAAGTAAAATTGAGTCTAAATCTTTGTTTTCCAATGAAAGTGAATGCATTTTTTTCAGGGATTGCCCTGACTTTATGCCTAGATTATAATGAAACTTTGGGTTGGTTTTTAGCAATGCTGTGTCTATATTCTCGCCAAAAATCCAATCAGATAAAGTATATATACATGAATTTAGCTTACCAAGTGCTACCATTTGCGAGACAAATATGCCATTGTTTAACAGCAGACTCATCAAATCTTGTTCTCTTTTTCTTCTTTCATACTGTGAAAGTGTAGAGACTCTCAAAAAGAAGGGTTTACCATCAGGTGTTTCTACATAATACTTAAGGCACGGAGAATTTCCTAAGTCTAATACTTTGGCGTTTTTATATTTTTTGCTGATTAGTTTTTCAGCATCTTTTTCCATTTGCACAGCATGGGATATAATATTTTTGCCGTACTTAAAGCCCATATTTTCGAGTTGCACAACTACTTTATCTAACCCCGCGCTTTTGCTTACAGCTATAACAACTTCTATATCCTCATCTGCTAATTCTGCAAGATATGAAGGGGGAAATATTTTAATCCCTTCGCATTCACTACCCCATTTCATAGTGTCATTATCTACAAAGCAATTTATAGCTATATTCTGCAAGGCAGCTGCACGTGCATATAATATACCAAACTTCCCCGCACCAAAACAAACAATTTTTTTTTCCATTAAATAATTTCTCCTATAGAGCGGTACATGTCAGCTAATACTTGTTGGGAAAGCGCAACAGGATGATTGTTTAACCTTTGTGTGTTTACATCAGCTGCAAGTTCTTCAGCTAGACTGTACAATTTACTTTTATAGTTAAACTCAAGATTAAATTCGGCTACAATCCTCATAAAAGTATCGTAATATTCTTGGGTTAGTGTATCAGGTACAGCATTTATCTCTTGTAAATGTTTCCAAACAGGAGGTAAACAAAGTGCCACCGCATGACCATGAGCAATGTCAAAAAGAGTAGAAAGTTTATAACTCATGGCATGGGGAGCTGTTGTTTTACTGATGTTAATAGCTTTGCCCGATAGATTAGCGGCTTGCAACATGAAGATTCCCATCTGGAGGTCATCATCACCAATGTAATCTTTATAATGCGCAAAGATTAAATGGATTGAGGCTAGCGCATATGATTTACTTTCTACAGTTTGTCCCTTTGCCCATAGAGACTCAATAGATTGACACAGTGCATCTAACAACGCACTTTTCTTGTGATAGATTGGTAAGGTGTTTAATAAAATAGCGTCTAAAATAACATGTTGAGGACGTATATCCTGATGCTCAATTGATAATTTTTCTCCATTTTCATATATTACAGCAAAACATGTTGATTCACTTCCTGTGCCAGCAGTGGTGGGGATAGCTAAATGACAAGCCCTCGGCATTTCTTTATTAAGAATATTTATACTTTTGGCAGTGTCAATGGCACTACCTCCGCCAACTGATACAATAAAGTCACAGTTTTCTTTTTCCAGCAATTCAATTCCAGCCATAACTTCTTCTACAGTAGGGTTTGGTGTGAAATGAGTAAAGTAAACTGCGGAATCTGTTATCAGTGTTGATAATTTGTAAACAGCCCATGCTTCGCATACGATAAGGGGCTTTTTTGCTTTAGACAAAACATCTTTGATATTATCTAAAGCATAATGCCCAGTGTATATGGCTTGAAACTTTTCAGGGAATTGCTGATATTTTTCTTGTGCATACTTTAAATCGTCTTGATTATCTACTTCAAAACATGCACGTCCAGCAATATCAAACGGATAGAGATTTATAATTTCACTTATACCATTTAGGGCTTCTTCGGCATACACATTAGTTCGCCCCTGTTTACAAAACGCAGTAATCGCTTTTAGCCACATATACCAATCATGACGTCTTAACCTGTAAAGGGGTTGCGCATAAAGCGTACTTTCAAATCTAGTTGTACTTACTTCTATTACGCGACTATCTTGCACCATTGCTTTAAAATCTTTTTCTGGCAGTGGTTTTGTAGAGTCTACAACCATTACGCTGTCAAGGGATTCAATAATATCATGTAGTACATTTTGCTCAAAAACCAAATCACCATGTAAAATCAGCATTTCATCACCAAGCAAATGTTCACGCGCAAGATATATTGAATAAATATAATTTGTCTGGTCATATAACGGATTATTGACAAATGTGAAACTTACCTTGGGATAATTCTTTCGAGCGTGGTTTTCTAATATATCCGCGTGTGGGCCTGTTGTTATGCATATATCGGTTATGCCTGAACGCAAAATGGCTTGGATTTGTGCATCTAAAATGGTTACACCTTTTTCGAGTTCCATTAAGCATTTGCATGTGACTAAGTTCTTCATGCGACTGCCTGTCCCTGAATTGAGTATGAGTGCTTTCATTTAAGATTCTCCATAAGGTCATTTTTATTTTGAATGGGTGTAGTGGTCGGACGACCTAAATCCGTACGAGATAGAAGATTACATATTATTTCCACAAAAACAGAACCTTCTGAATTGCTTATACCATTTAAAGTCGTTTGTAACACTTCATTGGATGAGACTTGGAAGACTTGGCTATACCCCAATGCTTTGGCTACATTACAGAGATTTAATTTGTTGCTGACGGCTGGAAGCCCGCCAACAGTTTCATGAGCACCATTGTTGATAACGATATGCACAAGATTTTTAGGGTTTCGGGTGCCTACAACCGCTAGACTTCCCATATGCATGAGTATTGCACCATCTCCGTCTAAGCAAAAAATACGCTTTTTAGGTTTGGCAAGTGCAATGCCATGTGCAATCATCAGACTATGCCCCATTGAGCCTACCGTTAAAAAGTCATGGGCATGTGAATCGCCATTTTGTACTCTAATTTCAAAAACTTCACGTGAAAGTTTGCCTGTTGTACATACATAAGTTGCATCTTCGCCTGTATTAGCAAGAATGATTTTTAGGGCATCCTCTCGTGATAATGTAGCATCAGAAGTATATTTCATTTTTTTATTGTTTTGCAGTGCATCTTTGCATATGACAAAAGCAACGGATTGACCACGACTAATATGCTGTTTAAAGTCTTGAATGACAGAATTTAAGTTGTGATTTTCTTTGGATATCACTACATGTGGAATTTCAAGGCATTCTAGCAATGACAATGTGGATTCGCCTTGGAAAACATGTTGGGGTTCGTCTTTTATTCCAGGCTCACCGCGCCAACCGATTACAAATATTACAGGTATGGAATAGACTTTTTTGTGTAATAGAGAAGCAATCGGATTCACTGCATTGCCAATGCCACTGTTTTGCATGTAAACAATGGCAGGGCGCGATGTGGCAAGATAGTGTCCTGCCGCTAATCCTACAGCGGCGCCTTCATTGGCAGCTACGATATGACTATCCCCTACCCCATGTGTATCAACTATAGCATCAATGAAAGGTGTAAGTAACGAGTCTGGAACCCCAGCATAAAAACTTCCACCTAAATCTTTTAAAATAGATAAAAAATTTTTAATGTCCATGTCACAATCCTATCTATATAAATGTAAGAACTTCTTTAAGCGGCATACAATATTTGTCCGATGCCTCTTTACTGCTGCCTGTAGTTAGTATGCTTTGCACCGTTTTCATCATTGAAGGGTAAGCACTGCGCAACAGGTGGTTTGCATGAATAATAACATTTGCACCTTTTGCATGAAGTTCATCTTCTGTAAATTGGTTATACGTTGTGGGCACAACCACAATTGGAATGGTTGATGAATATTCGCGAAACTGTTTCATAAATGCAAAAATATCATCACCGTGCTTTTCCTTGCTGTGAATCATCACTGCATCTGCTCCAGCGTCAATATATATTTTTGCACGCATCATGGCATCATCTACACTTTTTCCGGCAATAAGGCTTTCTAAGCGGGCAATAATCATAAATTCACGCGTAGCTTGAGCATGTTTTCCTTCTGCAATTTTAACTGCAAAATCTGCTGGATTATCTAACACTTGCTCTACATCTGTGCCAAAGAGCGAGTTTTGTTTTAATCCCGTTTTATCTTCAATAATTACAGCTGAAACGCCAATGCGTTCAAGTGTTTTCACATGAAACCCAAAGTGTTCTAATTTGCCGCCTGTATCACCATCTAAAATAATTGGTTTTGTTGTGACTTCCATGATTTCATTGATAGTGTTTATACGACTGGTTAGGTCAACAAGTTCAATATCTGGTTTTCCTTTAAATGCAGAGTCGCATAGACTAGAAATCCACATAGCGTCAAATTCTTTTACAGTATTGGTTTTTTCATCCATTACTCTTGAATTTTCTGCAATGATGCCCGTTAACCCATTGGAAGTGTCAATGGCGCGGATATATGGCTTCCATTTTAAAAGGTTGCTTAGTTTAGCAAGTCTTATGGCAGGTGTAGATAGTATACTTGAGACTTTTCTTGACAATTTATCCCCAGATAAATGTTTAGAGTAAGGGACTTCAATCAATTCTCCGCCCCATGCTTTTAATGTTTTAATGACCTGCGCACGGATAATTTGCAAAGACCCTGTTCGCCAATTGTCACCATGGACGACATAATCAGGTTTAAGCTCTAATAAAGTCTCTGTATATTCGCGGCTGTTTTGTACAACTACGCGTTCCACGTTTTTAAAATTGGATACAATTTTTATTCTTTCTTCCGTGTTTAAAAGCGGCGGCCGCTTGTATGTTGCAATTGCTTCGTCAGACAGCACACCCACAATAACTTGCCCGTACTTTGCAGCATTGTTGATGATATTTATATGCCCCGAATGAAATACATCCGTTGTCATTGATACATAAGCAGTTTTCATGGATTATCCCCTTTTAAAATATTTCCAAAATCAATCATTGCAGCGGGATGATGCCCTTGTCGTTTGTGCTTTGGCGGTAAAATCATATAATTTCCGTAAAAACTTTTAAGTAGTGCATCGTAATTTGCGGGTATAAAAAAATTTTGCCCTTCAAATTCACCTTCAACTAAATCTTGACAATCAGAGGCTAATCGTCTGACTTTTAAAAAGCTAGGACAGCCAAGTGATGAGACAAAAATACTTTTTTTGCATCGCGAAACAAGAAAATCAATTGTTTTTTTGGGTATTTTTTTTGGTATTAGACTATAAATTTTATATTTTTTTTCACTTACAGCACCTACTGGCGACCATAATATGGTTTTGCATTTAGTCACTATTTTTGCAAATATTTTGAATAAAAATATACCTTGAGGAACAGGATATAAAGGAAAAATGTCAATATATATGCCATGATGGTGCTTCATGTGTTCTTGTTTTTTTCTTACACATAAAGTATTTTGTATCCGAAATTTTGCAAAAATATATCTATGATAAGGGTCTGTATCCATAGTTTGCAAAAAAAATTTTTTTACATTCAACTCATCTTTGCAAATATTACAAAATTCCACATAATCATCAAGAAGCATTGCCACATCAAGGTCATCATCCCAAGGTATAAAACCTTTATGACGGATTGCACCCAACAGCGTCCCTGATGTCAAATGATAATTTATGCCATGCTTACGACATATGCGGTCTAACTCTTGAAGTAATTGTAGTTCAGCAAGTTGCAATTTGCGCAATTTTGTCATATGCATTTTCCTTATTGATAATTCTTACTTTGCCTAAAGTGCCTAATAGTTATTATTGCATAATATCACTCACCTTAGAAGTTGTCAAATCTACTATGTTTGTAGTATAATTTAGGCAAAGGAGTGGTATAAAATGTTATTCGCTAATAAATTAAAAAAAGGGGATACTATTGCATTTTTTTCGCCGTCTTCGCCAGCAACAGTTTTCGCGCCTAAACGGTTTAAGCGGGCTGTGGAGTTTTTTCGTGATAAGGGGTTTCATTTAATTGAAGGAAATCTTACGGGAAAAAGCGACTTTTACCGTTCAGGCTCTATTATAGAGCGGGCTGAAGAACTGAACAGTCTGATTCGTAATCCTGAGGTTCAATGTATTATTTCAACGATTGGCGGAATGAACTCAAATTCTATATTGCCCTATATTGACTATGATGCACTGGTTAAACACCCTAAAATTATTATTGGTTATTCTGATGTAACCGCTTTACTTTTAGGGATTTATGCAAAAACGGGATTGACCACATACTACGGCCCAGCCCTTGTCGCAAGTTTTGGAGAGTTTTCTCCTTATTTAGACATGACGTATGAATATTTTTGCGATATTTTGATTGAGGAAAACAAACCACCGTTTACACTTAAAACCCCGCCATTTTGGACAGATGAGTATATTTCTTGGGAAGAACAAGATAGAGCAAAAAATCAAAATGAGAATAAACTGGTGACTTTGAACCAAGGTGTTGTCAAAGGACGTGTCATTGGGGGTAACTTGAACACTATGACGGGTATTTGGAGTAGCCCATATATGCCAGAAATTAAAAAAGGCGATATACTATTTATTGAAGATTGCCTATCTCACATTTCAGGGGTTGAGCGCGACTTTTCTTTGCTTAAACTATGCGGCGTATTTGACAGGGTTGGGGGAATCATCCTTGGTAAACATGAAATTTTTAAAGACGCAAATACAGGACGCAAGCCTTATGATGTGTTAATGGAAGTCATTGGCACGCCTAAATGCCCTATACTTGCAGAGTTTGACTGTTCGCATATGCATCCCATGCTTACACTTCCGCTGGGCTGTGAAATTGAACTTGATGCCACGAAGCAAAAAGTGACGCTTTTGAGCGATTGGATTAAACCCTAATGTACATGTGCCTTCCAATGATTATGACACAACTTTAACACAACAATGTGTTAAAATAGATGTTATGGGAGGCACAACACATGCTGGATATTTTAATAGTAGAAGATGAACCTTCGATTGCCAATTTATTGTATGTCAATTTAAGTGAAGAGGGCTATAGGTGTACCTGTGCGTTTAGCGGACATCAGGCGGCAGATTTTATCGAAGAAGAAAATTATGACTTAATTTTACTTGATATTATGTTGCCAGAAATTAGTGGATATGAACTGTTAGAGTATATTAAACCTACAGGAACGCCTGTTATTTTTATCACGGCAAAGGATACGGTGACGGACAAAATAAAAGGCTTGAAGCTTGGCGCAGATGACTACATTGTAAAACCTTTTCAAATTGGCGAACTCATGGCCCGGGTTGAAGCAGTCCTGCGGCGTTGCGGAAAGAGTGAAAAACAGCTTATCTTCAAAGATGTAGTGATTAACATTGAATCCCGCCAAGTCACCCAAAGGGGGCAAGCCGTTGAGTTCACAGTAAAAGAATTTGACTTGCTAATAGAACTCATACGCAACAAAAATGTAGCCTTGTATCGGGACAGGTTGTATGAAAAGGTTTGGCAAGAAAAATATGCTGGGGAAACACGCACATTAGATTCTCATATCCAACGGATACGAAAGAAACTTAGCTGGGATGATTACATAAAAACCGTATTCCGAATCGGATATCGACTGGAGGGGTAAAATGCGGTTTTTTGCTAAGTCTTTTTTGTGTACAACATTTGTGCTTAGTGTTGCACTGCTGGTTTCTGGATATTTGCTCATTACTTTTTCCCATGAAAGTGCAATAGCGCGGGAAGTTGAAAGGGCGTTAAATCAGTTTCAATATGATAATTTTATGGTGCAGTCTCATTTAATTTCACATGGCGGTGGTTCCTTTGAAAGGCTTTCATCCGAGGTTAGCGGAATGACAGCCTTTTTCACTGTAGACTTACAACTTATTTATTCTGACATACCACAACTGCATCATTTTTCATTGTTTGATGAAATTTATGGAAACACACGTATTGTGTCCTTTAAAGAGGTTGAGGACGCAACCTATATTGTGGTAGGCGGCATTGTGCGCCAAGGAGATATGGAGTTTTACTTACTTATTGCAAATGACATCACGGCTGTTATTGCACAGCGTCAGCAGATGACGCGAAGTTTTGCACAAATTTATTTTTTTACCCTATTGTTTAGTATGGTTATCGTATTGATTCTGTGTGGGTTTATTACAATACCCATTAGAAAAATGAATCGCGCTGCCTCTGAAATTTCAAAGGGGCGGTACAACGAACGCTTACATGTTTCCAGTCATGATGAAATTGGTGAGTTATCACGTAGTTTTAACAAGATGGTGGATGCTGTAGAAGAAAAAATAAATGAACTGATGGAAAATGCGCGCCAAAAAGATGATTTTGTTGCCAACTTTGCCCACGAGTTAAAAACGCCGCTAACTTCTGTCATTGGTTATGCGGATATGATTTACCAAAAGGACTTGCCGCCAGAAAGAATAAAGAGTGCAGCATGGTATATTCTTAATGAAGGAATGCGGCTGGAGTCCTTATCTTTAAAATTGATGGATTTGATTGTACTTAACAGACAAGATTTTGTTTTAGAAGAAATGAATGCCGAAGCACTTTTACAGGATATTGCAGGCAGTCTCGCCCCTAAATTGGAAGAAAAAAAAGTAGCAATGCATCTCAATATTCAGCCTGCCTATATTAAAGTTGACTATGATTTGTTTAAAACCTTGATTTTAAACCTTATTGATAATGCAATCAATGCAGACAGTAAAACCATTGATATCAGCGGAAAGCATGATGAAAAAGGCTATAGCATGTGTGTGTCAGATGATGGGCGCGGAATACCTGATGAAGAACTTACGCGAATAACAGAAGCCTTTTATACAGTAGATAAATCCCGCTCACGTAAACAACATGGTGCAGGGATTGGGTTGTCATTGGCGGCAAAAATTGCTGAAGTACATCAAAGCACACTATCTTTCAGTAGTAAAGAAGGTGTTGGTACAATGATAACATTTGTATTAGAATGGGGGGCGTGTCGTGATATGTAAGCGTAATATTTTTACTGTAAGTGGTATAGCCATATCCTTTTTAGTGGCTATTGGTGGCTGGATGTTAACCAATCGATTGATTGACATAGATGCAGAACGGCTGATTACCTCCAGCAGTTCATTTATAATCAATGCCCCTGTAGCAGACGCGCTGGGGATGTATGATGTATTTGGTACGAACATGTCTGAAGCAGACATGGTATCCATTTTACAAAATTGGAATGTTCGGACGGGTTGGCGGTTACATGAGCCTTCACAGGGGCAAATCAGTATGGCGGAAGCTATCGAAGTGGCACGGGACGGTATGGATTTTTTACATCAACACGGGCTTTTGCCTGAAAAAATGCTAGGGTTTAACTCGGTTAGTGCGCAACTTGTCCAAAATATTCACCACCATGAAGATTTTTTACCAGAGCGATATAGTTTTTGGCACATCCATTCTTTCAATGATTATATTTTTACAACGATAGAACTTAACGCTGTAACAGGGCAAATTTGGCGTATAGAAATAGGCGTACAAATGTCCTTTAATGACTTTGTTTCGCCTGCTGCGCATATTGAGGTCAGACATGAAACGATAACGGATATATTAGCCGCTTTTATGTATACACTAGACTTGCATTTTGATGAAATATATATCATTGATGTTAGCGACCCTCAAGACAGATATTTTGAAGCTGTAGACCCTTATATTATAAATATTCCTGTAGTTTGGGAGGAAATCAACCTTGATGATGATACTATAATTTTGGTGGAGGTTGAACCTTTTGCGCCAGAGTTAACGCGCACGTTAATATCATATATTCACTATTTTGCAGATAACCATGGAAAAGTAGAAATTTATGTCACAGGTGTATTTACGCCAGAAAATGTTTTATATCTTAGCTATTTCAGAATCTCTTTACAACTTTGACACATCTTTGCCAAAACTTTAACGAATCTCTTTGATATACTCTTTTCGTAATAACATAGAGAGGAAGAAACAGAGATGAAATTCAAATCAGTTTTAGCAACAACTGCAATGCTTGTTTTGGCAGTTGGTGTCATGCCTGCTTGCACTACAGAAGCAACGACAGTCAATGCAACCCCACAGCCCCTTGCTGTGACACAGTCAGCACCAGCATCCACTACATTTAACATGACCGTTTTATCTTCGCCAGACAATGATGATGAATGGGCAACGGAGCTACCTGCAAATGCAATGTCAATGGAGGCAGGTGCCCAAGCAGGCGCACAGTACATTTATGATGTCCTTGGTATAAGTATGGACGGCATGTATGTGTCGATGAGAAGTAGTTTTCGTTCTGATAGGTACGGTGAGACACGAATCTATACATGGGAAGGGATGGTTGCTTTAACGAGGGCAGGTACAGGCATTGATGGTTGGGAGTATGTTGATTCACCAATCCATTTCACGGTTAATGCTGTCACAGGCGAAAGGATACAATTATTCTACACTCCGCCAACAGAGCTGCCTTGGGCTGATAATGACGAAGCCTATCGTTTTAATGCAGAATCAAGAGCATTTTTTGCATCTGAACAAGGTGTGGCTATATTAGCCTTAGATAATAATGAACGAGCAAATCTTGTAGGGCTTACCCAAGAGCGTATTGAAGAAGCAATGCAAGAAGCAAGGGCAATAGCAGAAGCCCACTTTAACATTTCAACCCTTGTAGATATTGTGTTGGAGTATGAGCGAGGTGTAACTGTACTTTTTGATGAACCAAGAGAAATAGATGGTGTCATGGTTATCGGAGACACAGTGCCAACACAATTCCCAGGCGTTATTATAGGTCTTGACCCGACAGAGCTTCTTAGCCATGGGAATCACACTTTTATTCTTACCGATTTTATATTCACTGCAACTAATGCTACAGGACATCAAATTGAAATTTGGCTTTCAGAAAGCGGTTCTGTAATCCTTCACCCAGTATTCTAGACATCTTATCTATACCTATAGTAATGGGGATACCTTGCATACTTTGAATATAACGCATTGCGCATTCTTCTTTTTCGACGGGTGAAGTATGCTATCGTTGCGACGATGAGCGTCACTGCGGAAATGGCAAGAGGAATAGCAAGGGTTAGGATATATTCATTGTCTAGGAACGATATTCTTGTATTATAGATATAGCCATATACGGTTTCAGCAATGGGTTCATATATGGTTTCAGCGTAATATTCTGCGGGTGGTACGTAGGGTAGTACGGCTTCTTGTGCGCGTAGGGGAACACTCCCCACGCGCACATTTTGTACATATACCTCTACCAGCCCTACATTGTCGTTGAGCAGGACTGGTGCTGTGAGGGTTTCTGGCGTGTGAAGTTCATAACGCAGCCAAGTTGCGTCAAAACCCGGGGGCAGGTCAAAGGTTAAGCTTTGTTCTGCACGGATATTTGCCGTACCAATTTCTGTATACGCACCGTTGATTGATTGAAGCACTGGCACGGATATTGCGTAAGTTTCTGCATCAAAAACGGTGGTGGTTTCAAAGGGAAGGGCAAAGCCATAGTTAAACAATGCAGTGGTGTCAGTAAATGCGGCCGCGCCGTCCCCACGAAGCACAGTGGCGATAAGGCGGCGGTTGCCATCGGTTGCATAGGTGACTAATGTGTTGCCCGCGGCTTGTGTCCAACCTGTTTTTCCGCCAACTACATATTCATTAAAGTGTGTACCCGGTCGTATCATGCGATTGTCGTTGAGTAGTTGGCGTACTTCAGGCTGACGCTCTGTTGGAGGGATATCAAAGCGGTTTGTGGATATGATATTCACAAAAACAGGATTACGCACAGCTTCCCTCATGATAAGTGACATATCATATGCAGTAGTCACATGCCCTGCACCGGGTAAGCCGCTTGGATTGGTAAAATGGGTATCGACTGCGCCAAGGGATACGGCACGTCGGTTCATCAAATCTACAAAGGCTTCAACACTGCCTGCGGTATGCTCGGCAAGGGCAATGGATACTTCATTTGCAGACTCTAGCATAAGCCCGTGCAGGGCTTCATAAATGGTTAGGGTTTCCCCTTCATCCATTGCAATATGACTGGAATTGCGGGGAATTGACCATATGGCGTGATGAGAAAACTCAATACGCTCGTCTAAATCGCTATTTTGTTCCAACACGATAAGGGCTGTCATAATTTCAGTAATACTGGCTGGATACATTGGTGTGTTCCCCTCATGACCATACAAAACAAGCCCTGTGGTTGCATCCATGAGTACCACTGCCTCTGCGGAATACATAGGAGATTCTACTTCCTGTGCGGAAACACTGGTATTTTGCACTGTCAATAGGTATAATACTAGGGAAATGGCAAAAAAGATTTTCATAAGTAATAATTCCTTTCTCATTAAATGGGACTCTGCCCCAGGTTGCGGGTATCGCGCTTGCGCGATATGAGATAATCTATTGTAAAGTGGTGATTTTATGGCGCATATTTTAGTCGTGGATGACGAGAAGAACATTGTAAAAGGTATAAAATTTAGCCTAGAGCAAGACGGAATGAAAGTGGACACCGCCTATGACGGTGAAGAAGCTTTACAACTGGTGAAGGATAATGCCTATGACTTGGTGATTTTGGACATCATGCTTCCGAAAATGGAAGGCACTGATGTGTGCCAAGCCATTAGGGAATTTAGCGCAGTGCCTGTGGTGATGGTGACAGCCAAGGGTGATGATATGGATAAAATCATGGGACTGGAATATGGTGCAGATGATTACATCACAAAGCCCTTTAATATTTTAGAACTTAAAGCACGGATTAAAGCCATCTTGCGACGTGCAACCAAGGCAGAACCTGCGGCAAAGTCTCATATTGTCACAATGCGTGAGGTTTCTTTAGACACGCAATCGCGACGGGTATTTGTGGCTGAAAGTGAAATTTATCTCACGGCCAAGGAGTACGACCTTTTGGAGTACTTGATGAACAATGCAGGCAAAGTGTATACCCGCGAAGCCTTGCTGCAAGAACTTTGGGGTGCAGACAACACTGGGGATGTGCGTACAGTGGATGTGCATGTGCGCCGATTACGGGAAAAAATAGAAGAAAATCCTTCCGACCCGAAATATATTTATACCAAATGGGGAGTGGGTTACTATTTCAGATAAATTACCCTGGTACCACAGTTTAAGGTGGAAGCTTGCCCTTGCTTTTGTATCACTAAGCATTTTGCCGCTGTTGGTATTTAATTGGACGATAGTGACGCTTATAGAGACGTATCACTTGGAAGTACGCGAAGGCGAAATGCGGGTTCAAGCGTTCATGATGAGTGATACAGTGGCGCGCCATACATTAGACAGGCTGGAACAAACTGCCGTGCCTGGGCTTGTACAAAGTTCAATCGACAGAAACAGTCTGGATTGGGATGTTCGTATTTTGGTTATCAATGACCAAGCCCTTGTACTTAGAGACTCAAATCATGGGGTGATGGATTCTCTTGCAGGGCAAACATTGATTAGACCTGAGGTCATTAGTGCAATCAACCGCCAATATGCTTCTGTTTTTAGGCGGGATGAGTATGCGCTCAATGTTGCCGTGAGTATCAATGATGAAATTAACGACCGTGTAGGCGCGGTGGTGCTTATTGCAGATGTTTCAGATATTTCTTACACTGTGGCAAACATTAGAAATACATTGCTTTTATATAGTTTGGCTGTTGGACTTGTCGTGGTTGTGTTGGTATTTTTCATCTCACATCGGCTTATTGCCGCATTACGGACAATTATGAAAGTGATACAACGGATGGCAGTTGGGCAACTGAATGTGCGCATTCCTGTCACCAGTAAAGATGAGTACGCCATTTTGTCCCGCGCATTTAATAATATGGCAGAAAAGCTAGAGCAACAGGAAAAAACCCGTGATGAATTTGTTTCCAATGTGTCACATGAAATGAAGACACCCCTTTCAGCCATTAAGGTTTTGAGTGAGTCCATTCTCACTCTTGATTCTGTGCCAGAAGACGTTTATCGGGAGTTTTTTCAAGATATAACAAACGAAGTTGACCGCATGACCAATATCAACAACGACTTACTGGCCCTTGTGAAGGTAGACCAACGCGAGCAGAGTATCCATTTGACAACCATCAATCTTAATGGATTGGTAGAGGATATTCTAAAGCGGCTATCCCCTTTGGCAGAGAAAAAGAAAGTAGTCTTGCTATACGAAGAAGTAAGGCGTATAGAAATTGACGCAGATGATGTTAAGCTGGCACTTGCTATTTCAAATATTGTCGAGAATGGAATAAAATATACCCCCCGAGGTGGAACGGTTAAAGTGGTTGTAGATTCTGACGGGCAATTTGCCCATATTACGATTCAAGATACAGGCATTGGAATCCCTGAAGATGAACAGGATAAAATTTTTAACCGCTTCTATAGAGTAGATAAAACCCGCGACCGCGACACAGGCGGCACAGGGTTGGGGCTGGCCATTGCAAGGTCTACCGTGCATATGCACAATGGCAGTATTAAGCTAACATCCACACCAGAAGAAGGCTCTGTATTTGTGTTAAGAATCCCGATTCGGAAGTAGGTATCCTATGGATAAATTTTTAGATTTTTTCCGCCGCTTGTCGCGGGTTCATATTGCGTCTATTATTTTTGTGACGGTGCTTATTGCAGGCGGCATTGTTGCCACAGTGCTGGCTCAACGTAATTTTGGTGTGATTTTAGAAGACAGCAGGGCGATATATTTTTTTAGTCCTTCAGATGGGCGATTGACGGCAGAGTTTCACCCCATTCCATCTCCAACACCGCCTGTAGGTGTCATTTCTATGGTGGACATGGCAATGACACATCTCCTTGCTGGGCCGCGCCGTTCCGGCTTATCCCAAGTGTGGCCGCGGGATTTGGAATATCACGACCTTATACTGGGGCTTGAAATGTATGAAAATACACTGATAGCCACATTTTCAGAAGCATATCATCAGATGTCTCCATTAGATGAAGCCTTGTTCCGCGGTGCATTTACATTAACAATGGTGGGACTACCTGATGTAGATGAAGTACAAATGCGTGTTGCTTATGTGACAGAATACGGCACAAACTGGAATGAACGGACAGAGTCTGCCGCAACCATTGCAAATTATCCTTCTATTTCCCCCACGCGGATTTCCAACGCAACTTTTTCCCTGTTTTTTGTCGATGAAACGGGCGAAGGGCTGGTTGTAGAAACATACTTTGCAGAGGGTATCAATATCAGACGGCGAGAAAGAGATGTGGTTGAGCGGCTAATTGCAGGGTCTTCTGATTTATACTTTACTCCTGCGGTTTCAATCCCCGAAGGAACGCGGGTGCGTGATGTTATAACCGGTGAAGGGGTGACAGATATTTATGTAGACTTGTCATCGGCATTTTTAACAGGTTTTAGCGGCACACCCACCCAAGCCAATTTGATGATTGGCTCCATTGTAAATACCTTAATAGAAAGCACACCTGGTCCAAGGACACGCAGAGTTTTCTTTTTAATAGATTCTGTACGGCGGGAGGATTTTCATGGTGTTGAAAATTTCCATTTAGAATTTACTTTTAACGAGCGGCTCATGCTTGGGTTTACAGAGGAAGTAGAGGACTATGATGATGAGGAAGAAGATAACTAAATGAATGAAACCAGCAACAGACCCCTTGCAATCCCAAGCCCCATCATGTGGGCGTTAGGGTTTTTGATTTGCGGTATAATCTTTGGACGATTTGCTGAAATGACTGCCATTAGCCTAGGGCTTGTACTTGGGCTAGGGCTTTTTTTATGCGCGGTTTTATATAAAGTGTATCAATACAAACCTGTGTTTATTTTTCTCTTGTTTTTGGGCTTGGGCATGTGGCGTACAGGGCATAGTTTACATAATCACACCACCGAGCCAATACAAGTGGAGTTTACAGGGGTGGTGCTGGATGTAGGGTATACTGCCAGTGCCAATCAACGGGCGGTTATACGGGGCATACATCCAGTCACAGGGGCAAATGTGCGCATTATGGTGTATATCCGCCCTCATTTGCCCAGTGTACAGTTAGGGCAGGAAGTCCGTATCATTGGAGAACTTCGTCCCCTAAATACACCAGCTAACCCAGGGGGATATAATCAATTCCAGCATTTGCGCTCACAAAAAATAGACGCAGTCATTTGGGCTGATAATGTAGAGCGGGGTCATGTACAAAGAACGCTGATGGTTGTTTTGCGAGGGTTTCGTGACAGAATGGCAGCCGTTTATGATGCTATTCTTCCGCCTCGTGAAGCAGGTATTATACGGTCAATGGTGCTGGGGGACCGTAATGATATGGACTGGGATTTGGCAGACCTTTACCGTGGGATGGGAATTTTCCATATCTTGTCCATCTCTGGGTTACATGTTGCAACACTGATGATTGCGGCAAACAAGCTTTTAGGGACTTTTATGGATGAACGCCGCGCAGGCGTTATTGTGTTGATTTTAATGATTATGTACTGCTTACTCACAGGTGCAGCTGTGGCAACTGTGCGTGCAGTCACCATGGGCGGGGTACTTGTTGCCGCAAAGATTTTATACAGGGAATATAATTTATTGGTATCTGTTTCATGGGCGTGCATTGCACTTTTAATTTACGAACCGCTGTATTTATTTAATGCAGGCTTTCAGTTGTCCTTTAGTGCAGTTTTTGGCATGGGTATTCTTTCTGCGCCAATTGAGCGGGCGTTGATTAAGGTGCGGAAAGTTTTACCCCTTGGAAAAAACTTACGTAGCAGCCTTTCTTATGGAATTGCCGCAGTTTTTACGACCTATAATGTATTCATGTTTCATTTTTATGAGATTCAGTTATATAGTATCATTGGCAACTTAATCATCATGCCCACCACCAGCTTAATTTTGGTCTTGGGCGTGGCGGTGGGGTTAGTGGGTTTGGTTTGGATGCCTGCGGCCATGATTTTATCAGGTGCAGTATATTTTATTTTGCGGTTTTATGAATTGGGTGCGACATTTTTTTCTGCCTTGCCTCATGCAATGTTGCTTACTGGGGGCAGGAGTTTACCTATTGCCGCCTTTGGGGTGACTGTATTGTTACTTTTCGCCTATACTTTCCATGGATATGGTGCAGATTTTCGCCGCCGCAGAGTATTTTTATTGATAAGCATACTGGCTTTTATTATTGCTGTTTTCATTCATGCAAATCCGCCGCGGCTTCATATCACTGCCCTTGATACCCACGGGAATTATGTAGTACTGCGGCATCGCGGTGACACTTTGGTTATAGGCGCACCACGAGGGGGTGAAGAGGCTTTATTGCGATACTTGGATATGCGCGGCGTACATCGTGCGTCACTATTATTAACAGAATCCCCACGCCCTCAAGACAACCTAAGACTGGAACGCTTAACCCAACGCATGGATATGATTTACCTTCAAGACGGGGATGTTCGTATGGTGGGTAATGTGCGTCAACAGCCCATTGCATTGCCCCTCATGCGCCAAGGGTTGCAAGTCACATTTCATGATGTAAACATCACAATAGAATCATCAACCCTTACCATACAAAATCACTATGTAAGAACCGCGGAAAATGGTGCGGTTTTACTGGAAACCAATGGACGCACAGTTTGGGTAAGCACTATGCGTCCTTGAATCTATCATGAAAAGTATTTTATCTCCTGTTTAACTTCTGTTTATAATCAGTTCATTGTCGCATGATACACTATCCATGTGACAGAAAAATTTTTTACAAGGTGGTGCATTGCATGACAATAAAAAAGCGGCTATTTATTTCAAATATTCTAATGATAGTCATACCAATCATTATTTCAATAATTACAGTAGGGGCTAGTGCTTTTGCGTTTGACCTGCTTATATTCGACGGTGAAATGGAATTTTTAGCAAGGCGTAGGCGTGGGATGTATGACAGAACAGACGATATTGTTCTAGTGTTGCTAATGACTGTGTTCATGGTCTCCTTACTGTTTGTAATCATGTTCTTTACTAATCGATTTTTGACTAAATTTGTTTTCAGCAAAATCATACAACCTTTAGATTTGCTGTCAAATGGCGTTCAGCATATCAGCAAAGGTAATTTAGACTATAAAATCAACTACGTTGTACAAGACGAATTTAAGCCAGTGTGCGAAGCCTTTAACGACCTGGGATTGCAATTAAAAACTTCTGCTGAAGAAATTAAAAAGAACGAACAAAACAGAAAAGAATTGTTCACAAGTATTTCGCATGATTTACGTTCGCCACTAACTTCCATCAAGGCATTTGCAGAGGGTTTAATAGACGGCATAGCCACTACGCCAGAAACACAGCAAGAATACCTAGAAATTATCAAACAAAAGGCAGAAGAAGTAAATAATATGGTTGCCCAATTATTCCTCTATTCAAAAATGGATATGGGAAACTACCCAACCAATCCAGAAGTACTTGATATAGGAAAAGAAATTTATGACTTTGTATCTGCTTCAGAAGAAGAGTTTAAGGCAAGGGGATTGTCAATCATAATAAACGACCTTCCAGTAGAAACATATATTCAAGCAGACCCTCTACAGCTACAAAGCATTTTTGCAAACATACTAGATAATAGTATAAAATATAAACTAGAAAATACTGTAACTGCCACTATCTATAGCATGACAGCAGACGAAGCCGTAAATATTGTAATAGAAGATAATGGCACAGGCGTTTCAGATAAAGCACTACCCAAATTATTTGAAGCCTTTTATCGTGCCGATTTATCGCGGACTAAGCCAAATCAAGGTAGTGGGCTTGGGCTTGCAATCGTATCAAAAGCATTAGAACGCATGGGCGGCAGTATCAAAGCCGAAAATTTGCCAAATAAGGGTGGATTGCGTGTGATAATTAGAATACCCAAAATGGAAGGAGCGTTCCCAAAGTGAAAAAAGTTTTAATCATTGAAGATGACACACAAATTGCCAAAATAGAAAAAGATTATTTAGCCGTAAGCGAATTTGATTCCGATATTGCCACAACAGGTACAGAGGGTTTACAAATGGCTTTAGCGAGACAGTATGATTTAATCTTGCTTGATTTAATGCTACCAGAAATGGACGGTTACGAGGTATGCCGTAGACTTAGGGAAACACTTGATATTCCCATTATAATGGTGACAGCAAAGCAAGAAGATATTGACACAATAAAGGGGCTTAACCTTGGGGCAGACGATTATATAACCAAGCCATTTTCCCCAAGTGTACTTGTGGCTCGTGTAAAATCCAGTATTACAAGATATGAAAGGTTAAAGCAGTCAAATGAAACACTCGCTGATAAAATTGTCATTGATGATATTCGCATACAAACAAGCTCTCACCGTGTTTTTGTGCGTGGCAAAGAAATAGACGTAAAAAATAAGGAATATGAACTACTGCTTTTTCTTGTAACAAATGCTGACATTGTTTTCAACAGGGAACAATTATATGAACGTATTTGGGGATTTGAAGCCCTAGGCGATAATGCGACTGTTGTCGTTCATATAAACAGACTTCGTGAAAAAATAGAAGCTGAACCATCACAGCCTAAATATATTCAGACTGTGCGTGGTGCTGGGTATCGTTTTAAGTCATATTGATAACTTTATAAGCTATTATCTAAAATCGGGCATGATATGTGTCCGATTTTTTTGTTGCTCAAAATATGGAATAGTTTATTTACAGTTTATCTTAGGTTTATTTGCAGTTAAGTATCGTGCCTTATCATAATAACTGTGCAGGAGAGATAGTATCCAAACTCAATAAAACGGAGGAATCAATAATGTTAAAACTTGAAAACATCAAAAAATCTTATAACACTGGCGGAGAAGCAGTAATAGCCTTGCGAGGTGTATCACTTGAATTTAGAACCAACGAATTTGTATCAATCCTTGGGCCATCTGGTTGTGGTAAAACCACCATGCTAAACATTATTGGTGGTTTAGACCAGTACGATAGCGGTGACTTGGTAATCAGCGGAACTTCTACAAAGCATTTCAAAGACGTAGACTGGGACGCATACAGAAATCGCTCAATCGGATTCGTATTCCAAAACTACAACCTAATAATACATCAAACCATTCTACAAAATGTAGAACTTGCTATGACACTTTCGGGCGTGTCTGGTGCTGAAAGAACCGCTAGAGCAACCAAAGCACTTCAAGATGTTGGCTTAGGTAATAGGTTGGGGCATAAGCCCAATCAGTTATCGGGCGGTCAAATGCAAAGAGTAGCCATTGCTCGTGCATTGGTGAATAATCCAGAGATTATTTTGGCAGACGAACCAACAGGAGCGTTGGACAGCAAAACCAGTATTCAAATTATGGAGATTTTGCAAAAAGTAGCGAAAACTCGCCTAGTCATAATGGTAACGCACAACCCAACAATTGCAGAGCAATACTCCACAAGAATCGTTAGCTTGCTTGATGGTGAATTGCAATCCGACAGCAACCCATTAACACAAGAAGAAAAGGCAAAAATACCTAAAGAGAATTTCGCTAAAAAATTCAAACATACATCAATGTCTATGTTTACAGCCATGTCCTTGTCATTCAAAAATTTGCTTACCAAAAAAGGTAGAACTGTAACAATGGCTATTGCTGGAAGTATAGGCATAATCGGTATAGGTCTTGTACTGGCTTTAATCGGTGGTATCAACAGCTACATGAGAAGTTTAGAAGAAGAAACTGCTGACAGCTTCCCACTGGTTATAGGTGCATATGTACCCGGCGAAATGGTCACTGGTGGCAGTGGTGCGGGTGCTTTGCTTGCGGGCGGTACTGGTGGTACAGCACAGTTCCCTATGTTGCCAGATGGTACAGTCATACACAGATTTTTAGAAGAAGATGAAGATTTACACTATAACATCATGTCCGAAGAATTTTTAGATTACATGGCAAATATACACAATGTTTTACCTAATGCCGTGACCGCCGTTTCACTTGGATATGAACTAAACTTTAATGTACTTTCAAATGCTGGCGGTCATGCAGTACGCTTTAGCACAGCCACATATTCAGATTTACCAATTCATGCACTGGGCATGGCAGATACCCACTGGCAACAAATGCACGATGACCACGATTTTGTTTTAACTCATTTTGATTTGCTTGCTGGGCGTATGCCAAAATCTAAAAATGAATTGATACTGGTAGTAGACCAACAAAACCGCTTAGAAGATGATTTCTTCATAAACCTTGGTATAGCACAAGATGGACGCACATTTGATTTTAATGACTTCGTAGGTCAAACTATGCTTCGTGTCATTTACAACGATTACTATTTCCAATATGTAAATGATGTATTTTCACCAGCAATGCCAAGTATGTATAATAACCTTTTTGACAATGCTGGTGGTGTAGATTTAACAATTGTGGGCGTATTACGTAGTAATGCAGACCCAGACGCACCTGGACTTGGCAGTATGTTTATTTTTTCAGAAGGATTAATCCACACAACAGAATTAACACATCATATTTTAGCCAACTCCGCAACATCCATTATAGTACAATCACAAATTGATAGCAATATCAATGTTTTCACAGGCAACCCATTTATTGATGATGATGAAAAAGATGAGGTTTTTGAAAATATCGGTGCAAACCCCAACCCCGCAAGCATGAGCATTTTCACTGCTGATTTCGTAGCAAAAGGGCAAGTTATAGATTACATTAACGCATGGAACACAGGCAGACCTACTTACCAACACATTGTTGCAATGGATGTAGCAGAAGTTATGGTTTTGTCCGTAATGGGTGGAGTGTTTGATGTATTGCCACCGCTTCTGATTGGCTTCGCCGCTATTTCCCTTGTGGTGTCCACGATTATGATAGGAATTATTACCTATGTTTCAGTTATGGAACGCACAAAAGAAATTGGGATTTTACGTAGCGTAGGTGCAAGGAAAAAGGATATTTCAAGAGTGTTTATTGCTGAAACAATGGTTATTGGATTGGCTTCTGGAACGCTGGGTGTAACATTAGCCTTTGCACTTTCCATACCACTTGAAACATTATTCAGAACCTTGTCTGGTATTAGTGGAATGGTATCATTCAATCCGATATATGGCGTGGCTTTAATCGCTGGCAGCATGGCTCTTACAATGGTTGCTGGTTTCTTCCCATCAAGAAGTGCAGCGAAGAAAGACCCTGTAGAAGCACTCCGAACAGAATAATCATTATAAATATAAATCAGCCGTGTCATTGAAATATCTATATGACACGGCTGATTATGCGGAAGGGGCGTATAAGTTCTCAAATATAATAACACTGGCAAAAATCAAACGGCTATACTTGACAAGTGAAAATGAATTGACTAAAATGAACTTATGAATAAATATATTCAAATATTCATTGCCCTGAATGGAGAACATAAATGCCCAGAAGTTTTAGCGAAACCGAAAAGGAAAATATCCGCCAAGCACTGATTCATGAATGCAAAAAAAGTTGGTCTGCACACGGCTACCAAAAAACCAGCGTAGGCGAGCTTTGTGTCAAGGTAGGCATATCTACAGGCGCATTTTACACATTCTATACTTCCAAAGAAGCGTTGTTTTGTGATGTTATGGATGATTTCCAAGAAAGCACTAGACAAATGTTTGATGAAACACTATCCTCTCCGCCAACCAAAGTAGAAATTTGTAATGGGCTAAAAAAACTCTACCTTGAGTATGCAGAAAACGACATCATTACTAAACGGCATAGCAACGACTATAAGCGTTTGCTAAATAAATTACCCAAGGAGTGGAAAGAAAAGCACAGGGCAAACAGCAACAATAATCTTGAGCATACCCTTTTTGCGCCCACTGTTAAACTAAAAGTAAGCAAAGAACGGGCCCATGGAATAATCGACACACTCTTGTTGTCTGTGGCTAATAAAGATGTCATTCCTGACCATTATGAGATATTTTGCACTTTGCTGGAGTGTGTTATTGATGAAATTTACGAATAAGAAAAATATAAGGGAGCTATGGAATGATGAATGAACTGATTTTACAAGCGCACAACTTATTTAAAAATTGTGGCTTTCCTTACTACATTTGCGGCGGTTTCGCCTTGGAATTGTTTGCTTGCAAGACAATGCGCACCCATAGTGATTTGGATGTGTCCGTATTCCAAGAAAACAAAAGGGATGTGGTGGAGCTTTTACAAAAGAATGGCTTTGCCGTCTACAAAAGAATTTTTGAACCACAAAGCCTTGGTGGAGTTACCCCTATAGCCGATGAAAACGACAGCAAGCTAGATGACATAAGGATTATATGGGCGATTAAAGGTGATTGCCAATTTGCGCTAAAACCAAGAGAAGGTGCGATTGACTTTTATGGGTTTGAAATCTTATCAAACACCCAAACAGATTTTAGCTTCATTGAAATTGTTTTAGATGAAAAGAATAGTCATCATTTCTTGCTGGGTAAGGACAAGCGTATCTTGCGTAAGTTAGATAAGGCGATTTTATTCAATGATTGCGGTGTGCCATACATGGCACCAGAAGTGGTGTTATTCTTGAAATCGTCAAAAGCATATACAACCCATGAAATTCATGCAAATAAAACACCTGCCGACTTTAAGGCGATTATGCCGTTACTATCAACCGAAAGCAAAGCATGGTTAATAAATGCAATAAACGCCACTTACCCAGATGGGTATGAATGGTTGGATGGATTGTTATAAAAATACTTATATCATTATTTTTAAGGAGATGAAATTGATGAATAACGTAATACTACAAGCACAAGACATATTTAAGGACTGTGGCTTTGACTATGCTGTATGCGGCGGCTATGGTCTTGATATGTTTGTGGGTAAGGAACTTCGCTCACATGGGGATTTTGACATTGTTGTGTATAATGATGATAAACAGCGTATAGTGCAGTTTTTTATGGATAGAGATTGGACTGTTTACGGCAGATTTATGGAAGAGGGTGTACCAATAACGCAACATTTATTTTATAAGATAGAGGACATCACGGACAATTACTGGCGTGATTGTAAAAACATGTGGGTCATAAAAAAAGATGGCTTGCCGAATGTGCTACACAAACTTGACCGCCTGCAAGGGGGTGTGGGTGAGGTATATACCTATCAAACCCGCAAATGGCTTGTACAAGACAATATTGAATTTATCGAGCTAGAAATTGATGCAAAAGCGGGCAATGATTTTGTGGTACAGGAAAATCCACGGATAACACGCCCATTAGATAAAGGGATTTTGCACCGTGACGGTATACCCTATCTTGCACCAGAAATTATACTGTTTTACAAGTCAGATAAATTTTCTTCAGAACATCCAAGTGTAAGGCCTAAGACAGAAGCTGATTTTAAGACAATCATGCCATTACTTTCAGAAGAACAGAAACAATGGTTGATGGAGTCTATAAAAACTGCTCGTGGACATGAAACACCTTGGCTTGATTGGCTGACTAGCCATTGTGTCGAAATGATGACATTTAGATTTAGAGGATGGGTGTAGAACTGGAGTATAATCTTCAATTGAACTATCTTCGCAAAAATGCTATACTAAATATAGGATTGAGGGGTGACTCAAAGATGCTTAATATCACACGATATTCTATAAAAGATGAACACCTTAAACCTTGGGTAAAATTCATATGGCATTTGGAAGTTGAGGATGCAAATATTCGCTATAAGCTGCTGCCAACAGATTGTATTGATATAATATTGAACTTATCAGGGAACATAGTCTATGAGGTTGATTCTCTTTGTATACTTGCCGCTCCATTTCATATAAACGGTTTAAGAGGAAAGCACAGTTACATTCGTCACACGGGAAAAATCCGTATTTTTGGAATATCGTTTCATCCTTTTGGCTTTTATCCGTTTGTCAATAAATCATTAGCCAGCATAAATGATAAAGTTATGAACTTATTTGAAGTTTCAACGCCTTTGGCACAAAGTCTCAAACTAGCAATTTCAGACGAGGCAACCACTGAGCGCATTGTTAATAGCATTGAAAAGGCTTTATGTACTAACCTTGAAGTTACGGATGAATACACAAACAAGGCAAACCTGATTCTTGATTTTTTGGAATCAGACGATAAAATAACTATACAATCATTCTGTGCCAGACACAGAGTACATACAAAAACATTCACACGCAATGTCGAATACTATACAGGCTATACACCTAAGACTTTGCGCTCAATAAAACGGTTTCAAAAAATAGGGAATCAGTTGGTCTATCAAAAATCAAACCAACTTTTGGATATAGCATATAGCAATGGCTTTGCTGACCAAGCGCACTTCATCAGAGTGTTTCGCAAATTTTCAGGGACATCCCCACGCGTTTTTCAGCAAGAAAAAATTACCGTGAAAGAGAATGTAAAATACACCTATCGTTGAAACTCATCTTACTACCCTTTCCGCTACTTCTATTTCATCTTACTCAAGACAGAGAAGGAATAAAAAAATCTTGACAAAGACACTTATTATCATTACTATAATAAGCGTCTTATGGTCAAATAGATAATATGTATTTGATGGGAAGGTTAAAATGAGCAGTATCGACACGCACAGGCAGAAGGCATAGTGCAACGACGCTGTTTGTACAGCACTCAAAATCAAAGGAGCTTTTGTTTATGATGGTAAAAAGTAAAAAATTCAAAATCTTATTAGGGATAGGTGTTTTGGTTGTTGTTCTTGCTGTGGGCGGATGGCTTTTATTTAGATTACATTTAAGCTGGCTGTCTATAGATGATGACCTTGGTGTTGTATTCACTTATCATGAAGGCGATGCAACATTTACTTATGATAATAATGGTATGTTTGACATAGTGTTTCACACAAAAGAACCTGTTGTTTATATTGGCAATGAACGCATGGTGATGCGTGACGGCATCAGAGTGAGAAATGGCAGACCATATATTAATATGAGAGATTTGTGGGTAGTTGGCCCCAATGCACTTGACCACATAATCGAAGCAGACACATCCTCACCTGTTGCAGTCATTGTTAATGGACTTTATGGGCAAGGCACTCAAGAGCAAAACGAAATGATACATTCACTGCTTGGGGGTGAGTTAGCAAGAGATAGGTTTGAGCTTTACTTTCAATGGTATAATACGATACACGAATTGGGTCACATGATTACTCATAGCAACGGCACAGTGCAATCACGGCACATGGTAGAGGAAGAAATGCTGGCAAACTCATTTGCTATTGCGTTTTGGACATATTTTGGTGAAGAAGAAAAGCTGTACGCACTAGAAGAAACTGTCGAATATATTTTAAGTAACATAACCCCTCCCGCAGAAAATGTACATCACCTTGATTTTATGCGTGAAGCAGTAGATACAGGACGCTTTGCGGAAGTGTTCACATTTGAAATTTACGGCTGGTTTCAATTTAGTATAGTGCGCGACATTTTGCGTGATAGAGATTCACTTAATTTAGCGCAGCTATTAACAGAAATGACCGACTCTGAAAATATCCAAGCGCAACCACGACAAAGGCTGGTATACCAGAGTTTAGGCACCGATATAGTGCCGATAATCGTTGGGGATGCAATCTCTATTTTGGAGAATTGGGGCGTGGAGAACCTCCCGGATGTTTATATAGCGTTTAGCACAGACCCGAATGCACATATGTATCAATATCCTATGCCTCGGTCACTTTTAGAGCCGAACATTGAAGCGGGGCGGGTACTGCGCGTAAGGTCATTATGGGCGGACGAAACAGAGCAAATAATGGCTATGACTTTTCAATAGCAAAATCATTACTTCATTGTAAAACCGCTAAGCCGTGCTGAATAAAGCCACGGCTTATTTTGTCTTTTTTATTTTCGCCCTTTGCTATCTCCGCAAAAGAAGTTGTTATTATTACATAAAAGAATCAATATCTTCAATAATTGAATCCTTCTTGAGCCTAAATAATTTAGACGGACGGTATGCGCCTGTCTTTTTTGTTATTTGCGTTTCTTCTACCTTTTTGCTAATCCATCTGCGGAAGTTGGACTTGGTAAGTGTTTTACCCAATAATACTTCAAAAACCTGTTGCAGTTCGGTCAAGGTAAAACTTTCAGATATTAAGCCAAAAGCAATATTGGTATAAAGGGTTTTGTTTTTTATGCGATCTAGAGCATAGTCTAATATTTTTATGTGGTCATAGGCCATGCGCTCATTCGAGTTATCGCATAGGTCATAACTATATTTTTTCCTTTTCTCAAAGCCGCTGACTATGGTTTCTTCCGTCACGCGATATGATATGGTAATCATGTCTGCATCGTTGTGCAATGTAATTATATATTCGGATATCATTTGAAAATCAGAAATCTTTTCAACTGATACCGAATGTTTTTTTATACTAAACCATTTAAGGCTATCCCTCTTGGCTATAGCGCACTCTTTTATGCTTTCCTTTTGAGCAATCGCATAATATGACGTTGCTATGGTTCTTGCGGTAGGGTCACGTTCTACCGCCCCCCATGTATACAGCTGCTCAAAATAAATATTTTCAAGGTTTGTCTTTTCTTTTAGCTGGCGGTACACCGCATCATCTAAGCTTTCACTAACGTCTACTAAGCCATATGGAAACAGCCAACAATTTTTAAATGGTTCTTTATCTCTTTTTGCCAAAAGAACCATGATTTCCTTTTGAGGAAGTTTTTTTACGTTATCCTTTTCTACATCTTCAACTTTGAATAATGCAAGATTAACCGTAACTAAAAAATCCTTATCGTTGAAACTCATCCGACTTCCCCTTTCTCTACTTTTATTTTACCCCACTCAAGATAGAGAAGCAATAAAAAAAGTCTTGACAAAATTACTTATTATCATTATCATAATAAGCACACATATTATCAAGTAGATAATATGTATTTAATGGGAGGGTAGCTATGGACAGCATCGAAGAAAGAATAAAAAAGCTAAAGCAAGAAAAAAATGCGGTAATTCTAGCACATTATTATCAATGCCCAGAGATACAGCAAATAGCCGACTATGTTGGTGATTCATACTATTTAAGTAAAATAGCCAAAGAGACAGGACAAGAATTAATTATATTTTGTGGCGTTCGATTTATGGCAGAATCAGCTAAAATACGCTCTCCGCATAAGAAGGTACTATTACCTGTTGCAGATGCAGGCTGTCCAATGGCGGACATGGCTGACATAAATAAGATAAAAGCGTTAAGAAAGCAATATCCTGATGGGGCAGTGGTTTGCTACATCAATACGTCAGTTGAAGTTAAGGCTCTTTGTGATGTTTGCGTTACATCTTCCAATGCTTTTGATATTATTCGCAAGCTGCCAGAGAGAACGATTATTTTTTTACCTGACCGAAATTTATCGGCATACATTGCCGATAAATGCCCTGAAAAGGAGTTTATTATTTATCCAGGATATTGTATTGTACACAACAAAATATTACCTGAGCATATAATGGAGCTTAAAATTAAGCACCCTAATGTACCTGTTGTGGCACATCCAGAATGCCGAAAAGAAGTGCTTGCTTTTGCGAATTTTGTGGGCAGTACGGGTGAAATGCTTAGCTATGCTAAATCTTCTGACAGCTCTGAGTTGATTGTTGTAACCGAAGAAGGGATACGCTATGCCCTGGAACAGCAAAACCCTAGAAAAATATTTCACTTCCCTTATCCGCAAATAATTTGTGCCAACATGAAAAAAACCACTATTGAAAATGTGCTTTGGGCATTAGAGGATGAAACAACTGAGATACATATTGACGAAGCATTAAGAATCTCTGCCCTAAACTGCTTAAACGCAATGCATAGACTTGGAAATTGAGGTAATGCCTATGAATGAATTTGATGTAATCATCGTAGGTTCTGGTGCGGCAGGTCTTTATTGTGCCTTGCACCTCAATCATAATTTGAAAGTTTTAATCATAACCAAAACCGATTTAAGAGAATGTAATTCATATCTTGCCCAAGGGGGCATTACATCAGTAATAGGAGCGTGTGATAAGGCATCTTTCGTAAACGATACGCTTAAAGCAGGGCGGTATGAAAATGATGGGGATGCCGTCAAAATGCTTGCGGACTGTGCTAGTGACCTGATTTCAGAACTATTAACGCTTGGAATGACGTTTACTGCTGAAAATGGACAGTTATGCTTTACAAAAGAAGGAGGACACAGCAAAAAACGTGTTGTCTATACAAATGATGAAACAGGGAAGCACTTAATTGAGACCCTTGCAAGCAGAGTCATTGACCGTAAAAACATAACCCTGTGGGAGCAAACGTCTTTGGTTGATATTTTAGAAGATTCTGTAATGAAATCCTGTGTTGGTGTCGTGGTTGAAAGAAACGGAGAGATGTTTAACCTGCACTGTGACAAAACAGTTCTTGCCTGCGGAGGAATTGGGGGCCTTTTTAAAAAATCAACCAATCAGAAAACTGTCTCTGGCGATGCTATAGCAATTGCCTATAAACATGGCATAACAATGAGAAATTTAGGCTATATACAATTTCATCCGACTACTTTGTACGAGGGCATATCCAGCGTACGGAGTTTTCTTATTTCAGAATCAGTGCGAGGCGAAGGGGCATATTTATTAGGCATTGATAAAAAGCGTTTTATTGATGAATTGCTGCCAAGAGATGTGGTTACTCAAGCTATCCTAACCGAGCAAAAAAGAAATAATAGCCAATACGTTTACTTGGATATTTCCCATAAGGACAAAGCGTATCTCGTTACAAGGTTTCCTTATATTCACGAAAAATGTCTTGTAGCAGGATATGATATTACAAAGGAAAGCATACCAGTTACACCTTCCCAGCACTATCATATGGGCGGAATACAGGTTGATTTGCACGGCAAAACATCTATGAATAATCTCTATGCCATCGGTGAGGTTAGTTGCAGTGGGGCGCATGGTGCAAATAGGCTTGCAAGCAATGCTTTGCTTGAAGCACTGGTATACGGTGAAAAAGCCGCCCTTGATATTAATGAGCGCATCAATCTATATTCAACTACCGCGAAGAACTGTGTAGTATATCCCGAACTAAGGGACGCAGAGTACAAAGCAACACTTGTAAAGTCATTATTAGTTAGTGAAAATGGAGGAATATCAGATGAATTATGTATTTGTTGATGAAATTATTAAAAGGGCTTTTGCCGAAGATTTCCCATATGGAGATATCACATCAGAATCTTTGATTGACCCCTGCACAATGCTTGACGCTGCCCTTGTCTGCAAGGAAGACGGCGTTATAGCTGGGATTGAGGTTTTTGAAAGGGTGTACGCCCTTTTGGGTGATGTTACATGCCAATTTTTCTACAAAGACGGCGAGACAATCCGACATAATCAAAAAATTGCCAAGATTACAGGCAATGCCATTAATTTGCTAAAAGGAGAACGAATAGCCCTAAATTTTATACAAAGACTTAGTGGTATCGCCAGCATGACACGAAAGTATACCGAGGCACTTTCAGGTTGCCACACGAAGCTACTTGACACAAGAAAAACAACGCCAGGTATGCGGTATTTAGAAAAATATGCTGTAACCATTGGAGGGGGCGTTAATCATAGATTTAGTCTTTCGGACGGCATTTTGATTAAAGATAATCATATAGTGGCTGTAGGGGGCATAAAACCCGCTGTGGAAAAAGCCAGAAGTTTACATGGGTTTGTCCGTAAAATCGAAGTGGAAGTGGAAACTTTGGAAATGGTGAAGGAGGCTCTTGAAGCAGGCGCAGATATAATTATGCTTGACAATATGGATATTGATACAATGAAAAAAGCGGTTGCATTAATAGATGGACGTGCAATGACCGAATGTTCTGGGAATATTAATTTTAACCGCTTGCAAGCACTTAACGGCATAGGACTTGATTTTATATCCTGCGGCTCACTTACACATTCGTATTCATCACTTGATATCAGTCTCCGTATAATTTGATATGCCACATATGCATGTCCGTTTTATTCAATACCTCCTGCTGTTTTTCATCTACAATGAAGAAAAAACAGGAGGTATTTTTATGCACATTATCACAGAAGTAGTCACAATGAAATTGGCGGTTGATATCACAAGAGACGCGTTTGTATCTATCGTAGATGGATTGGAAATGAATTTTCATTCTAAGCAACCAGGGTTTATTGATTCTGAACTTATCTATGACGAGAAAAATGATACATGGATTATGATACAGCATTGGGAAACGGCAGAGCAATTAAAGGAGGCTTCAAGAAAAATATTTGAAGATAGTGCTGCAAAATCTTTTGTAAAGTGCGTAGACCCTAAAAATGTGAAAATGATAATCGCACCACAGCTAGGGGTGTGGAAATAATCTGCCCTGGGGCAATCATCTAAAAATAATTTTGCATGTTCCCATGAAATATGACATACTGTTGCCGTGTTTCTTATGTTATAAATTTAAGAAAAAAAGAAGGGATATGAAACAGATGAAATATGAAAGTTTATGTTTATCCGTAAAGGATATTGAAGCTTCAAAAAAATTCTATCAAGATTTAATAGGGTTGGAGATAGATAGTGATTGGGGCATAAATGTTGGCTTTAAAGGCGGCATTGCTTTACAGCAAGATTTTGATAAAATAATTGGCGTACCAAAAGAAAGTATTGTCTCCCGTCCTCATAATATGGAGCTGGTTTTTGAAACAGATGATTTTGATACGTTTATTAAAAAGATTGAGCATTACCCAAATATTGCGTTTGTAAGGGGCGGAGTGGTTGAACAGCCTTGGGGGCAAAGAGTGCTTCACATTTATGATTTAGATGGGCATATTGTTGAAGTTGGAGAAAAATTTTCACAAGTGATTCAACGCTTCATCTCTGATGGTATGTCCGTTGAAGCCGTTGCCAAGCGTTGTGGAATACCCGTAGAAGATGTAAAGAAATTTCTAGATGGAAAATGGTGAGTCAATTACTGAATTAAAAATTCTTCCTGAGTTTAAATTTTTTTGTGAATGTTTGATTATAACTAAAATTTATCTTTACAGGCGTATTCCCACTGTAATATGCTGTCTTTATAAAGCCGCTCTCAATCATTGCCGATGTCTTTTCAGTCGGTACAGGACAATAGATGTCAGTGGTGACATATCTGCCGAGAGCATAATGGAAAAATATCAAACCACAAAATAAAGGAATGATTGGGATGAAAATAACACTTCAACAGATTACACGAGAAAATGCAGATGCTATTATGTTACTAAAGGCTGATGAAAATTTGGTGGCGAATAACATGATAAGCATGGCTGAAGCTTTTGCATACACGATGGACAAGGGCGTGCCGCCTATTGTACGGGCTATTTATCATGAGGAAACCCCTGTTGGTTTTGTAATGGTAAGCTATGCAAACGCCGCTGAATCTACCGAGGACACAGATGTAATCAATAATAATGGCGAGCCTTATTACTATCTTTGGCGGCTGATGATAGATGAAAACCATCAAAACAAGGGCTACGGCAAAGCTGCAATGTTGTTAACCCTAGAAGAAGTAAAAAAACTTCCCCTAGGCGAAGCCAAAGCCTTTTATACCTCGGTTGTAATGGAAGAAGTAAACCCCGTAGGCGCTAATTTTTATCTAAGTCTCGGCTTTGAAAAGACTGGCGAAGTTTTAGACCCAGAGGGAGAAAATGAACAAGTCATGAGGATGACTTTATAAGTTGTATCACTAAATTTGAAAAGCAAGTTCTATTTCAAGTTATTTAGTTATAAAAGATATAAAGGCTATGGACAAGAAGCCAAATGTGTCTTTGGTAGATTACATTTGCTTGATGTAGACATTATATAAAAAGAAAGTTGGAAGTCCCATGAGCCAATACAAACCTCAGTTTACTATTACGGATAAAGTCCATCTTTTAAAAGCACAAATTATCAAGTATGAAAAAAGTATTAAGATACACACACATGCAACACAACAACTGCTCCACAACGCCCATATACATTCTGTTCATTCAACCCTTGCTATAGAAGAAGACATCGCTCTCTCGTTGGAACAAGTAGCAGATATCATTGACGACAAACATGTATCATGTACGCCAAACGAAATGCGCAAAGTAAAGAATGCTTATGAAGCATACAATCTTCTAGACCCATATCATCCGCCAAATCCATATAGCACTGTTGACATGTTACATGTTCACTGTGTATTTATGGCTGGCTTGACAAAAGAGGCTGGGCGTTTTCGCTCCAACAAAGTGGTTACTGTGGGGCAAAAGTGGGAAAATACAGCTCCTTTAGCTAAACTTGTGCAACGTCATATGGATAATTTGATGGATTGGTTAAAAACGTCGGACGAACACCCACTTATCAAAAGCTGTGTGTTTCATTATGAGATTATGTCCATTCAACCCTTTAGTGTTGGCAATGGGTATGTAGCACGATTGTGGCAAATACTTTTGCTTTACCATTGGCTCATGCCGATAAGACTGCCACTGGCAGATGTCATTTGTGAACGTCAACAAGATTATTTTGATACACTGGCTATTCCCGATAAATCCCTCGGTATTACAAAGTTCATAGAGTATATGTTGCAAGTAATAAAAGATGCCGCAGTGAAAGTTTGATATGATTGTTACTGTTTGGGTACTTAAAATCTATTGTCATGCAACTCACGCCTAATATAAATGATTAAATACTATCCACAAGCCCATAGACACCAGAATAACACCACCTGCCAATTCTGCTTTTGATTTGAACCGCGCACCAAAAACACTGCCTATTTTTACCCCAAGGATGGAAAGGGCAAGTGTGATAATGCCGATAAGTGAAATTGCAGGCATAATGGGGACTTGCAAAAAGGCAAAGGATACGCCTACAGCCATTGCGTCAACACTGGTTGCAAGTGCTAAAGGAACCATTTTTAAGGGCTTCAAGGAAACTTCATTTCTGCTATTTGGGCATTTTCTATCTGAACAGGGCAAAGTAGCGCATGTTCTGTCAGCACACTTGTCTTTTTTAAAACTGCCCCATATCATTTTTACACCAAGAAATAAAAGCAAACCAAATACAACCCAATGACTATATTGGGTAATTTGCTCGGCAAACTGAATGGCTACGATGTAGCCTAATGCTGGCATTCCAGCTTGAAAAGAACCAAAGTATAGCCCTACCACCAAAGCCTTTTTGACACTTACTTTTGCCATAGTAATTCCAAGACATACAGCCACTGCAAAAGCGTCCATTGAAAGCCCCAAGGCAAGTACAGATAACTCAAGGAAATTCATGTATACCCTCTCCAATATAAAAAACCCATAGTCAGCCGAAAAGCTACACATGGGTTTCAATCAATCAAAGGATGAAATCATGCACAGCTAAATTCAGCTACACATGAGTCTCGTTAATCAAGGCAAGCCAGACCCTTACATAGGTCAGTATGTTGACTTACCACACGGCAAACCGTGCCAACTACTCCCTCACGGATGTTGTTACAACAATCCTATCATGGTCAAAGGAAAAAGTCAAAGAAAATTCATTTTAAGCCATACCATGTATCAACCCTTGCAAAAAAGGCGACAATTCCAGTCAGAAGATTAAAGGACTGGAGCAGTAGCCCATGACAATAATAAAACTTTTACTTATAGCCATCCCTATCCTTATCACTTTAACATCCTGCCAAACAGGAGAGCCTGCACCTATTGTGGGTACACCTGCTGTGACGCGCACCCAATCAGCAAGAGGTGCAGAGCAAGCTTCGCCAGAAACCGCCTTAGTTTATGCAGAAATAGAAAACGCCCCCCGCGCTTTTCCCATTCTCTACCGCACAACAGCAACACCCCATGGAATGCACGAGCCAGCGGAAGGTGCATATATTGGCGCGTGGCTTTCCCCTGAAACCCCTATGAGAATATTTGAAAATCAAGTATCCCTTCACCATGCCATCTACACCCACGAAATGCAACTTAGCGAAGAAATCCCAATCACATGGCTATTGCACTGTATCGCCATGCAAGCAACCCCCCTTATTATCATAACCCCTGATGAAACGCCCCATGAGGACATTCACCCTACACAAATGATAATATATCAAGCCCAAAGGTTAGGTTCATTTAATTTGCCTATGTTTATCGCATTTTTCCCCCCTGAGTTTATTGGCAACATTTCTCCTACAGAATACACAATTATGTTTCGTTTTGCCCGCTCGGTGTTCTCATCTCACGCACCGCTTGCGTCATTTGTGTGGACAGCACCATATTTTGACGCGACACCCCAAAACCCATTCTACCCTGGGCATGATGCTGTAGATTGGGTTGCCCTTTCGTTGCTTGCAACCCGTGACCATGAGGGTGAAAAGTCAGATATTTTTTCTCAATTAGAAATCTTTTATCATCACTTTCAAAGCCATAAGCCTATCATGCTCTTGCCGCTGGGCATCAGTCATTTCTCCCGAGGGGATTATACTTACCGCACCCATGAAACAGCGGCAGAAATCCGTCAAGTGTATGATACTTTGCGAAGCTTCCCCCGTATAGGCGCAGTCATTTATGCCGACAATTTGACCCTTTCACCAGAAAGTTGGAATGATTTTTCAATTTCTGCTGAACCTATTTTGCTTGCGGCCTATCATGAAGCCATTGCCCACCCCCATTTCCTCTCCATACTGGAAACCAATGCAGCTGCGGCAACCCGCTGGACACGTTCAAAAAATCAAGGCTATTATTGGGAAGGGCGCATTTACATTAGCGCGCAAACCCTTTCAAATGAACTTAACATCCCCCTACCCCGCCAATCTACAGAAATAAACAACCATCATTTTGCTGAAGCCCGTCATCTTTCAGGCTTAAACATTACTGCTTGTCAAGACCAACATGTTATTTTCATAGACGGGCACTTAGATTAGTGATATACTTTCAACCAATATGTAAAAGAAGGAGGCATCTTAATATGCCCAACCATATAGTCGTTGACAGCGGGTGCGATGTAAACCCAGAATTTATCAACTGCGAAAATCACACAATCACACACATTCCGCTAAACCTACAACTGGAAGACAAGGTTTATTTAGACGACGAAAATATAAATCTTGACGACTACTTAGCCCACATGGAGGCAAGTCCCGTTGCGGTCAAAAGTTCTGCGCCGTCTCCAAGCTTATTTTATGAAGCATTTAAAACAGGCAATAATGTGTTTGCTGTCACATTGTCCAGCAAGCTTAGTGCCACTTATCAAAGTGCCATCACTGCTAAAGATATGTATATTGAAGAATACGGCAAAAAATTTATTCATGTATTCGACAGTCTTTCTGCCTCTGTTGGTGAAGGTGTTATTGCCATGAAAATTTCAGAACTACTGAAAAATGGTGTAGACCCTAGTGAAGTCGTGACACAAGTGAATCAGTTTATTAAAGGTATGAGTACCTATTTCATATTAGATAAGTTTGACAACCTTGTCAAAACAGGCCGTGTAAAGCCGTACATTGCTAAAATCGCAGGGTTTTTAAATGTGAAGCCTGTTTGTAGTGAGGAAAACGGTGAAATAAAAATGGTGGACAAGGCACGTGGATTCCCCAAGTCTGTTAAAAAGTTAATACAAATCATCAAAGAAAACACACCAGATATTGAAACCCGTATCGTTTTTATTACCCATGTGAAAGCCTATGAAAAAGCAATGGCAATCAAAGAAGAGCTTATGGCTAACTTGCACGTAAAAGATGTGCATATTCAAGAAAGCCGCGGTGTAACCACCACCTATGCCAACCGTGGCGGAGTTGTTATCGCTTTTTAAGAAACCGCAAAAGCATTTTCAATATGATTGATATGGATATTGCCGTTTTGGTGTAGTACTTCTACCACATCAAAGCGGCAATCTTGATTTTCTAGTTTTTTTGTTGCAATATAGTGCATGGCAGTGCGAATGATTTTTTCCTGTTTGACACGCCCTACAGCTTCTCTTGGAAAACCATAAGACACACTGCGCCTATACTTTACCTCTATAAAAACAATAAAACTACCGTCACGGGCAATAAGGTCTATCTCACCTGTTCTTATGCGGTAGTTTCGTTCTAGGATTTTGTAATTTTTTGATTTTAAAAATATTTCCGCTTCGTCTTGTCCGTGCATTCCTTGTTGGTACTTTGTTTTCACTTGAGATGTACCTCTTTTCTGCCGATATAACTTCATACACCTATGGAAGAGGGAGTTTTTATGGATTTTGGATTACCAGCAGTGGCGACAACCATGGCGAATATGGAAACGGCACAAACCATGAGCATTGGCTCGGTACGGCGTGGGCTTGACCAAATTGAGCAAGTTGGTGCAGCACTTATGGATATGATGCAAAATATGCAAGTGCCGCTCATGCCAGCAGGTTCAGAAAGCGGAAGCCGTGTGAATATGCTGGTGTAAGTATGCCAAAAGCCGTTCTTTTTTGTTAAGAGACGGGTCGTGCATGACTGCATTGAGTAAAGTCTCCAGTATATCCCCCATGATTTTACCGTGGGGAATACCCGCTTGGGCTAAGTCACGCCCATTGACGGCTAAGTCACCCAAGGTGAAGCATTCGCCTTTTGCGATAATGCTGTAAGCCGTTTGACGAATGGCATTTATATTTTCCAGTTCAATTTTTTTCAAGTCTAATAGTTTTTTAAAAGACTCTTGGGGCATTTGCCTTAGGAGTTTTTTTATTTCCACAGGGTCATTTTTAATGGGGACGTAAAGTAAGCGTATGTATAACGCAACTTCTTTAATGGTCTTATTGTCATAGCGCAAGTCTTTTAAAATATTTTCACAATCGGATTCTGCCCATGATAGGAATAAGGTTAGTCGCATAGGTTCATCAGGGGGGCAATTTTGGATTTTTTCAATGATGTGGGTTAAGTTTCCCTTATAATGTCTACCCTGCAATACATATTTTAATAGCCCAGTATCTTCTAATCGTTTTATAGCTTGAGGGTATGCACCGCATATGAGCTTGCCTAATTCTTCACGGATACGTTCTGGGCTTATGTGGGCTAGATTTTTTTTTAAGGTGGTCATGGCAATGAAAGCTTCTTCATCTACATCAAAGCCCAGCACGGCTGAAAATCGAATGGCACGAAGCATTCGCAAGGCATCTTCATTAAAGCGGTTTTCTGCCACACCTACACAGCGGATTATCTTTTTTTCTATATCTTCTTGCCCGTGAAAAGGGTCAACAAAACCTTGTGTGGGATGATATGCAATGGCATTCATGGTAAAATCACGGCGGCTTAGGTCATCTTCTATTTGTGTTGTAAATATCACAGATTCTGGACGGCGATTGTCCAGATATTCACCGTCTATCCGATAAGTCGTTACTTCATAGGATTCATGGTGTATCAGCACTGTGATTGTGCCGTGTTTTATGCCTGTGTCAATGGTACGCAAAAATAAAGCCTTCACTTGGGCAGGGGTGGCAGAGGTTGCCACATCCCAATCTTTAGGCCCAGTGCCGCGAATCACATCACGTACACAGCCACCGACAATAAAGGCTTCATGGCCTGGGCTTTCCAGCGTGTCTAGGATGGCTTGTACATTGGGCGGGATTGGTATTTTCATTCTTTTTCAAATCGCTCTTTTAAGGTGTGATAATAATTTTCAACTTTTTTATTTTCTGCTGGAAACAAGCAATAGGGCAGAGAGTCTGTACTGCGGTGTCTTACAATACAGTCACAGCACCTTTTATGGTTAGCACATTCTACTTTGGGGCAACTACAATCATTTACACTGGGGCATTTCATATTCCCACCTCATTCACTACATATTCACATCAAAAATCGACTGCATTATAACATAAGAAAAATTCTCATGTAAATATGGAAGGTATTTGACATGGGGGAATTATATCGTTATCATTGACATATTCTAAGCAAGTTAGGGGTAAGCATGTCTATCTATACTGGTTCTGGCGTGGCGGTTTGTACGCCATTTGACAGCACAGGCGCGTTTAACGCGAATGTTTACGAAAGTTTGATAAAATTTCATGTGGAAAAAGGTACTGACGCGATTGTTTCTTGTGGAACAACAGGAGAAGCGTCAACCCTTAATGGAGATGAACATTTAGAAGTGGTTAAAACCGCTGTTGTAGCGGCGAAAAAATTTGGCGATGAAGCTGGCAAAAAAGTCCCTGTAATTGCTGGCGGCGGGGGAAACGATACTGCAAACTGTTGTGCCGTGGGTAAAAAACTACAGCAAGCAGGGGTGGATGCCCTCATGTATGTCACACCCTATTATAACAAGACTTCACAAGCAGGTTTAATACAGCACTATACTGCCATTGCAAAAGGGGTAGATATCCCCATTATCATATACAATGTGCCTAGCCGCACAGGGTTGAATATACAACCAAAGACCTTAGCCACCCTTGCAAAACTGCCAAATATTACTGCGGTGAAAGAAGCCAGCGGAGACATTAGCCAAATTGTAGAGGTTTTTGAACGCTGTGGTGGTGATATAGATGTGTACTCTGGCAATGATGACCAGATTCTTCCGATACTTAGTTTAGGGGGAAAAGGGGTTATATCCACCATTGCCAACATTGCGCCTAGGGCTGTTCATGACATTGTGGCAAAATTTATGGCAGGTGATATTGAGGGCAGTCGCGCATTGCAATTTAGCATTTTGCCATTGGTACGGTTGTTATTTTCTGATGTTAACCCAATGCCTGTAAAGGCGGCGGTAAACCTTTTAGGCTTTGACGCAGGCACTTGCCGCTTGCCCCTTGTTGCCATTGAAGACGGGCTTCATGAAAGCTTAAAGCAAGGGATGAAACGGTTTGGTATTCTATGACAAAGATAATTGTATGCGGTTGTTTCGGGCGGCTTGGTGCAGTCATTTGTAAGCTGGCAGAAAAAGAACCCTTAACCGAAATCGTGGCAGGGGTGGACATCACCCCTGCTGATGGCGGGCTTACTTTTCCTACATATGGAGAAATTAGTCAGTGTACCATTGATGGGGATGTTATCGTCTGCTGTCTGCCCCCTACGGCAGACGCAGACATTTTGGCGTTGATTGCCTTTAGTGTTGCAAAAAAAATCCCGCTGGTCATGTGTACAACGGCATTATCATCACAAGCAGAGGATGAGTTACAAAGTGCGAAGACAAAAACCGCCATATTGCGCTCACCCAATATGTCCCTTGGCATTAACTTGTTGTCCAACATGATGAGCAAGGCGGCACGGCTTTTATACAATGCCCGCTTTGATATTGAAATCATTGAAAAACACCATAATCAAAAGCTTGATGCCCCCAGCGGAACAGCCGTTATGCTGGCAGAGACAATCAATGCCGCTTTAGGCGGAGAAATGAAAATGGTCAACGACCGAAGCTGTGAAAAAGCCACACGTGACCGTAATGAAATAGGGCTTCATGCCCTGCGTGGTGGAAGTATTGTGGGCGAGCATAGTGTGGTTTTTGCTGGGCTTGATGAAGTGGTAGAGTTTACACACATTGCCCAATCCCGTGACGCTTTTGCAGTGGGTACGTTAAAAGCCGCTATTTATATAAAAAATAAACCTGCGGGCATGTACTCTATGCAGGATTTAATCAACGACATATAAAATATAGAACTTAGGAGTCATAAAATGCAGCAGTTAGAAGGTACGAAACGGCTAGTGGTGGCGGGTATGTTTGTGGCAGTGGGTATACTTTTGCCATATTTTACAGCACACATGTTTGGTGTGCCGGGCACAGTGCTTTTGCCCATGCACATTCCTGTATTTTTAATAGGGCTTTTGTGCGGTGCTAAATTTGGGCTTATTGCAGGGATGATGATACCTATTTTGTCCTCTGTATTAACGGGTATGCCCCCAACGTTTCCAATGCTTCCTATCATGATTGGTGAACTTGGAATGTATGGTTTCATGAGTGGTTTGGTTTTTGGCAAAATCAATCGGCTTGCACTGCATAAGACCATTAAAATTTATATTGCTCTTGTTATTGCCATGGTGGCGGGGCGTATGGTGTATGGTGTGATTTTTGGCATATTATTTTTCACGGCAGCAGAGCCTTTGCGTGCATTAAGTGTGCCTGGGGCCATTGTAACAGGCTGGCCTGGGCTGCTTATCCAGCTTACTTTAATTCCCTTAATTGTATATGCGGTTTTTCGGGAAACCCGTCCTTCAAGTGTTGATGGGGCGAAAGAATCTTTTGCGCCTAAGTCTCTTGAAGAAGCAAAGGCATATATAAAAAGTGGTGAGTATACCTGTGTTGTCATGCACAATGGAGAAGTCACTTACAAAACCAGCGGCATAGGCATAAAGCCCATCATGCATTTGTTTGAAAATGAAAGGGAAACCCTCAAAGATGCCCAAGTGGCTGACAAAGTGATAGGCAAGGCGGCTGCCATGATGTTGACTTTGGCTGGTGTAAAATATGTATACGGAGAAATCATGAGTGTCAGCGGGCGGGATTTTTTAAGTAGCCGCGGTATCCCTACAGGCTATGGTCAATGTGTGGATGCCATTAGCAATAGGAAAAAAGACGGCATTTGTCCCCTAGAGCAATCGGTATTAGCCGTTGACAGCCCCGAAGAAGCATACCCCATACTTAAAGCAACCATTGCCCAATTGATGCATCAAAAAAAACCTCACACATCGTGAGGTTTTTTGATACTTTCTTACACTGATTTGAGTATCACCAGATTGTCTGTAGCGTAAAGTGAAATTTCACTTTCCAACTGCCAGTTTAGCTGGTGCATGATTTCGGCAGGTATCTCCACTCTGCCCAGGTCATCAATGGTGCTTGTGTAGCAATGGGATGACGGCTCACCGTCTAAACGCCATAAGATAACAATGGACTCTACAGGCATGAGGGACACTTGGGCTTTTTCGTTTAAGCTCAAGTCCCGTCTTAATGCACTGGGTAAAGTCATCTTGCTTTGCTGGTCAATCCTTCGGGTATTATGCCTTTCCATGGCTTATTACCTCTCTCTGTCAATATTCACAGCAATAAAATAGGCACCGACACGCAACGACGGCACCACCACTCTCCACTCACACACCTGACATATGTATAAATCAAGCTGGGTCTATCTGCCTACACACACAATAAAAATACAAGCTGGCGAGCCTCTGATGAGATACCTCCACTTGGTGATTGGGGGAAAGTGTGGTATAATCAAATGGCTGTGGTGGCAGGTTAACCTGTTTGCGTTGAGTGATGGCTGTTCTCCATCGCTACGTAAGTCTCTGATGTTTCTTGGACATCTTTGACCTCCACGGCGCACCGCGTTTGTTGCCGTGTGTACATATTTTATCCTATATTTACTAATAAGTAAAGCTTTTTTGACAAAAATTTAGCGCATTTTCTTCATTTTTTTTGCAGCTTTGGCGGCGCGTCGTTTGGCGCGCCTTTTTGATATGGCTTTTTTTCACCCATGTCCAGCCTATCTGCATACTATATAAGACTTGTGAGGTGTCTTATATGGACAAGATATTGAAAATTTTAGGTGTACTTTTATTTTTACCCTGTATTGGTATTTTAGTTTTTGCAATTATTTATGATATGCCCTTGTTGCCTACATCAAATTATGTAGGGTTGGGTTTGATAGCTTATATTTTGATATTCATTTTGCTGGAGGGTTTAACCCTGATACTATCCAAGAATTTGCGCAAAAAACAAATGATTCAAAAATCTATGGATACCCTTTTGGCGATTTTGGACAACATGGACGCATATATTTTTGTCACTGTGCCTGAAACGGGGGAAGTGCTTTTTGTCAATAAAAAGTTTAAAAAAATGTGCGACGGGGGAGAAGCCATTGGGGCGTACTGCACCAATATGCTTCAAAACATTGATAAACTCTATGAAACTTGTGCTGACGCTGGAAGGGAGGACACCATCACTTGGGATGAGTATGTTCCTGGTCATGGTTATCTACGGTATTCAGACAATCTTATTGACTGGCCTGAAATGAAGTCTAAAGTCCATCTTCGGTTTGGCATAGATATTACAGAGCTTATTGAAGCCTGTGAAATTGCCGAAGCAAATAACCGTTCCAAAAGCAATTTTATTGCACGGATGAGCCATGAAATACGCACGCCCATGAATGGCATCATTGGTGTCACACAAATTCAGCTTATGCGGCAGGATTTGCCCCTTGACTTAGACGACGCATTACAGCGCATTTATTATGCAAGCAATAACTTGCTGGGTATCATCAATGATATTTTAGATATGTCAAAAGTCGAAACAGGACAAGTAGAACTTACCCCCACAGAATATGACGTACCCAGCCTTATTCATGATGTTATCCAATTAAACATGGTGCGGCTTTCAGAAAAGCCTATTGAAGTGGTGGTGGATATTTGCAAAAACTTGCCCTCCTGTCTCATTGGGGATGAGTTGCGTCTCAAGCAAATTTTAAACAACATCCTGTCAAATGCCATAAAATATACAGATGAAGGGCGAATCATCACAGGCATAAGGCACACCACTTATGGAAACGATGTGGAACTGCATATTTGGGTAAAAGACACAGGACAGGGCATTAAGTCAGAAGATTTAGAAAAAATATTTTCTCAATACGCCCGATTTAATCTTGAGTCAAACCGCTATATTCAAGGTACTGGTCTTGGGTTGTTCATTACCAAGCACTTGGTTGAGATGATGGGCGGCACCATATCAATCAAAAGTAATTTTGGCAAGGGCAGTACTTTTACAATACGGTTAAAACAGCAAGCTGTTAAAAATGCCCCTCCCATTGGGGCGGAAATTGCCAATGGGCTAAAAACTTTCACCTTCAACGAAGGACGGCCTGCCGCCCATTTAAAAATTGCCCGTGAACAAATGCAGTATGGCAAGGTGCTGGTGGTGGACGATGTGGAAACCAATTTATATGTAGCGTCTGGTTTGCTCCGCCCCTATCACTTGGATATTCACACAGTTGACAGCGGGTTTGCCGCCATTGCAAAGGTGCAAGAGGGGCATGTATACGACATTATTTTCATGGACCACATGATGCCCAAAATGGATGGTATTGAAACCACCAAAAAACTCCGCCAACTTGGCTATCATGGCACTATTGTAGCTTTTACAGCCAATGCCATTATCGGCAATGATGTGATGTTTAAAAAACATGGCTTTGATGGCTTTGTTTCAAAACCCATTGACACACGTAAACTTGACCAATTGCTTAAACAATTTATCAGAGATAAACGTGTAAAAAATATTACACCCACTGTATCGCCAGTGGTTCCAGACCCTGCATTGGTTGATATATTCATCAAAGACGCAAAAAAAACGGCAATCATTTTAACTGAAATCATTGCCGCAGAGGATATTAAATTATTTACCACCACAGTCCACGCAATAAAATCTGCACTAAGGACGATAGGCGAACCAGAACTGTCCGAAAAAGCCGCAAAACTTGAAGCCGCGGGCATACTTAGCGATATTTCCATCATCAACGCCCAGTTGCCAGCCTTTATTCATGCACTGGAACAGCTTTATATCCGTTTAGAGTCAGACATTCATATATCTGTAACAGAAGTATCAAAAACCCATATCTCTATCCTACAATCCTTCATATCCGCCTGTGAAAATTATGATGATGATGCCGCATACACCGCTTTAGACGCATTGCCTCAATCTACAGAGGTTCAGGCACTCCGCGAAATGCTATTCTTGCACACCCATTTTGAAAAAGCGGCTGAACACGCAAAAAAACTGGTGCAAGAGATGACGGCTTGAGGACTTAAGAAAGTAAAGGCTGTAAAATTATTACGATAAACGACCTGTCATGTTAAGTAATGGGCATGATTATATTGTTTTAAATGGAAACGCCTTGTGCAAGATTTTGATTGGTCTTGTGCAAGTCGTTTTTTGTTGAAGGGGGCGCGGACTGGGGATATTTATATATTGACATTACATACAACTTATCATACAACTATGATAAAGAGATTCGATTTTGGAGGCTGAAAGATGAAAAACACTACGAGAGTGGGCCATAGGCTGTTAGCCTTTGTGTTAGCGTTCGTCCTTATCGTTGGTAATGCACCTGTTGCGCTAGCAAATTATATCGAGAACGGATACCCCAAAACAACGGTCATGGAAACAGGAGCGTGCAAAGGATTTTTTGTTTCTGCGAATGAACTAAATGTCGAAACATTAACCTTAGAAGTAGGAAAAAATATTGACCTCGCTGTTTTGCTTGGCGAGGAAATCAAGCGTGCTGAAATTTCAAGCAATGAGGATTTTGTGCTTGTAAGCCCTAATATTCTCACTGAAGATGGAATGGCTAGAATTGAAGGCCGTTCTGTTGGAGAAAGCGATATCACGATTACATTTTTGGCGCATCATAGTTTGGCTGCCACCATTACTCCAAGTGCGCTTTCTGTGGCTATTCACAACTACCCGAATGGAACACAAATCCAAGAAGATGTTGACAATGATACCGAAGAAGAAGCAAAAGAGCCTATTATTAAAACAATTAGGGTCTATGTGATTGAGCCTGTGGCTTTTGCGCCTTTGAACGTCGTCGCGCCTACCTTTTTTGACGATTTCACGCACGACACCTTGTTTTGGAATATCAGCGGAGAAATGGGAACAGACATGGTTCTGCATAACAACGCACTTGTTACCGATTCAGTCGGATGGAGTAGTGCCACCACCAGAGGAAGGCTTTGGGATAACTTCACCGCTGAAATTGAGTTTACAATGTTTGGAGCATACACGGGCGGGTTTGTTTTATTCAACATACGCGAAGTATCAAACTATAGGCTTCGCATTCTTATTCGTGAAAACAGGATAAGCGTTATACGGGAAAGTGACGGTGTGTGGGAAGTTGAAAGCGAAGTTATTTTTCATCCATTCACTCGTTATGCAAAGCACATCCTTAAAATTGAAGCGGATGAGCAAGATATTACATTATCGGTTAGGCGTTATGATGAAGTATCATTTACTCACCTAAACACTCTTTCGTATACCAGAACAGATGCAGGCACAATAAGTTTGCAAACTTTTAATGACCAAATAGCCGTTGAAAGTGTACGGATAACCGACAACAACACTCCTCACTATTTCTTCTTTGCAGATACATTTGCAAGGATTGGAGTTGGAGCAAATCAAGCAATATATCCCACAAACAGTACGATACACCCCATAGATAGTATTTATTTTTCCTCTAGCGACCCTTCGGTTATAACAGTTGATGCCACTACAGGAGAAATCACCGCATATTCAGCTGGAATTGCCATGATTACCGCAACGGCTGAAATCAACGGCATAACGTATACAGCAAGCTATGATATAGCCGTTTACGCAACACTTTCATCTTTAGCGTTTATTTACGCTCATATGTCTTATGTATTTAGCAGACCCAGTCAAACCCTGCGCGTAGGCGAAACATTAAACTTGAGCCTTTCCGCATATCCTGCCTATGCTGCCAACCAACATATTGTATGGACAACGGACAATCCTCTTGCTATTCAATTGGTTGGAGATGATGATTTGTCTAGGGGTGTTCGTGCCTTAGCTCCTGCGGATAATATCAGTGTGCGGGCCACATCATTAGAAAATGGAGCTATTTATGCAGAAACCACCATCCATGTACTGCCTACTGTGAATACAGCGGTTGACAGAGTTTTCGCGCTTCCAAATTCGCCGCGCCAGATACCAGAGCATTTTTGGGGTGTTAACTTGGGCTATACTACAAACTTGATAAACAGGTCAGATGTTCCTGAAAGGCAAATTATTATTGATTTTGAAGACAATGAGTATCCGTTTTTACGAAGCCTTCAACCTCAAACAGTGCGTTTCATATTAGAACACTATGACAGCGCAACGGGTACAAATAGATTGTATAACAGTACAATGGACGTTCCATTTACCCTTTCGGATGTGTTAAGGCATCCCATTAGGCTGGATGTGCCTGTAAATATTGCAACGAGCAGCCATTATTCGGCACAAGAAATGATTGATTTAATAAAAGAAGCCAGGTCTATTGTAGGATATGGGCGGCTTTTTGTATCCATTATGAATGAGCCGTGGGATCCTATTCATGAGGGACGATTTACGGTTTACGACTATATGCAAATAGTTCAGGAAGTTTACCAAGCAGTTAAACCGATTTACCCCGATATAACAATAGGTGTATTTGTATTGCCTTATACTTTTGACTTAATTTTTAATGCACAGCCAACTATACCCGGTACGGGTCATCATAGGCTTGCAACATGGAACGCACATGTAGCCCAAAATCAGAATTATTTTGATGCGATTGTAGTACATCATTATTCTGGTCTTTGGAATCTTCATGGCATATCGACAGATAATCTTATGGAGGATTTTTCAGCCGCCGCCGCAGTCCAAAGATATGATGTTGAAAGACTGAGCAATATTTTTTATGGCAAAGAAATTTGGTACACCGAATTTGGCGATTTGCCGTTTCTACATTTTCCTATCTTGCATCCCATGTCAGATAATACGCGGGCAAGATTGCAATATCCAAAATCCGTAGGGAATGCTATAGGGTATGTACAAAGATTATTCACGCTTCTTGAAAGCAAAGAAGTTACTATGGCTAATTACTATAGTTTTAACCATACACATGGATTTGGTGTTATTCAAAGAAGTTACGCCCAGTATCGCCCAAGCGATGACACTTTAATGCCATTGCCAAGTTATTTCGCATTTAGAGAAGTAGGCAGAATCTTCAATGAATATTCGCATGTTTATCCCCTTGTGCCACCACCCCAAAACAGTTATTCACTATCCATTTCTTTTGGACCTACACCAACGGTTGTGGATGTACACAGGTTAAGTGGATGGGCTTTTGGTGATGGTGATGGGTTAAGTCAGGCTGTCTTTGTAAACACATCGGATACTCCCGCAAATATTAGCATACCTAGCCACGTTTTTAGAAAGACATGGAGTTATGGCGGAGGCAACCCACTTCCCGATTTTGCTGTGAACCAAGTAGGATATTGGACTCATTTACCAACTTATGTACCACATCCAACGGTGCATAGTGGAAATTTTAGTTCCGTTCTTGAAATTCCAGCGTACAGCATGATTATTGCTGATATTAGGGCTACCTATCCTGTGACGGTTGCGACGGGTGTGTCTGATTATGTTAGCGTTAGCCATACAGTGGCAATGGTAGGAGATACCATCACTGTGACAATCACCCCGCCATCAAATCAAAGGCTTGCGGCAGACGGCGTAACAGCAACAGGCGTGACCACGTTCATAGGCAATACAGTTGGCTCAACTACCGTTGCATTCGCAAAAACCGCAGAAGTAACTGAAGTAAATGCCATATTTGAAAATATACCACTTGAAATCTTCACCATAGCATTTAACCCGAATAGTGGAATAGTCACCCCCACAAGCGGGACAGCAGGCACAGACGGCAGGCTTGCAACCCTGCCCACGCCTACAAGGGCTGGTTATAATTTTATAGGCTGGTTCACACAAGCCACAGGGGGGACGCAAGTAACCGCAGGGGCAACAGGCACGGTCTTTGACGCAGATACGACTATTTTTGCCCGTTGGGCTACACTGCCCGTCCATGCTATTACCTACCACGCCAACGACGGCACAGGTATAATGCCAAGCGCAAATGTTATCAGCGGCGATAACCACACCGTTTCAGCAAATGGGTTCACCAGAACGGGGTACACTTTCATAGGATGGAACACCCAAGCCAACGGCGGCGGGACTGCCCATGCAGTAGGGGCTGTTATCACCGTAACGGCAAATATATCCCTTTATGCACAGTGGATAGTAGTAGATGATAGCCAAGATGGGGATAACAACAACCAAGGCGGAGATAATAACAATCAAGGCAATGACCAAAACAGTCAAAGCGACAACAATGGCACAACAATGCCACGGTCTACGCCAGTCCCTGCGCCTACACCAGAGCCAACCTCTACACCGACACCAGACATTACACCGCAACCAACACCAGCCCCTGTATTGATTCCATTTACAGATATAAGCCCCACTGCATGGTATTACTCTTTCGTGAGGGCAGTATGGGAGCAACAGCTATTCCAAGGCACAGCCCCTACTACTTTCACCCCACAAGGCAGTATGACCCGTGCAATGTTCGTGCAAGTTTTGGCTAATTTAGAAGGGGTAGACTTGACAGCATACAGAACGCAAACAGCCACATTCAATGATACAGCATCAGACTCTTGGTACTTCGGGGCAATAGAATGGGCGGTGCGGCAAGAATTTGTCAATGGCGTAGGTAACAGCAACTTCGCTCCAAGCAGGCTCATTACCCGTGAAGAAATGGCGGTTATGCTTAACAGATATATCGTGAGCAGAGTTGTAGTTTTGCCACAAAATGAAATAAGCCTATTCACAGACCATGATAGCATTTCTACATGGGCGCAAGATGACGTAGCTGCAATACAAGCCGCAGGGATAATCACAGGACACCCAGACGGCAGATTTGCACCACAAGACACAGCCACTCGTGCCGAAGTAGCCACCATTTTTGCAAGGTTTTTAGAAGTAGCAGACCTACCCCGCAGGGATGGTTCATCTGTGGTTTAGTTTACAGATAAAATCAGAAAATAAAAGCAAAATAACTCAAAAGCCCAACAAATAGGTAAAATTGTCTTATTTGTTGGGCTTTTACATTTACTTTAGTACATATCAGTAAAAGATACCGATGGTAATACCAATTCGCAATCTAAGCAGCAGAGATAATCCAATTAAAACCAGTGGCCGATTGTATAGTGGAATGGTCGTTCTCTGCATTATTAAGAAATACCCAAGCACCTTCTATGTTATTGGAGATGGGCTTCATCATCAATGCATGAGATAAGTTGGTAACAAGCCAGTCTTTCAGCAAGTGAACCAGTGTGTAGCTCGAATAAGTGATTATCAAAGTCATAAAAATAAACCGAAAGACCCTCGCCACTAACCCGAGGACGTTCGGGTTTTATATCCACTCCTATACGCTGTATTCGTTGGATATAAGCATCAAAATCACTTTCTTGGATATGAAAAGCGATGTGATTATACGTTCGCTCTGAAAGTGACTCCCCTTCCATGATAGCCACCCATAAATTTCCTATAAGGAAAAATCGTTCCTTTGAAAGGGAAAATGTCTTATTTTCGCTTGAATATACTTCTCTTGCATTAAAGATATTTGTAAAAAAATCAGCAGAGCGTTCCAAGTCCTTAACGATAAATGTCATGTGGCTAATTCCAGTAATCAAATCGACTTCCTCCTGCAAAATTCTTTTAAAATATAATATTTTTATCGTTACACATTCATTGCAACAAGCAGTTTATATAAGTCACTTTTTGACAGTTTTCCAATGGGTGTAGGTTGCACAGTTGCTGATGGCAAATCAATAATTCTACCAATATCTATATAAGATTGTTTAGCAAGCCCTGCCTGCGCCCAATCGTCAATGGCGATATATTGGGATTTAATATTTGCACTTTTATTGTCGTACTGTGATGTAATCTGAAAAACTGATACTTCCTTTTCGTCAGTAGATAAAATCAAAACAGGGCGGTGCTTTCCATCACTGCCCCAAGACACATAGGCAACATGAATGCCGTATGGATTCATCAGCCATTCACCGCCCAATCATGAATCTCAGGGTGCTTATCTTTATTCACAATGGCGTTACCGTTTTCGTCTGCCTCCAGCTTCACTCTTGGGATGTTTCTTTTTGCGATAGCCGCCGTGAGTTGCTCCTCTAATGAAAAAGCAACCACGGGTTGAAAAGGCAAACGTCGTTCAGCTATAATCTGCCTGTAAAACATATCTATTGCTGTAGTCTGATCAATACCCATGCGGTCTAAAAGCATGGTGGCAGTTTCCTTAACAACAGTATCAATTTTTACATTAACATTTGATTTAGTCGATATCACTGAAATCACCTCATCATCAGTATACTATGTTATAACGCCGTTGTGAAGAAATAATCGTTATAACAAGTCCTATGACGGCTGTTCATCCACAAGCAAAGATAAGACCGTCATGGCGTTGTTCATGGGTGAAATGACCCCTGTAAGTGCCGCGCGGGAATAAACCCCTTGTAGTTTGCCATTGTAAACAAACATACCTGTAATATTGTTGTACATGGCAGGTTTGGGGCGGTGGTTTCCGTTAAAATCCATGTTGGGTGTTTGATAGGGCGGGCAGAATTTTTGCAAGAGATATCCTGTGTTCATGGATGTTTCTACAGCCTTGCGCCAAGTATCTGCGTCCATGTCTACCCCTGCAAAAACACCCCTAGAACCATATAAGTCTTCTGGTTTGATTATCCAAGCATCTTTGTTTGTCAGCACTTCCTCTAAATCAAATGTGCCGCTGTTAAGCCACAATGTTTCGGGGATGTGCTGTTTTACATATTCCTGCTCTTCTTCTGTTAAAAAAGCCAAGGTCTCAGGCCGTCTTAAAATGTTGAAAATCGCCTTGTTGTGGATAATTTGTGTGCGGAAATGCCCAACAATACACACTGCATTTTCTCTGGCCGCTTGCAAAAACCCAGGGATTGCGTCCATATTATCCATAATATCACGGGTGACAGCACGACGATAAATCGCGTCTACAGGCTTGCCGTCTGGGGTGCGAAGTTTGCCGTCAGAAAATGTGAACTGGCGAATTTCACAAATGTCTGTATCATATCCAGCTTTTTGAAAAGCTTTTTTAAATTCAATAAATTCATTAGGCATTGGGCCTTCAATAAAATCTGTAATGACAATGCGGGGTGTATCCACTTTGTTTGTGTATTGGCTATAAATATCTGCAAATTCTTTTACCCATGAATCAAAAAACTCAAAGCCTGTGATTTTATAGATTTCACCCATTTTATTTAGGGCATGGCTTTGTTGCAAAGCAATCCCTAGTTCTCGGTCTTCGTTCATGGCACTTGCGCCGTCGGCATTAAATTCGCAAAATTGAAAGGAATAATCCTCTTCATTAAAGAAAATATCCAGCCGTCCAATAGGCAAAAGCCGCGGATATCCTGCTTCGGTAAGTATCAGCTCCTCTAATGCTTTGGGAAATGGAAAAAGCTTGCGGTATGAGGCATCATCCAAGTATCTTTGAATCACTTTGTCCAGTATTCCGCAAATGCCATGAGCCGCTTTTTTTAAGCTTTCCCATTCGTCCATGGAAAACAATTTAGGCGCGTACAAACACGCCACAGGTATACCTTTATAAATGGCAGTAGAAGACTCCATGTACTCCACTGCCTGTTGCCCGCTTTTGAAATTTTCTTCTGGAAAATCTCGTACTAGCGTCATAAATTCATCATTCAACCGTTTCAAATTTATCCACTCCTGTTCGTTTAAACATTTCGTCTATCCAATGGACAGCCGATTTACCATATATAAAGCCTGACTTGCCTTTTTCTATAAGTTCGACCTTGGCATGTGCTACATCTTGATTTTTTATGTCTAGAGTCCGTTCATAAAGCATGTCCAAGTTTGCAGAATCATAAAAAATTCCTTTGATTAGGGCTGTATATGCCAGCGCGTTTTCAATGGGCATACTGTCTGCCATGCGAATTTCTAAATGATTTTTAAGACAAACATCTGGAAACATCATGGATAGCACTTGTTCTATGTCAGCGGTATCCATTTTACGGTTTTCAAAAAGGGCTGACACAGGGGTTTTGCCTACATAGGACACTTCTCCGTTGTCCATGGCAATAATTGCGGGGGAATCGTAAACCCATTTTGCATAGTCTAAAAATCCAAAATCTTTATCCAAGGCATTTTTGACTATCATAGCGCGGTCAGGGTCTACATTGTTCCAAATATGCGTCCGTGCCATGTGCTTTTGATAGGGTTCACCTTCAAAAACTTTTGTGTTGTCACACATCAAAGAAAAAATCGGGCTTAGAATATTTGCCACCCGAAACTTTTTTTTAAAATCCCCTTCGTTTGCAATGTCTATGCTAATTTGCGTTGCCGCAGAACCTTTCATCATATTGCGCCCATGTGTGCCTACTGTAGCAAAATACTTATACATTGCATCATAACGGGGTTTTGGAATTGTGGGCAAGGTATCAATTTTGCTTTTTGGGTGATAACCTGTGCAAACTAAACCACACCCAAATTCATCTAAAATGGGTGCAATTTTGTCTGTAAATTCTTTGTAGATACGCCCAATGTCTGAGACTTCCTTACATGGGCCTATGCTGACCTCCAACTGGGCGGCAGGTTCAATCGTAATATATGCGCCCTCTCGCATGATACCGATAATACGCCCATTCACTATTGTGGGTTCACCATACACAGGCTGTAAGCGTTTTAAAATTTCTTCTACACCGCCCTCATAGGGCAAAGAAAGCCCTGTATCATGACGCACCACAAAATGCTCTAATTCCAGACCCAGCAGTTCATCATTTTTACATCCTGCTGTAAAATATTCAACCATAGCGGATAAATTATATGTCCTAAAATCCATTAAGAATCACCTCATACATTTATTGTATCACAACCCGCGAAATATGACAGTATCTTATGTACAATGTTATCGTTGCTTATGACAAATGACTGTGGCATAATATGATGTAGAGACAAATTCTAAGGAGTATACCTATGCGACTAATAACCCGTGCAGATTTTGATGGATTGACTTGTGGTGCCATTTTGCTAGAACTTGGCGTGATTGACTCATGGAAATACGTCCACCCAAAAGACCTACAAGATGGCAAAATAGAAGTGACAGAAAATGATTTACTTGCCAACGTGCCTTATGTAGAAGGGTGCGGTATGTGGTTTGACCATCATTCCAGTGAGTTGACACGGGTAGGGTCAGATATTGCAGTAGAAGGCGCAAGGTATGCGGCCTCCAGTGCGGCGCGCATTATATATGAGTATTATGGCGGGGTAAGCCGTCTGCCTTATCTTGAAGAAATGATTGACGCAGTGGATAAAGTGGACTCTGCAAACTTAACTGTAGACGAAGTGATACATCCAACAGGTTGGATTTTACTAGGGTTTATTATGGACCCCCGTACAGGGCTTGGGCGGCATCATCAGTTTACAGTAAGCAATTGGGAATTGATGGAAGAGTTAATGGACGCTTGCCGTGACTATGAAATAGATGAAATTATGATGATGCCCAATGTGGCAGAACGTATCGAATACTATCACAAGCAAAGCGAAGAGTTCCGCAATATGCTGTTAAAATATACCCGTTCAGAAGATGATGTAATCATTACAGACCTGCGGGGCGTTAGCCCCATTTACACAGGCAATCGCTTCATACTATACAGCTTGTTTCCAGACCAAAATATTTCTATTTGGGTGGTGGCAGGTATTGCCGGCAATAATATGATTGCCGTGGGTCATAGCATTTTAAATCGTTCATCTGGCGTGAATGTGGGCGAAATGATGTCTCAATACGGCGGCGGGGGGCATATGCAAGTAGGGACTTGTCAAGTCCTTGAGGATGATACAGATGATGTCATTGACACGCTGGTCAAGGCAATCAATGGAGTCCCACGCAAAGCACTGGAAGGTTAAACAAGGAGGTTTGTTGTGCCGTATAAAATCTTAATGACGCTGATGGGTATGGAAATTGGCGGTGCAGAAACCCATGTATTAGAGTTAAGCAAAACTTTGCAGTACATGGGGCTTGATGTCCATGTTGTTTCTAATGGCGGCGTTTATGTAAAAGAGTTGGAAGCGTGCGGGATAAAACATTATCGTGTACCATTGCACAACAAGCAATTTATCAATATTTTTTCATCATACAACGCCCTTAAAAAAATCATTATAGACAATGATATTAAGCTGGTTCATGCCCATGCCCGCATACCCGCTTTTATTTGCGGGCTTTTGCAAAAACGGCTTAAATTTTCACTGGTAACGAGTGCGCACTTGGATTTTTCTGTGGCGTTTCCTTTTAATGTATTGAGCAATTGGGGGGATAAAACCCTTGCCGTATCCAGCGATATAAAAGATTATTTACTGGCAAATTACAAGGTGAAGGAAGAAAATATCAGCCTGACCGTCAATGGTGTGGACACAGAAAAATTTACGCCAGCATTGGACACATCAGATATTGTGCAAGCCTTTGGATTTAGAAGTGACACACGAAAAATTATTTCCGTAAGCCGTATGGACAAAGACCGAAGCCTACCTGCCCACATGCTGGTAGACCTTGCAGAAGAAATGGCGGAAAAAGCCAACATCCCCATCGAATTTATTTTGGTTGGTGACGGGGATGATTTTGCACCCATTAAAGCCAAAGCCGATGCAGTGAATGCACGTGTCAAATATAAGCTTATTCATCTTACAGGGCAGCGCATGGATATCAATAAATTTACAGCCCTTGCAGATATTTTTGTCAATGTAAGCCGTGCCGCTTTAGAAGCCATGTCCAGCGGTGCGCCTGTTATCCTTGGCAACATTCAGGGTTATTTGGGTATCATGAATGAAGACGCAAAAGCCGCGGCAGTTGAGACAAACTTCACCTGCCGCAATTGCGGAGAGATGACCCGCGAAAAATTAGCCAAAGATTTACTGACACTTATCAACATGTCTGATGAATCCCTTGCCGCCCTTGGACAATACGGACGGGACTTAATACTGAGTGAATATTCATTAGCGCGCATGGCAAAGGATGCAATTGCGGTATATGATGGTATCCTTTCGTCTAAAAAAGCGGCCAATGTGGTTATTTCTGGTTACTATGGCTACAACAATAGCGGTGATGACATTATTTTAAAATCTATCGTAGAAAACCTTAGAGCCAACCATGATAACTTGAAAATTACAGTGCTTTCCCTAAAGCCAAAGGAAACCCGTGCAAAGTTTAATGTAGGGGCTGTACATCGTTTTAATTTGTTAAAAGTTTTTCAACGCTTGCGCAAAGCCGACCTGCTTATTATGGGCGGCGGCAATTTAATTCAAGATGAGACAAGCACTCAATCCCTTATCTATTATTTATGGGTTATCAATACTGCCCGCCGTTTAGGCATAAAAACCATGCTGTATGCAAAGGGCATAGGCCCAGTCAATCGCCCCGGCAATATTCGCCGTGTACAAAATGCCCTTACCCATGTGGACTTAATCACTTTGCGTGAAAGGGGTTCGCTTGAAGTGTTAAAGGACATGGGTATCAATGGGCCTCAAATTCATGTAACGGCTGATGCCGCCTTTGCTCTTCCGCCAGCAGACGGCAACGAAAATATTTTAAATACCTTCGGCATTACAAAACCATTCTTTTGTGTGGCATTGCGCGACTGGAAACACAACCCGCCCAATGTAGATATTGAAATTGCCAAGCTTGCTGACCATCTTGTTAATACTTATGGCTATCAAGCCGTGTTCATCCCCATGCGCCCTGAAGAAGATAGCGAGCTTTCCCGCCGTGTGATGGGGCTTATGAGCAACCCAGGTATTTTTGTTGCCCCTGCCATTGGTGATTACGACCAGGCCCGCAATATTTTGGGGCTGGCAAGCTTTGCAATATGTATGCGTCTTCACGCACTGATTTATGCCATGGAAAAAGGTGTGCCAGCCATTGGGTTAGTATACAGCCCTAAAATACGTCAGTTTATGGAAACCATGGGGCAACCGTGGCATATACCTGTGGAAGAAATCCACGCTGACAAACTTATAAAATTTTCTGATACCATTCATGGGGATAAAGAAAATATATCTACAGAAATATATAAATCTGCCAGCCATTTACGAAACCTAGCCACAAAAAATGCTGAACTGTGCGTGGAGTTGATAGAAAAATAGGGGAAGCAAAAGGCGTTTACCCCAACATACGCGTGGTGTAAACGCCTTTTTTGCTAGTGATTAAATCGCCCACTCACCATCAGAGAAGACTTGAACGTGTTGCCCATCATGGGTTTTGCCTGTGACTTGTAAGCAGGGTGAACCTATCATAAAGTCTACATGGCTTTCACATTGGTTTAATCCCCTTGTCATGCGCTCTGCTTCTGTCAGGCTTTCTGTGTCTTTGACTGTGGGTGGATATCCATTCCCTAATGCAAGATGACTACTT
>Ga0131853_10000057_pt1 | contig 153845 bp, 127 predicted proteins | sample TergutLab28metaG_FD_92764 | JGI IMG/M metagenome (GOLD analysis project Ga0131853, IMG submission 92764) | Labiotermes labralis P1 segment gut microbial communities from Petit-Saut dam, French Guiana - Lab288 P1 (version 2) (version 2) | ecosystem: Host-associated > Arthropoda: Insects >... | reverse complement strand
GAATTTTTATTTGCTTTCTATTGCTTTTTATTGCCTTTTATATCTTCTTTGTTTCTTTTCCTTCTCCGCCCCCTCCCGATTCCATTTCGAGATTGGGTTCTTTCATTTCGCAATTATTTATATCAACACTAATATTTTCTAAAAAATTAATTCTTAATAATGAAGTTGCCCCTTCAAACGCCCTTTCTCCAATGCGTTCAACACTGTTTGGTATTGTTATTCCTGTCATCGAGGTTAAATTTTCAAACATTTGGGAAGGTATATCCAAAAGCGTATTTGGTAGTTCAATGTTTCGTATAGCTGCAAAAACATCACGATTAACACCGCTTCTACTTTGGTGAACAAGGTGTGTAACCCCATGAGGAACTGTTATGGAATTGGGCAGATTGTCGGGTGTGTTCCGTGGTGCTTGACCTATTACTTCTATTGCGCCAAATTCAAAAACACGCACAGTCGGCGGGAAGAATACGTTTGTAACAGGCATAACGGTTACTACTTCATTTTGAATAACGGCGAGCGGGAAGGCGTTTCTACCAATAGCAACAACGGGAAATCCTTCGATAGTATCGGGGATTCTTACTTGTAACAATTCGCCGTGGTATGCCGTTATAACTATACCGCTTTGGTCAAATTCAACACCCGCTCGTAAAAGACCGCTGCCGTCTGCGTATTCATGTCCAAATCTTCGATATAATTGTTCAACATTCATAAACTCATACGTAAACATTTCATAAGGCTCCGCCGCAAGCCCTGCGGGGGCTTGGTTTCCTTGCGGTGCTGGAGTTGTTATCGGGTCATTTGTTCCGTTGTTTTGTTGTTGATTGTCCTGTTGATTATTTTGTGTTTGTTCGGGTGTCGCTGTCGGGCTGTTTGGTACGTTCGCGCACCCAACAACGGCAACTGCTATCAGCGTAATAAACGAAAATAATAAATATCGTTTCTTCATCTTATATATCCCCTTTTTATAAAGTATCTTGTTATTTGTAAAACAATATAAAAAACGGCTACCCCCTGCGTTTATAGCGCAATGAGTAACCGTTCGTATACTTGTTCAGATATGTTTATATTTTCATGGCACGATAAACAACGCCTGCCTGCCTGCCTGCCTGCCTGCCTGCCTGCCTGCCTGCCTAAAATTATGTGGTGTCAATCGCATTTGTCAAGCCCCCGTGGCATTTCGTGGTCTTGAATCGTTCCAATAGTTAATCTACCATAAAAAGTTAGAGGCTTGCAACCCTCTTGCTTAAAATACTCTCTTGCTTAAAACAATAAAGCGGAGGCGGTAAATAAAATTGTCAATCTATCTATTTAAAAGCAGTATGACGGCTATGTCGCGTGCTTAGTTAAGTACAATGCAAAAAAAGACAGGGCGTTTTTCCGGCGGAGAGGTATTTACATACGCAGACAGCCTTCACTTTTAATGCGCGAAATGGTAATTCATAATCATTTCCACGTACGCTATCCCCGCGGGGTGCGATATGGCTAAGCGCGTCTCACGAAAAACGTGATTTCCGGCGAACGGGCGGCTTATGTGGTTGGTGTCCGGCATTTATGACGGACACAACCACTTGCCGCACGGAGCCGGTAATCGCGTTTTTCGTGCTAACGCGCGTGCCATATCACACCCCGCGGGGAGGGGCATGTACATAAAATAAAGAACTTATTTAAAGACTATATAAATGCTTGCGCGGCGGCGGTTAGTTCATCGCGGTAATCGGGGTGGGCGATGGCGATCAGCCGTTCGGCGCGTTCCCTGACGGAGGTGCCGCGCAGGTGCGCTACGCCGTATTCGGTGACGGCGTAGTCCACGTCGTTGCGTGAGAGGGAAACGATTGCGCCTTGCTTTAACATGGGGACGATTTTGGAAACGCGGGTACGGGCAAAAGTTCCGTCCGCGTTTTTTTCGGGGCTTTTGATTTCTGCTGTGGAATAGAGTGCGATGAAGGATTTGCCGCCCTTTGCCTTCTGTGCGCCGACGGCGGTGTCGGTTTGGCCGCCGGTGCCCGAATATTGGCGCGGGCCGATGGATTCGGAGCAGCATTGTCCGGTGAGGTCGATTTCGAGGGTGGTATTGATTGAGATTTGGTTGTCATTTTGTGCGATGACGGCGGGGTCGTTTACGTAGTTGGCGTCGAAGAAGAGGACCGAGGGGTTGTCGTTGATGTAGTCATAGACCTCACGCGTGCCTAAAGCAAATGCCGCGATCGTTTTGCCGGGGAACTTCGTCTTGCGGGCGTTGGTGACGACGCCGGATTTCACGAGCTTAACGAGGCCGGAGGAAAGCATCTCGGTGTGTATGCCGAGGTCTTTTTTATCCGCCAGCGCGTTCGCCACGGCGTTGGGGATGCCGCCGATGCCCAGTTGCAGGCAATCGCCGTCGTTGATGTATTCGGCTATGTGGCGGCCGATAAGTTCGTCGCGATCGGTGACGGGGGCTTCGGGTAATGTAGGCACGGGGTAGTCGGCCTCGATGAAGTAATCGGCTTCGTTTATGTGCAGTTCAAGGTCGCCGAAGGTACGGGGGAAGTTGGGGTTGATTTCCAGGATAACGATGTCGGCTTGGCGGATCATCCGTTTTTCGTATGTATTCGATACACTCAGGCTTACGAAGCCGTGTTTATCGGGCATCGTCGCCGCGCCGATATAGATGTTCGGCTTCCTATGTACCAGCCGATTGACGCCGCACGCGTGCAAATGGCCGGGTAAATATGAAACGTTGCCGTTCGGGTAAGCGGCGCGTGTGGGCGGGGAAAGGAATATCGAATCCGTTTGGAAGGTATCGCGGTAAGCCGCGTCAAGGTAAGGATATCCGCGCAGCGACAGACAGCTCGTGACGGTGATATCCTTCAAGCGGCCGGCGGCGGTGTGCAATTCGCCTAAGAAGCATTGCCCCTCCGCTGCGCCCAACGCCGAAACGATATGGTCACCGTTTTTAATAAATCCAACTGCTTGGCTTGCGGTAATGAGCTTCATACCCTGCCCGCCTTTGTTTTATTCGTTTATTATTTGTCTTTTATCCCGGATTAATAATTAACCGACCGCAGTTCAAAATACCCCTGCGGATGCACGCATACCGGGCAAACTTTGGGCGCGTTTTCGGCATCGGCGATATGCCCGCAGTTGCGGCAGATCCATACGGACTTTTCCTTACGGGAAAAGACCTTGCCCTCTTCGATGTTTTGCAGCAGCGTGAGGTAGCGTTCCTCGTGTTCTTTCTCGATTTTTCCGACCTTGTCGAACAGGTTAGCGATGCGGTCGAAGCCTTCCTCGCGGGCCTCGGCGGCCATACGCTTGTACATTTCGGTCCATTCCTCGTGTTCGCCCGCGGCGGCGGCTTTTAAGTTGTCGATGGTGGAAGGGATTTCGCCCCCGCAAAGCAGCTTGAACCAAATCTTCGCGTGTTCCTTTTCGTTGCCCGCGGTTTCCTCGAAGAGCGCGGCGATTTGCTCATACCCGTCCTTCCGCGCTTTTCCGGCGAAGTAGGTGTATTTGTTGCGGGCCTGACTTTCCCCCGCGAACGCTTCGGCGAGGTTACGTTCGGTTTTCGTGCCTTTGATGTTTTCCATTGGGTATGCCTCCTTGGGTTTTGTTGTTAGTATTGGTAAAAATATACTATGATACCGTATTTGAATCAAGGACATTGCAATTAATTTTATTTACAATTTTCATTTAATCCCCTATATTACGTTGAGTTGGGGTTCGTTGAAATTTTTAAAGGGAGATTATTAATCATGTCTGAAATGGTTTTGCATGTAAAGGCATTGCCTGAAACTTTATTTAAGATGATACCGACAGAGCGGGTAAAACTTAGGCAAAAAGGCAATGTTATCAGTCTTATTCCCTTTCGTGATGTCACGGAAGGCGAATGTCCTTTACTTGGGCTTACTGCCGGCAGCAGCCTTACTGTGGATAAATTTTTAGCTATGACAAGGGAGGATAAAATACTTGAGGGCTTGGAATCATGAATGATATATTTATTCTGGATGCTTGTGCCTTGATTGCGCTTACAAACCAAGAAAAGGGTGCCGGCATTGTTGCGGATATATTAAGGCAAGCCAATAACGGCAATGCACGATTATTTATGAACAGGATAAATCTTTATGAAGTGTATTATGGGTTTTATCGTGAATACGGAAAAGATTATGCCTTGAATGTAATTGAAAATGTTGAAGATTCCCCTATCTTTATTACGGAGTTTGACAGAGATGTTTTCCTTGAAGCGGGGAGAATAAAAGCAACATATAAATTGTCGTTAGCCGATTCTATTGTAATAGCGCAGTCCATACATTTGAAGGGTTCTATTCTCACGGCAGACCACCATGAATTTGATGCCATTGAAGGAAAGGAAAATCTTACTTTCAATTGGATAAGATGATGCTGTTAAAAACAGCAGGATGATTAATTCCAACAAGTGTATCAACCGCCGCAAATTAATAATTATTTAAAGTGAGTGAAAATCATGGAAATAAATCCCCAATCCCTTATCCTCGAAGGCCGCAAGGCCGTCCTCGAAGCCCTCAACCACGAAAAGCCCATCGACCGTATCCTCTTGCGTGTGGACGGTAAGCATAAAGCCATAAGCGGCGATGCGTCCCGCAACTTGTCCTCCGTTGGGGGACAAGTGAATACCCCCCCCGTTAAGCTGGAAGGTACCCTGCGTTTAATCGCCTCCAAGGCGCGCGCGCGGAAGATCGTCGTGCAAGAAGTTACCCGCGAAAAATTGGACGAGCTTTCGGGGACGGGGCATCACCAGGGGGTTATCGCCTTGTGCCCCGCCGTGCCGTATGCGGAAATTGAGGATATTTTGAATATTGCCGTGGATCGCGGTGAGGCTCCCTTCGTTATCGTGCTGGACGGCGTGACCGATCCGCATAATTTGGGCGCGGTGATGCGCACGGCGGAAGCGGGCGGCGCGCACGGGGTCATCATCCCCAAGCGGCGGGCCGTGGGGCTGACGGGTACCGTGGCGAAGACCTCGGCGGGCGCGATTTCGCACATCGCGGTGGCGCGTGTTACGAACATCACGCAAGCGTTGGAGGCGTTAAAGAAAGCGGGCTTGTGGATCGCTTGCGCCGACGCGGGGGAGAAAAGCATATACGACGCGGATTTCGCGGGGCCCATCGCGCTTGTGTTCGGCGCGGAGGGCGAGGGTGTGAGCCGGTTGGTGCGCGAAAACGCGGACTTCGTTGTGGGGATTCCCATGCTGGGTAAGATCGGTTCGCTTAACGTGTCGGTGGCGGCGGGGATACTGATATATGAAGTGGTGCGCAAGCGAATCGGTTTGAACTAAGCGTCATGGCGCATTACATGCTGGTGGACGGGTACAACGTCATCCACGCCGACGGTGCGTTGGCCCGTACGGCCGAGGATTCGCTGGAAACGGCGCGGTTAAAGCTGTGTGATTTGCTGTGCGAGTTCCGTGCTTTGAGCCTTTACCGCGTCATCGTGGTGTTTGACGCGCACCTGGTTTCCGGCGGAGTCGGGAGCGTAACGGATTACCATAATATCAAGGTCGTCTTCACCAAGGAAGCGGAAACAGCCGACCGGTACATAGAACGCGCCGCTTACAGGATGGCGCGGATTAAGGAAGACAAAGTAACCGTCGCGACGTCCGACGTGTTGGAACAACTGATCATCCTCGGGCAGGGGGCGAGCCGTATTTCCGCGGACGCGTTGCTTTCGGAAATCGAAACCGCCCGCGAGAATATGCGCGCCAGGCATATCCAAAACCGCCCAGTCAAGAATAACCCCGTGATTAACCTGGTGGATGAAAAAACGGCGAAGCTGCTGGAGGAAATGCGTCATGAAAAACCCAAGCCCAAGCGATGAACAATTGATCCACGCCGCGCGGGCGGGCGGTATGGATGCCCTCGACGCGCTCCTTTCCCGTTTTAAGCCGTTGGTAAAAGCGAAAGCCGCCGCGTATTTCCTTTCTGGCGGCGACCGCGACGACTTGATACAGGAAGGCATGATCGGCCTATATAAAGCCTTTTTGGATTACGCGCCGGAGAAAAACCCCGTGTTTTCGGCGTTCGCTTCATTATGTATCAATCGGCAGATATTAACCGCCATCAAAGCCGCCGCGCGGCGTAAGCACGCACCGCTCAACGCTTCCCTCGCGCTCGACACTGCGGAGGATGCCCCCCAAATCGGGTCAAACCCCGAAACCCTTCTCATCAGCCGTGAGTCTTCGGAGGATATCAGCTTGTTTATCCGCGAGAACCTTTCCGCGTTGGAATACGATGTACTGATGTTATACATGGAAGGAATGAACCACGCGCAAATCGCCGAAACCTTGGGAAAGCCGTTAAAATCGGTGGATAATACGCTCCAGCGCGTACGGAAAAAGGTGTCGCGGGGCGTAGCGCATCCTTAATTCATATCAAGTCCTTTACGCGCAGCATCGCCGCGTAGATTTCCTTCTTCGATTTCTTGGGGGGAAGGGTGTGCAGGAGGGCGGCGGCGGTCTTTATATCGCAATTTTCCTTTACCATCAGGTCAACCAATTGCGCTTCCATGGAAATCGCTTCCGTTTGGCAGATGTTTTCTATATTTAACTTTGTCTCAATTTGAGACAAAGTGAACACGCATGTATATTCACCCTTCCGCGCGTCGGGGTTGTCGGTTAATTGGGCGATGATTTCCGCAGGTGTGCCGCGGTAGGTGCGTTCAAACTTCTTCGAAAGGTCGTTGCATAAACAAATTTGCATCGCCGGGTCGGCATTTTGCATAAATGATAAGGTTTTAATAATCCGCATCGGCGATTCGTAGAAAACGACCGCGCCGTTAAAATCCCTTATATCCCGCCACGCGGTTTCCTGCTCTTTTTTATTGCGCGGCCAAAAGCCGACGAACGCGAACCGCGAAGCGTCGAATCCGCTGACCGATAACGCGCTGACGACCGCACTCGCTCCGCATACGGGTACGACGTTGATACCGGCATCGGCGGCGGTGCGTATCAGGTGATGCCCGGGGTCGGAAATGCAGGGCGTACCCGCGTCGGATATCAGCGCGACGTCCTTACCTTCCCGCAAAGCGCGGATAAAAAAATCCCCTTTTTTCTCCTCATTGTGCGCGTGGCAGGAGTAAAGGGGTGTTTTTATTTGGAAATGGGTGAACAATGCACGGGAGCGGCGCGTATCTTCGGCGGCGGCCATGCCCGCTTCGCGGAGGGTGTCGATGGCGCGGGGGGTCATGTCGGCGAGGTTGCCGATGGGGGTCGCCACGACGTAGAGCGTACCCGCGGTCATAACAATAATTCCATGGATGCGGAGTCGTCGGGCGCGTCCATGGCGATGCCCGTGTTGCCGTCGAATTCGTACGATACGGCGGCATCCGCCGAAAGTGCGGCGCGAAGGTTCGTGGGGGCGTTCGGGTCAAAGCCGCCGTCCTGCGCGGAATACAACAGGGATTGGCGTACGCGTATCGAGCGTTCCTTCAAATCGTTTTGGCGTTGGCGGCGCACCTTGGGACATTCATCGCGTTTGGCTTTCTTTTCCTCCTCCACGGCGCGCAAACGCCTGCGGATGGCGATGATCTGGCGGTCCACCCGATCGAGCTGCAGCTTTACTTCCGCCGCCATCCCGTCGCGGGTGCGGGCATCCACATCGGCTCCGGTGACTTCCTGCAACTTGGCCATCAAGCGGCGGCGAACCGACTGCGCCGTGCGGATCGAATCGGTGTTGCTCAACCGTTCCGTCCCGACGCGCGGACGCGGACGGGGCCTGCGTGCGAGGTCGGCTTCCTTGGCGCGGTTGTGCGCGTCCGCCAGCTTTGCGTTAAACGCGTCCCGTTTGCTTCGGTTGTCCTGTGCCCATAACGTGGTCATGTTTAACCCCCTTCCAATATTTATCGTATAAATACTACAATTATGTTACAATTATATAGTAGGAGCGTTACGCAAACCAAGGCATGAAAGAGGTAGGTTATGTCAGGGATTTCGAAGATCGTGGACGAACGCATCGAACAACTGCGCAAGGAAAAGGCCGAGCTGGACAACATTCGGGAGGATTTGAAAAAGCGGGAGGCGTTGCTGGACGAACGTGAGGCCGCCGTACCCGCGTCTTCGGGGCCCGCCCCCGATCCGTCCGCTCCGGTTAAGCGCGGCAGGGGCCGCCCCCGCAAAGGAGAAAGCCCGAACACCCCCCCGCCCGACAGCGATGTATGGCGCAAAGCCGCCGCGGACATGGCACGCCTGCGCGCCGCCCAATTCGCCGACCTTGCCGCTATCGAGGGGCAAAAGCTGGCGATACTGGAGGAAATCGAGCAAATCAAGGCAAAGGACATAGCCGAGCGGGAGCGTTTGCACTTGGAATATATAGACGAACTCGCGAAGATGAAATTGCAAAAAATGGCCGAGTTGGAACGATACCTGGAGGAATACCGCGAGGAATGTTTCGCCAATATCCAAGCCGACTTCCAACGGCAAAAAGAATTAAACATCCAGCGTGCCGCGGAATTCGCGGCGACACCGCGAACAACGGAAAAAGCAGCAACACCGCGTGCCACGCAAACCGCGAAGCCCGCAAAACCCGCGGAAAAAACCACCCCCCGCAAATCCGGCGGTAAATGAAAAACGTTGTCATATTGGGCGTTTCCTTCGCGCATTTGACCTTTGAGGATGCCCTAACCGTACTGGAATCCTACCTGCACGAACCCCGCAACCACATCGTCGTCACGCCCAACCCGGAGTGTGTGATGCTGACCCGCCGCAACCCCGACTTCAAAAAGGCGATCGGCAACGCGGATTTGCGGTTGGCGGACGGTACGGGCATCGTCCTCGCGGCGCGGTATAAAAAAACGCCCCTGCCGGGACGGGTACGGGGCGTGGACATCACCTATGCTTTGTTTGAACGATTATCGCAAAAGCAAAAATTCACCGCGTATTTCTTGGGCGCGGCGCACGGCGTAGCCGAACAAGCGAAGGCCAACATGGAAGGACACTTCCCCGGGTTAAGCGTCGTCGGTTTGCACCACGGTTTTTTCACCCCGGGGGACGAAACCGAAAAGCGCGTTTTATCGGAAATTCATGAAAAAAAACCCGATATCCTGCTCGTATGCACCGGGATGCCCCGCGCGGAAATATGGGCAAACACCAACCGCGATTTGCCCGTGCGTTTAACCCTGTGTTTGGGCGGCACGCTGGACATCATGGGCGGCAACGTCAAGCTCGCCCCGAAATTTTGGCGCGCGGTCGGCTTGGAATGGTTATACCGATTATTTACGCAACCCAAACGCGCGCGAAGAATGTTGGACATCCCCCGCTTTGTGCGGCACGTATTGAGAGGGAATTAAATGGACATTTCGCAAACCCGCAAACAGCAAGTACGCGACTATTTACTGATCATCGCCGGCACGTATCTGATGGCCTTCTCCATCGTGTCCTTTTGGCAGCCGCATTATTTGGTAACGGGCGGCGTTTCGGGCTTGGCGATTATCGTGGAGGATTATACATACGGGATGGGCTTCCCGATCCCCCTGTGGGCGACGAATTTGGCGTTAAACATCCCCCTGTTCCTACTCGGGTTTAAGACGATGGGTAAGAAGTTTTTTATCCGTTCGCTGTTTACGATGCTGTTATTTTCGATGGCGATGCAGAATTTAACCTATTTGCCCGCAATACCCGGCGATATATTGCTGGGTTCTTTATTTGGCGGGGTGTTTAGCGGTATCGGGGTGGCGTTGATCGTACGGGGTATGTCCAGCACGGGCGGTACGGTGTTGCTGGCCGCGATATTGCACAACAAGCTGTTTAAACATGTTTCGATCGGCAAGCTGATCTTCGCCTGTGATTTTTTAGTGATTATCGTGGGGTTGATCGCCTTCGGGCCGGAACGCGCCATGTACGCCGTGATAGGCGTGTTCGCGGCGGCCAAAGTGACGGATGCCGTACTGGAAGGCTTTAACTTCGCGAAGGCGGCTTATATTATTTCCGACGAATCGGAAGCCATCGCCGCGGAAATATTCAAGCAACTCGACCGCGGCGCGACGAAGATTTCCGCGCAGGGCATGTACACGGGCGAACCGCGCGGTATGCTCATGTGCGTGATTTCCGCGCGGGAACTGGTGCAACTAAAGCAACTGGTTTACGCGCAGGATAAAAGCGCGTTTATGATCGTGGCTGAAGTTAGGGAAGTGCTGGGGGAAGGATTTACGGCACATTCTTTATAAATACAGCGTTCGGAAGTAAGAATTATGAATTAAAAATATAAGGATTGGGGGAATCTTGTGGAGCGGGTAATTTTCGGCAGGACGGGATTGGAAGCGGGGCGCACGGGGTTTGGGTGTATCCCCATCCAACGGATATCGTACGGGGAAAGTACGGTGCTTCTGCGGCGAGCGTATGAAGGCGGCGTGACCGTTTACGATACGGCCAACGGATATACCACCAGCGAGGAGCGGATCGGGATCGCGCTGGGCGGCGTGCGGGCGAACGTTGTGCTTTGCACGAAATCGGGCGCGCAAAAACCGTCGGATTTAACGGCGCACCTCGAAAACAGCCTAAAGATGATGCGCACGGATTATATCGATGTGTTCCAATTCCATAACCCCGCTTCCGTGCCGTTGCCGGGCGGGGAGGACGGGTTGTACGACGCGTTGCTGGCGGCTAAGGCGCAGGGCAAGGTGCGTTTTATCGGTATTTCGTCCCATAAACGGGAAGTGGCGGAAAAAGCCGTGACGTCAGACCTGTACGATGTGTTGCAATACCCGTTTTCGTACCTTTCCACCGACGCGGAAATGGCGGTCGCGGAATTATGCCGTACGCATAACGTCGGCATCCTGGGGATGAAGGCTTTGTGCGGCGGGATCCTGACCAACGCGCGCGCCGCGTTCGCGTTTTTGCGTAAATATGAAAACATCATACCCATATGGGGTATGCAGGAAATCCCGCAGTTGGAGGAACTCCTTTCGTACGAGGATAACCCGCCCGCTTGGGACGATGACCTGCAAGCCGTAATCGACGCCGACCGCGCGGAATTGTCCGGCGCGTTTTGCCGCGCGTGCGGGTACTGTTTACCCTGCCCCGCGAACATCCCCATCCCCATGGCGGCAAGGATGACGTTTTTATTGGGGCGCATGAGGAAGGACGTACTCCAATCCGAGGATTGGCAGGCCAACATGCGCAGGATCGACGATTGTGCCGATTGCGGGCATTGCAAGGCGAATTGCCCGTACGAGCTGGATGTGCCCGCGCTCTTAAGGCAGCATAGGGACGATTACTTTAAACAATTAAATCCCCGGGAAAAGGGTTGATAACAATGGCAAATATTTTACGCCCGCCCTGGAAGGGTGAGCTTACCCCGCGCGAACGGTTTAACCGGCAAATGCGCTTCCAAAGCGTAGACCGTTCCTTTCACATGGAGTTCGGCTATTGGGACGAGAACTACACCGTGTGGGAAGCCTTTAGGCAAAACGGCATCAAGCACGAATGGGAGGCCAACCGCGCCCTTTCCTTCGACCCGATACACGTAATTTCGGGCTGGAACCACATATGGCTTAACCCGTATTTCGAGCGCAAGGAAATCGCCCGCCATGGAGATAAAATTATCATCCAGGACCATAACGGCCTTACTGCGGAGGTATTCGGGGAAGGGCATGGCGCGACGATTCCGCACTACACGAAGTCGTCGATCAACACCCCCGACGACTGGCTGAAGGTAAAAAAGGAACGCTTCGACCCGGCGACCCCGTCCCGGCGACCCGACGTGGCGGAGCTGATCGAGCAGCACCCGCCGACGCGCGATTATCCGCTGGGCATCTACGCGGGCTCCATGATCGGCAACATCCGCGATATGCTGACCTTCGAAGGGTTATGCTACGCGTACGCGGATTATCCCGATATGCTGGAAGACATGGTGGAAACCTGCTGCGTACTGGCGGAAAATTACCTGGACGCGGTGCTGGGGCGCATCGACTTCGACTACGCCAGCGGCTGGGAAGACATTTGTTTCAACTACGGGCCCATATTGCCTCCGAAGTTCTTTGAGGAAGTGGTCGCGCCGCGGTATAAGCGGATCGCGAAAAAACTGACAAACAACGGCATCGACCTGTGGTACACCGACTGCGACGGAGACGTGCGGCCCTTGTTAAAGGTCTTTATAGATTCGGGCATCAATTGCCTGTTCCCGTACGAAGTCAATTCCTGCGCGCACCCCGGCGAGCTGCTGGACGCGTACCCGGGCTTGCGCATCATGGGCGGGGTGGACAAGATGCAGATGATCAAAGGGGGCGAGGCGATAACGGCATACCTCGAATCCCTTGTGCCCTACGTAAAACGCGGCGGGTTTATCCCCTTCTGCGACCATCGCTGCCCGCCCGACGTTACGTGGGAGAATTACCTGTTCTATTTAGACGAAAAGGAACGCCTTTTTGGTTTGTAGAAATTCGGGATTTATAATTTTGGAATAAAAATATAAAGGAGATGTATTATGAGCAATTTGTACGGGGAAATTTCGATTGCCTTGCAAAAAGGCAAGCAAAACGACGTGAAGGCGTTGGTTGAGCAAGCCATCGCAGAGGGGCTTCCTGCGGAAGAAATACTTGATAAGGGCTTGCTGGCGGGCATGGACGTGATTTCCAAGCAGTTCCAGGAAAATGAAGTCTATGTACCCGAGGTGCTGGTAGCCGCCCGCGCCATGAACGCGGGCACGGCGGTGCTTAAACCGTTGTTAGCGGAAGCGGGCGCGAAGGCTGTGGGTAAGGTGCTGATCGGCACGGTAAAAGGTGATTTACACGACATCGGCAAAAACCTTGTGCGCTTGATGCTTGAAGGCAAGGGGTTGGAAGCGATTGACTTGGGCGTGGATGTTTCCGCCGAGCAGTTCCTTGCGGCGCATAAGGAGCATAAGGCTGATGCCGTTGCCTTGTCCGCGCTGCTTACCACTACCATGCAGGAAATGAAGAATATTATCGGGGCATTTGAGGAAGCCGGTTGCCGCGACGAAGTGATTTTCCTTGTGGGCGGCGCGCCGATATCCGAATCGTTTAAGCAGACCGTGGGCGCGGATATTTATACGCCCGACGCGGCTAGTGCGGCGGAGGAATGTAAGAAGGCGATATTGGCGCGGAAGTGAGTTTTGGTTGACGGGTGAACGTCCGCGGACGGGGGCGGGGGATGTGACGCGCACCTGCGAAAATCGGGGGGCAATCGGCTCGGTCGGGCAAGTGAAACCGCTTGTCTCCGCAAGCGGAGCCTTCTCGGTTTCACATAAGCCCGCCCTTCGCCGCTTGCCCCCCGATTTTCGCAGGTGCGCTTACACATCCCCCCACCCCCGTCCGCTGGTGTACGGTGGAAATCTTCGGGTATTTTACAGGTCGTTTCTTTTCTTTTCTTCCCCCGATTGGGGTAGAACGCGAAAGAAATGACTTTTAAACCTTGACGGTGTTTTGATGTGGAAGGACAAGCCCGGAAAGACGTGCAAAAATAATGCAAGATGAACGAACAAATCTTATAAAAAGGAGCATATCATTATGGCAAATGTAGTTTCGTATAATTCTTATAAATTGCAAAAAGGAGCATCCGTGCCGGACTTCTTGTTACAGATGGAGACATTGATTAACGAGTTCGTATCTAAACAAAAGGGGTTTATTTCTTCCAAAACGCTTGTTGATGGAGAAACATGGGCAGATTTCACGATTTGGGAAACAATGGATGATTTGAAAGATTTTATTCCATTATGTAATAAAAACGAATTGGCAAGAAAGGGTTACACATACATGGACTTCGGTACGTTGAAAAGTCATACTTTTTTGATTGAACAAAGTTTTTAATTCGGTAACTTCTCCGCACAAGTTTTCCCTTATATCAAGTCCGCATGGACGGACAAGCCTTCAAAAGCGTGTTACGATGTGCATAGCAATTACAAATTTTATATTAATGGTGATATTTTATGAATATAAAAATGATAGTCACTGACCTTGATGGTACTTTGCTTCGAAATGATAAAACGGTGTCTGAACGTAACAAACAGGCCTTGTTGCGTTGCAGAAACTTAGGTCTTAAAGTGGCTTTCGCTACCGCTCGAAGTTATCGAACTAAAATAGTCCCTCAAGATTGGTTTGACGGATATGTGTGTTGTAATGGCGCGTATGCTTATGCCGGAACAACATTAATATACCAACGCACGTTTTCCAACGAAACTACGCGTTTTATTATAGATGCTTGCAACCAACAAGGTATTATAGCTGAACCCAGATGGGATGAGGAAGTATGCTTGCCCGATATGAAACCCGGAGATGCTGAATATATTCGCTTGATACTCCCAACTGACCTGTATTTAGTTATAACGGAAAAAAATTATGGTCAAATTATGCACAAAGAAGCCACAAAATCTAAAGCCATCGAAGCTTTGGCAAGACATTGGGAGGTAGATAAAATTAATATTGCCGCATTCGGCGATGACTTGAACGATATAGATATACTTTCGTGGGCAGGTATCGGAATAGTAATGGGAAATGCGGTGGACGAATTGGTAATAAATGCGGACGAAGTTTGTTTGAGCAATGAGGATGATGGTGTAGCTATGTGGATAAAAGAAAATGTGTTTTCTGCTTTTTAAATATAAAGTTTTGTCGTAGCAATCAAGTATTTTTTTCAGTCAACAATGGCTTGCATAAATTTTCCCTTATATCAAGTCCGCTTGGACGGAAAAGCCTGTGAAGGCGTGCTGTTATTTATTTAACTTATTACAAACGAAGGAAATTTTATGTTCGTGGGGGTTTAAAAATGTTTGGTATTTCACCTGAATATAGTGAATCATTTATGATTATAATGTATTTTTTACCGGCTTTAGTTTCGCTTATTGTTTTACTTTTCGCAAAACGAAAACTCATTTGGTTAGCAATACCAATAACGATAACTGCGGATTTAATTACTTTTTGGGGTGCAATAACTTATTATGAAACGCGGGGGCTTGCTTTCCTATTTTTAATTCCGCAAATAATAGTTGTGTCTATTATATCTTTAGTCATCATGCTTGTTCACAAAAAAAGACTGCGTACACGATAATATGTATAATCTTTGGTAATCCGTAAACGAATTTCCCCTTATATCAAGTCCGCTTACAGAAGCTGCTAAACCCCATCACGCAAAGGAGTGAAATAAATGGATATAACCGCTTATCTCAACCGTATCAATTTTATTGGGGAGGCTGCGCCCGATTTTGCTTCGCTTTGTCAGTTGCAACGCCGGCATCTTATGGCTGTTCCTTACGAAAACTTGGACATCATGCGGGACATCCCGCTTTCGCTGGAAACGGACGCCCTCTACGAAAAAATCGTAACGCGCGGGCGCGGCGGCTATTGCTTCGAGCTGAACGGCTTGTTCGCGTGGCTGCTTAAAGAGATCGGTTTCGGCGTAACGGAATACTTCGCGCGGTTTCTGCGCAACGAAACGGCGATCCCCATGCGGCGGCACCGTGTTTTGCGCGTGACCTGCGCTAACGGCGCGGAGTACCTCGCCGACGTGGGCGTGGGGCAAATCATTCCGCGCGAGCCGCTGCCGTTTACGCTTGATGTAATCAGCGCGCAAGGCAATGAGCGATACAAGTTGGTGAAGGATGACTTTTTAGGATATGTATTATATGAATTTTACAAGGGCGATTGGCGGTGGGTATATTCCTTCACGCCCGACCCGCAGGTGCCCGAAGACTTTGAGGCCATTACGTTCTATTGTGAAAAATATCCCGAATCCTTTTTCCGCACGATAGACATGGTGCATCTCTTCACCGAAAACGGGCGCAAGCTCGTAGCCGGGCGTGAGTTTAAAGCGTATACGCCGGAGGGCGTGCAAATCCACACACCCGCGTCGGAAGGGGAATATACGGCGTTATTGGAACGGGAGTTCGGGATTAGGCTGTAAACGGCTGATACCCGACCTCCTCCAGCACCAGCCCTTCCGGCGGCATGGTTTTGCCGGCTTTTGTACGGTCCTTCGCGGTGATGATTTCGGGGATGGCTCCGTGCGGGATTTTACCCAACCCCACGTATACCAGCGTCCCCGCGATGATGCGCACCATGTTGTATAAGAAGCCGTTGCCCGTGATAATAATTTTTACCGGCCCGCAAGGAAAATATTTTTCACCGGGGGAGGCTTTCACTTCGTCCCCAAAAAAAATTTTTTCACCGGGGGAGATTTCCACTTCGTCTCCAAGAAAAGTTTTTTTCCCGTAGGGGCGGGGGAACCTTACCCCGCATTGATACACCTCCCGCACGGTGGTTTTCGCGCTCCCCCCCGCCGCGCAAAAGGACGTAAAATCATGCCGCCCAATGAAATTCCGGGCGGCTTTTTGCATGGCTTCGATGTCCAACGGCTGCGGGACGAAGGCGGAATAACGGCGCAAGAGGGGATTGGGGATGGGCGCGTTATTGATATGATAAGCGTAGGTTTTATATTTGGCGGCGAAGCGGGGGTTAAACGACTTCGGAACAAATTGTGCCGAAGTTACAGAGATATCTGAGGGCAGCAGCCCGTTTAATACCTGCGGGAATTTATCCAAAGGGATTTTGAGTTCATCGATATCGAAAACCGCACGCTGGCCGAGGGCATGGACACCCGCGTCGGTACGGGAAGCGGCGATGGTTTTTACGTCGTTTATATCGCGGTTTAATAAAACAGCCAAGGCTTCCTCCAGCGTTTGCTGTACGGAAGGGCCGTTAATCTGCCGCTGCCAGCCGCAGTAGTTTGTGCCGTCATAGGCTAGAGTTAGTAGTATCCGCATGTTAACCTCCTGCTGCTGTTGGTTTTTGCGGCGGAAACATGCTCTTTGAAAATGTTACCAAACCCACGGCACATTGTATTTTTGTATATTTTCATCTGCGGTTATAATTGTCATTTCTTGTAAAAGTGCGGTTGAAACAATGATTCCATCGAACGGGTCACGATGCAAAAGTGGCAGGGCATTATAAGTTTCAAGACATCCCTGATTAATACCGATAATCCCGAAGCCGTTCATTTCCACTTCGGTAAAGACACCGGACAAGTCGTTTGGTAATAGCAACTTTCCGATACGATTCATTATTGAAATTTCCCACAAGGAAGAAATGCTGACGAATTTATGGGTGCTTTTGTCTAAAATGATTTTTTGTGCCAATGGGGATAATTTATCCGAATCAAATATTATCCATAACAACACATGCGTATCTAAAAGATAGTCCATTAATACATATACTCCTTCATTTCATCCAAAGGTTCATTAAAATTATCCGGGATTTTTATAGTGCCATTGAGCCTCCCAAGCACAGGGGTTTTGTTTATATTCGGTTTAAGAAGGTAAAGCGGGTTATCTGTTTCGGTTTTTTCTGTCGGTTCGATAAACATAATCAAAACCTCATGCGGCTCTTTAACAGCGATTGGCTGCTTTGGTTTGAAGTTAACGCCATCATAAATTGCCTTTACGGCATACATATTTTTTCCTCCTTCATGTCTGCCTCTTCGTTGGGTTTATCGTTCCAACCACTTGACAACCCTGTAACCATGCAAAATTATAACAAACTTTTGACTTTCTTTTCATTTCGGATATGCCGGAAAACCGAACCCACCCTTAAAATTGTTCCTTACCCGTAATGCTTATCCATTGTTTACCAGGCAAAAATGTTTTTCCAACAACATTAATGTTTTTTCGACCGTGCTTTCTTCGTTTCTTACTATGTTGAACAAATTGTATTTTGCGGCTTTTTCAAATTCTTCCTTGGCGTGGATTCTGAATAATTCATTTTGCACTTCAAATTTTTGCTCGGGATTTTCCAGCGCTTGGATCGCTTTTGTAAAGGCTATGTGGTCGTCGCGTTGGTAATAATCGCGGATGATCAATTCACCCGGCGCCAATAAACAAGCGATTTTGCTATGGTCGGAGATTTCCAGCAGAAATTCATAATCCTCTATCCAAATATCCGCGACGACCGTATTTTTTTGCGCCAGCTTGATAATTTCTATTATAGAAAATGCTATGGATTCCATATTCGCGGTTTGGTTCCTTTTTTTATCGGCCAAAAATTCCTCAACGGACCTGCCGAAATATTCTTCATTGCTTAGCGACCGTCCCCCGTTGTATGAAAAAGGCTGATATTTTTCACAAATTACGGATTCCCATTCCTTCCAATTAGATTCGTTCCAGTTATCGCTGAAATAGGCAAACCCGTATTTTTTCGACAGTTCCTTACCCATTGTCGTCTTTCCGCCGCACGCCGTTCCCACAAAGAAATAGACGTTTTGCAAGCTGCGCTTTAGGATATTATTGGCTATGTTCATGGTATTTTCCTTCCGGTATATGCGGTTGGCGGCTGCCGAATACGCTTGTTAGCCGATGTTATGATTTAAGTTTTTTATGTTGGAAATAATCGTAATTTTCAAGGCTTTCAACAGGCATGGCTGTTGTCCAATGGTACGGTTGAAGCTCCGCAAGCGAAGCAAATTTGATGGCATTATCAGGCGTTGTTACCCCAACCATAACGTTATCGCCCCAAAACCTTAACCGCTCCTGGCATACGCCGCAAGGTGTAAGGATTTCGTATTTGCTGTTTTCGTCGTTGCGTACAACACAAAGGCTGTGTGTTACCCGTGTATCATGCTTGTGGGCTTCGCACATTGCCCCGGCTTCAATACAAAGCGAAACATCGGCCATCGCTTCCAAGTAAACACTTGTGAAATACATGTCATCTTCTGTTCGTATAACGCCCGCCCCGCCCCATCCTTCGGGGTAACGCTTATTGATTAATTTAACGGCTTCGTCAAACATTTTTTGTTCGATGTTTTTACCGTCCATTTTCCGCGCCCCTTCGTCTAATATAAATCGCACACGTATCTCATTATTCTTTTAAAGACCGCTCCCCCATACAACACACTTAATTAAATCATGGTTGATTGCTTTTATATGAAGCGTCAAGTCCGCATTTTTCATAAATTTCAAGGATAACGGGTTGTTTGCCCAAAATGTAGTTGTCTATATCATGCGGGTACTTTGCGGCCATGGCTTGCTTTATTCGGCTGTATTTATCGCGGTACTCGCTGTTACCGCGCAGGAAGTTGCGTAAAGCGATGTGTCTTTGTAGCTCGTCCGCGTTTTTGTCGCACACACATAAATGGTGTTCCATAAGGTGCGGCTTATCCTCATATTTGAACGCTACACGCCCGAATATCCCGAGGTCGCCAACGTGCGTATATCCTATGCCCGCTAACCGTTTTTGAACAACGTCAAAATCACGCATATCAATTACGATATCAATGTCTATAATGGGCTTGGCAAACAAACCGGGAACGGATGTACTGCCTACATGTTCAATGGCAAGTACAGCATCCGGTAATGCGGAAACGAGTTCGTCCTCGATTTTTTTGAATTCATCCGGCCATGCCGCATCATACGGCATTACGGTTATTGTCCTCACGTTAACCCCTTACTGCCGCTTTGAAATTCATTATTACCCTCGTTCCCACTCGCCATCAACCTGTGATTGAATACGCCCAAAGCAAACGCCCTTATCCTCCGCGCCCAAATCACGGTATGCCTTTGTTAAATCCTGCGTCGTAACCTCCAGCATTTCCATGAATTGCGTAGTGGCAAACGTTAACTTGGGGTCGGCTTCGTCCTCGCCGTATACACAATGTAGCAAATTTTCAATCATTTGGTCCATACCCCATAACTTGATGTGCAGCAGTTCATGAATCACTACCTCTTCGATGTTGGTTACTTTGGGGTTGCGGTTATTGATTAGCAAAATAGCCGCTTTGTCAGCTTGGTCGATTTTCACATCGCCGGTCTTACGCCATTCCTTCGTGACAAATTCAAGTTTTATATCCCAATCGCGTAAACGCAGGATGTTTTGCCATTTCTTTAAATAGCCATGCACTTTCTCAAAATCGAACATCCTTATGCCTCCGCAAATATGTACTTTTTCGCTTGCTTTAAAAATCATCACACATCTTTAACGGTTTATGCTTCCAAGCGGACTTGATAAAAAGTAAAACATATCGTCTCATAATATGACGTTTGACATAAATTATTTTTCGCCGTTTTTGATTCTGTCATTTACATGGGATAATATTTTATTACAAAAAACTTCTGTTTGTTTTATATCAAAACAATATTTGTCAATAATTAAATTGCATTCATTTAATGCCGAATCATATTGTTCTTTTGATAATTCGCCAAGCCTAAATGCTTCGTCAAGTTCATCGCGGTCATCAATGATAACATCGCCCTGCGGCGTAAAAACTACATCCAAATATTTATCAGTAAATATAACTACGCCATCAGCATCATATTCAATGCCATCAATGATATCAACATACCATATTGATACCGAACCATCCGGTAGATATTTAACGCTCATTACCCGCTCACCATCGTCAGGAACCAATTGTAACCACGTCATTCCTTTTCCGATTACCATCACTTTTCCGGCGATAGGCAAATCCCAATGATGGGATTTTTCATCAACTAAGTAAAGAACACCAACCAACCCATTGAACCCTTCAATATCAACACGCAATTGATAATATCGAGGGAATACCGTATTGTTATGTTCCCACCATGTATCAAAGTCAAGACGTTTTCGCTTCATTATATTCACCGCCTTTAAATAGATTATAACAACATTTTAACAGGCTTGTCCTTCCACATGTGTTGCAAGGTATTTGCCACGGTATATCCGGGCGGCGGTGTGGGGGTGTTCCATAAACCGCGTCTGCGAAAAACGGGCGCCCGGCGGCGAAGGGACGGCTTACGTGAAATCGAGAAGGCTCCGCTTGCGGAGACAAGCGATTTCACTTGCCGTACCGAGCCGACGGGTGCCCGTTTTCGCTAAACGCTGCGTTGGAACACCCCCGCACCGCCGCCCCCTGTAGCCCGCAATTCATTCCCCACCAACTTGTCCCCTACCAGGGGCTTAAGTTGCAATACCCGTCATCCCACAATTGGGCTTCAATATATTTATACTTTTCGTTAATTTCATTCAAAAAATCACCGAACGTCCCGTTATATCGGTTAAGGACATCGTACAACATTTCCTTGGTATACATTATCAATTTACCATGCTGGATTTCATTAACCATCAAGCCGTCCTTTTTTGTAACAACCATACTGTCACCCAATGTAAAACTTATGTACGCGGAGGGAATGTCCTTCAATCTGATTTTATTTATGGTTCCCTTGCCAAACCAATTATCAAGGTATTCACTCCCCTGTAAAACAAACGAAAGCGGGTGCCTTTCTTTGGGGCTTCCGCCGAGAGAGTTAAACAAATCATACAGATACGCATCCGTTTTCATACGCCTGGGATAATAATTTTCAAAATCGGCAAACCGATAAAAAGCGGTCGTATCGGGGTTTTCCTTCGCCATCTTGTATGCGGTCGCAAAGGCTTCTTCCTTCGGCAACCTGCAAATATTGAAAAATGGAACGCAATTGGGGTGGCAATAATTCACAATACATAATTCATCCGTATTTATCATAATTATGCGCCTTTCGCCGGAAAATCGAACCCCTTCAACTTTTGCTCTTCGCGAGCAAAAGTTAAACCCATATAAATATTTACTTACCGCGCTGTTCCCAAAGGGTTTTGAATGCCGTATGTTTTTCCGGCTTACCCAACAATTCGATAATCCTGTCGGCACATTCCTCCGTTGTGTTGTCAAAAGTGTCCACGGTTATGTCGTACGTATCTTTCGGGCATAATTGGGACAGCATTTTTTCGGCGTTTCCGATTGGCCGGTCGCCGCGCCCCTTTTCTCTTCGCCTTAATTCATCCAAAGGACATGTGACATGGACGAACAAAACCTCATGTTCATGAAGCAAGAATACGCACTCCCCCATATTGTCCGACCCCATACCGGTAGCGGTATAATCCTTGCCGTCCCCCTCCAAAAAAACATAGTCGGCAATTACATTGATACCCCTATCGGAATACGTTTTAATGGTATGGTTTAACGCGGTTAAAGCGATCGAAACGGTTTTCTCGGGGTTCAACCGTATAAACTTTTCCGGCCATATACCAAATATACCATCCACCGAAAGATGGTAAAAAGGTTCATCCAACCTGGATTGCAACGTCTTTGCCAATGTCGACTTCCCCGTGCTTCCCGTCCCATTCAAAAAAATAATTTTCCCTTTCTTCATGCCAAAGCGCCTCCAAATGTAAAATATATCCACTAACCATATAGAATTATAGCATATCTTTATTAGCTTATCCCTCCGCATGAAATGCGGAATATTTACCACGCCATGCCCGGGCGGCGGGGTGGGGGTGTTCCATAAGCCGCGTCTGCGAAAACGGGTACCCGGCGGCGAAGGGACGGCTTACGTGAAATCGAGAAGGCTCCGCTTGCGGAGACAAGCGATTTCACTTGCCGTACCGAGCCGACGGGTGCCCGTTTTCGCTAAACGCGGCGTTGGAACACCCCCGCCCCGCCGCCCCCGTGCAGCCCGCCGTTTATCCCCGCCTTTGCATTTTCCTATGTATAGCTTATACTAATTTTTGTCCGTATTTTCCACAACTCCACAGCAACCCCACCGGAGGCATCCGTGCCAAATAAAACCCCCGCCCCCCATTCCCCCAAACAAAGCGCGTCCCCCAACCGCAGCGCGTCCGACGTTGCCGTCCTTTCCTTTTTCGGGCGGGTCTTAACGTTCGTCGGGCGCACAATGTCCATCGGGCGGTTCGGCGCGGCCAATCCGCTGCTTAACGCCTTCACCTATGCCCTCCATGTACCGCAGGTAATGTTCAACATCGTGGGGACCGCTCTCAGCACGGTATTCATCCCCGTATACAATACCTTGCTGGCCGAGGAAAAACGCGGAGAAGCAAAAGCGTTCATCGATAACGTCATCACGATCGCGATCGTGTTCCTGCTTTTCCTCGCTTCAATCGGAATCATCGCTGCGCCTTTGGTTTCGCGTATCGTAGGCGGCGCGGAATTCGGCGAGCCGCAATATCTGACCTTTTCGCTGCGCGTCCTGATGCCCGCGATGGTGTTCTTCGGCTTCGGCGCGGTATTTACGGGCTTGCTGCAATCGCACGGCAGGTTCCGCTTACCCGCGCTGGTTTCCGCGCCCGGCGGTATCCTGTTGATTCTCTATATCGTTTTCCTCGGCGACCGCTTCGGCGTGACGGGGTTGCTTTGCGCAACGCTTTTGGGCGCGGCCATGCAGCCGTTGATCATGATTCCCGCTATTCGAAGCCTTGGTTACCGCTATTCCTTTTCCCTTGATTATAAAAACGAAAATATCCGCGCCGCGGGGAGGCTCTGCGTACCCGTTTTGGTATCGGTCATTTCCTACCAGGCGCATTTTTTATTCGCACATTCCATGGCGCTGCGGATGGGATACGCGGCGGTTATGGACTACGCGCAGCAATTGGTGCAGGTGTTTATCATGATCATCGTCCTGTCCGTAGCGGCGGTATACTTCCCCAAGTTGTCCGCGTTATGGGCGAAGGCGGATCGCGGCGAATATAACGCGGCCTTGATAAACGCCTTTGTTTATACTATATTTTTGGTGCTTCCCGCCGCTTGCGGCTTGATCCTGCTGCGGTTGGAAATCATGGAATTCCTGCTTGATTGGCGCGGGCAAGGGGATACACAAACGGCGGGGACGTTAATGGGGATATACGCGATCGGTATCATCGCCACCGCCGTACGGGAAATCGGCGACCGCGGGTTTTATTCCATGAAGGATTCGGTGACGCCCGCGCTCTTCGGCGTTACGATTATGGCGGTTAATATCACCGTTACGGTATTGTTGATCCCGCGCTTCGGCGTATATACCATGCCTATCGCGTATACCGTCGCGGCGGGGCTGGGGGTGAGCGGCTTGCTCGCGCGGCTTTACCGGAGGACGCGGTTCATCAATCGGCGGTTGTTGTTGGAAATCGGTAAGATTATCCTTGCCGTTGTTATTATGGCCGGTGTTGTGCTGTTCGTAAGGAATACATTGCCTGCGGATAATCGCCTGCTCGCCGTCGCGCTCCCCGCGTTGGCGGGCGCGGCGGCTTATTTTGCAACCGCCCGCTTGATACGGATAAAAGCGATAACGGAGCCTGTTAAATGGAACGCGTCCTAATCGTCCTCCCCAACCTCGACCAAGGCGGCACGGAAATGGCCGTCATGAACTATTTCCGCGTGTCGGGTCTTCCCTTCGATTTCGCGGTGCATGGCGCGGCGGGGTATTATGAAGCGGAGGCGGAATCGCTGGGCGCGCGGATTTTCCGCGTACCCACGCGTTCGCAGGGGTTATGGAAGAATATCCGCGCCATGCGGGATTTATATAGGAAGCGGGATTCATACGGGAAGCACATTTATAAAACCGTCATCGTATGCACCGAACACTCCTTCGCGTTTATCGAATTGCTTACGGCGAAGATGTGCGGCGTACGGGTCCGCGCCGCGTGGAGCCATTTTTCCGATTACCAAGGCGCGTCGCGGTTGAAAAGGCGGTTGCATTTCATTACCCGCCCGCTGATGCGGCTGTTTGGAAATTTATTTTTAGCCTGTACGAAGGACGCGGGCAAGTGGCTGTTCGGCCGATCGGTTTTGCGGGACAGACGCTTCCATGTCATTAACAACGCCATAGATTTGGATCGGTTCAAATACAATCCCGCCGTGCGCGCCGCCATGCGGGACAAGCTGGGCCTTGGTGGCAAATTCGCCGTCGGCATCGTGGGGCGGCTCGCGCCTGTAAAGAACCACGCTTTCGCGCTGGAGGTGTTTGCGCAAATTAGTGAAAAAGATGATACCGCCGCGTTTGTCATAATCGGCGTGGGCGAATTAGAGGATGAAATCACCGCAAATGCCGCGCGATTGGGGATAACCGATAAAACACGTTTTATCGGTATGGCCGGCGATTTGCCGGGCTATTATCAAGCCATGGACGCGTTGATCGTCCCTTCCTTGCACGAAGGGTTCGGCATAGTTGCCTTGGAAGGGCAAGCCGCGGGGCTGCCGACATTACTGTCCGAAGGCGTGCCGCTTGCCGCAGCCGTTTGCAACCTTGCGCGGCATATGAACCTTTCCGAAGGAACGGAAGCGTGGGCGGACGTTATCCTCACGATGAAAGGCATCGAACGTAAGGAAATCGACCTGACCGCGTCGGGCTTTCACATAACCGAAGCGGCAAGTAAATTCCGTAAAATCATATTGGAGGCCGGACAATGATAGATAACAAAGGCCGTTTATTCGGAAAGGTAAGTCTGGTTGACTTGTTTGCCGCGGTTGTGTTTGCCGCGGTTTTTTTCGTGGTCTTTAACGCTGTACGCGCGGACGACCGGTTGGAAATGGGCGAAGAACAATCCGTGGTCATCACCTTCTTTTCCCCGACCGCGTACGGGTTTGTGGCTGATGCCTTCCGGCACGGCGTATCGGTGACGGACAGCGAACGGCGTGTCCCTTTGGGGCAGGTCATAAACGTCGAGGTTGGGGACAGCCGATTCTTCCTAACCGACAGGCAAGGCAACGAAGTCGTTTCGCACCGGGAGGGCTACGCCTCGGTGCATATTTCGTCGCGCGTGACGGCCCGGTTGACGGATGGTGCCGCGGTCATCGGGGGTGTCGTGTACGCCGTCGGTTCGGAGGTCTATATTTGGGCGGGCGACGTGTGGCTCATCACGCATATTTCGGATATTTCGGAGGGATGACATGATCATCGACAAGGAAGCGAAGCTCTTCGGCAAAATTAATATCATAGACGCGCTCATCGTAATCGCGGTGATCGCCCTCGTCGCCTTCGGCGCGTACCAACTGCGCAGCGGGCGCGGGCTGATCGGCGGCGAATCGCGGGAGTTCATCCTCACGTTCTTCACCGAGGAAATCGAGGACTGGGCTGTGGAGGGTATCCGCACAGGCGACAACGTTTTCGATCATTTGACGGGCCTGTACCTCGGCACGGTCGAATCCATCCGCATCGATGACTCCATCGTATGGAACGCCGACCAATACGGCAATACCGTACGCAGTACCAAGGAAGGATTTTCCTCGATGGAAGTACGGGTGCGCGTGACGGGTACCACCCGCGAACACGGCGTATACATCGCGGGCAACCGCTACGGCATCGGCATGAACCGCCCCATACGCGCGGGTGGTAACGCCGTCTTCACGCGGATATCGGGCCTGCGGGAAGCCGGGCAATAATGCAAACCCACAGCACGATCATTAATAAAATCATCTCCCTGCTGGGGTCGTTTAACCTTTGGTTCGAACACAGCTTGCTTTACCGTGTTGTCTGCGCAATCAAAAAAACCGCGGGGGGGAGCTTTTTTATCGCGGGCTTCTTGAATACCGAGCATCGGGATTATTGGCGGGGCTCGTTACTCATGCGCTTTATCGGTTTTATTTTCGGAAATATCATGGCGGCTTTCGCTTATATCATCCGCGCTTTCGTTAAAGCCAACGAACACAGCGCAAATAAAAAAATATACACAAAAATAAAAAAATCGTCCTTTTTGATGATAATGGTAAAGGCGATTTTGGGTTGTGTTCCCGTACGTCTGATCAAATGGTTCTTTTCCGATTGCCGCGAACAAACCCAAATTGCACCCTATAAAGTTATCTACATGCTCTTCCTCTGCGGTGCGCTGGTCATCCCCGATTATTTTTGGAACAACGGCTTCCTTTTATTGTCCGCGTTGTTCTTCGCGGGGGTGTTTACAGTTAAATGGGCATTACGCGGCGTGCCGGATATAAAAAATTACAACACTTGCAACGCGCAGCCCTTCTCCGTCCTATCCCCCGCGTTGGTCCTGTTCGTCCTCTTCTGCGCGTTGAGTATATTTACCGGTTACGGCGGGGCGGATTCGGCGCGTGTATTCGTTATCTTCTTCGCGTGCGTCGTACATTCGATACTCGTCACATTATCGTTGCGCAGCATGTCCGATTTGCGCTTGTTTATCAAATTCATCGCGGCGGCCTTGGCTGTTTCCGCGTTGTTCGGCTTTTACCAATGGATCGCGGGCATCCCCATCCTGTTGGAGCATACCGACTTACTCGCGAACCCCGGATTGGCGCGATTACATTCCGCGTTCGGTAACCCCAACAACGACGCGAAGGCATGGGCGATGCTCATCCCCTTCGCCATCGCGATTACCGTGGTTGTCAAATGCGATAAAAAGCGCATCATCCTCGCGGGGATCGCCGCTCTCGGCGTGGCGGCGTTGGCACTAACTTATTCCCGCGCGGGTTATATCGCGCTCATCACGGGGGTCGGCGTCTTTATATTAATGAGCGCACCGCGGCTCGTACCCGTCGCGGTTGTGTTGTTGGTTCCGGCGGTTTTCTTCATCCCCGCGGGGGTTATCGAACGCCTGTTGACCCTCGGCACGGATTCGTCGAGCCTGTATCGTTTTAATATTTGGCGCGGGGCGTGGGACATATTGCAAGACTATTGGATACGCGGCATCGGCATGGGGCCCGCCGCGTTTACGCAAACCTACGCCAACTACTACCACGGCGAGGCATGGCGGGCTTTGCACGCGCATAACACGTTTTTGGATATTTTCATCCATTCGGGTATCGGCGCGATTACCGCGTTTATGGCGTATCTTTTCCGGTTATTTAAACGCGGGATATCCGCGCATATGGCTTCCACGGATAAGGAATACAAAATCCTCATGGCGGCAGGGATCGCGTCCTTGGTCGTCTTCATCGTGTTCGGCATCGGCGAATACGTATGGTTCTACCCCCGTGTGATGCTGGTGTTTTGGATGATTGCGGGGATCACGGTCGCGATACCGGGACTGCCGAAGGAAACCCACCCATGAAAGTCCTCCACATGATTTCAGGTGGTGACAAAGGCGGCGCGAAGACCGCCGTTTTTTCGTTATTACTCGCGCTCAGCGAGGAGATCGACATCACGATCGCGTGCTTTACCGAGGGCGTTTTTTATCAAGAGGTTCAGGAGCTTCCCGTCAAGTCGGTTTTATTCAAGCAACGGTTCCGCAACGATTTAAGCATTATCGGGCGGTTGTCGCGTTATATCCGTCAAAACGGCTTCGACATCATCCACGCGCACGGCGCGCGCGCCAATTTTATTTCCATGATGCTTAAGCTCTTTGTGAAGGTGCCGGTCGTCACCACCGTACACAGTGATTACAAGCTGGACTTTACCGACAAGCTATATAAAAAATGGGTCTTTACGCTGCTTAACGCGATCGCATTGCGCACGATGGACTATTATATCGGCGTGTCGGACGCGTTCCGAAAAATGCTGATCGATCGGGGATTCGCGAAGGACCGCGTTTTTTCGGTGCACAACACAGTGGAAACCGAACGCGCGCTCGAATTCGTACCCAAAGGGGAATTCCTGCGCCGCTTCGACGACTCCGAGGTTAGCGGCACAAGGTTATCATCCAACGTCTTGGTCGGCATCATCGGCCGTTTGGACTATGTAAAGGGACACGACATCTTCCTACGCGCGGCCGCGGAAATATGTAAAAAACGCGATGACACGATGTTTTTGATCGCGGGCGAGGGCTTCGAGGAAGCGAACTTGCGTAAGCTGGCGAAGTCGCTGGGCATCGCCGACCGCGTCATCTTCACGGGCTTCGTTGATGATATTTTCAGCTTTATCAACGCTATCGATATCAATGTTTGTACGTCGCGGTCGGAAAGTTTCGCTTATATGCTGCACGAGGGCGCGCTGATGGAAAAGCCTGCCGTTTCCACAAATGTCGGCGGAATAAGCGAGCTGATCATCGACGGCGAAACGGGGACGCTCGTACCGGCGGGGGATTATAAGGCATTGGCCGCCGCAATCGTCCGCTACATCGAGGACCCCGCTTTGGGCGCGGCACACGGTAAAAAACTCCGCGCCCATGCCACCGCGAATTTTTCCAAGGAAAAAATGCAACGCAAATCCATCGGAATATATAACACGGTCCTCACGAACGAAAAAAAGGCGAACCGCGTAATCGATATCATGCTTTCGGGTTATTACGGCTACACCAATTCCGGCGACAACGCCCTGCTCGACGCGGTGATCAAGTCCCTTCGGCGGGAACGGGAGGACCTTTCGATCCTTGTCCTCAGCCGCAACCCGCAGGAAACGATGCGCGACTACGGCGTATTTTCGATAAACCGATTAAATTTCCCGCTCGTACACCGCTATATGAAGCGCACGCGCTTGATCGTCTACGGCGGCGGCAGCCACATGCAGGACATCACATCAACGCGTTCGCTGGTTTATTACACCTTCCTCATCCGCATGGCCAAATACATGGGGTTGCGCGTAATGCTCTACGGCAACGGCATCGGGCCCATAATCAAAAAACGCAATATCGCGAAGGCAAGGGGTGCGCTGGAGATTTGCGATTATGTTTCCCTGCGCGATCCGGAATCGTATGCCTTCGTAAAGGATATCGGGGTGAGGAACCCCAACGTCACCGTTACCGTTGATCCGGTTTTTTCCTTGTATTCAGAGGATGGGAGCGTTCCCGACGGGCAAGTGTCCGACCCGGGCGCGTCCACGGACATGCCAAAATTGGCGGATTCGGGGTACTTCGCTGTGTCCCTGCGTCCGTGGCAATATAACGAGGCGGGCTTTACAGATAAAATCGCCGAAGCGATTAATTACACGGCGGAAGCCTACGGATTAACGCCCTTGCTTATCCCCATGGAAACGCCGGATATAAACACGTTAAAGGAACTCGCGAGGAAAATCAACGGCGCGTATGTCCTCTTGCCCCGCGTCTTCCGATACGACGAGATCATGTCCGCCATATCGCGCGCCGAGTTCGCCATGTGTATGCGTCTGCATACGCTGATTTACGCGGCGGGGATGGGGTTGCCCATCATCGGCTTGGTGTACGACCCCAAGGTAGCGAACTTTATCGCGTACATGAACGAGGTAACGAAGGTCGATACCTCCGATTTGGATTTGCCCGCGCTTAAAGGCATGATCGACGGCATCATGCAAAACCCCGCCGCCGCGCGCACAAGGATCGCAACCGAACGCGATCGCCTGCGCATGTTATCCCACCATGACGCAAAAGCCGCCATCCGTTTATTGGAAGGTAAAGATATATGACGAAAATGAAAAAGTTGATTATTGCCGCATGGATATTGCTTGCGGTCGTCCTTTCCTTGTTTGCCCTCTATTTATTGCATGAACGCAGGAACCGCCCGCTTCCGCCGGAGATCCCGCCGCCTACCCCGCCGATCCTTATTAGCTCCCTCCCTGACATCACCCCGCCCCCCGGCCAATCCGATCCCCCCAACCTCCCCGTTACGCTTATGCCCGAAGGCGTGTTCGATTTCCCGTCCCTTCATTTGCACAGCGCGTACGATCCCTTCGCCGTGGAGCGTAATTTTTGGCACGACGGCACCTTGCGCGTAACGGGTACGTCCGAACCTTTCCTGATGGACGAAACGGCTGTCCGAATACGCGGGCGCGGCAATTCCACCTGGGCGGCCGGGCAGGAAAAGAGGCCCTTGCGTATCCGCTTTACGGAGCCGCGAACGTTTTTGGATTCCCCCAACGCCGCACGCGATTGGGTTTTGATCGCCAATTTATTCGACGCTTCCTTGATACGTACCCACATCGCGTTCTACCTGGCGGGTATGCTGGAAGGGATGCCGTGGTCGCCTTTTTCGCGGCTGGTGCATGTATATATCAACGGTGATTACAAAGGCATCTACCAGCTCGCCGACGAACGCAACACCGAAGAAGGCCGCGCGGACGGTGACTTCCTGTTCGAAATCGACGGCTCCGCGCCGTCGCGGGACAGACGGCTGTCCCAAGGGGAAACGGAAGGCGTGGACTTCGTATTCGTCAACGGCTGGGTCATTGATGTGCGCCACCCGCACCGCCGTGACCGCGATAACCACATGGCGTATCTGAAGGATTATTTGGAACGGGTGGACGACGCGATAAAAACTAGGGACTTCGCTGCGCTGGAAGCCCTCGTGGATATCCCGTCGCTGATCGACTTTTACCTCGTACAGGAGCTTTTTAAGAATTTGGATGTGGGCGACCGCAGTATCTTCTTGCAGATACGCGGGCAAGGGGACGCGCGGCGGATCTATTTCGGCCCGGTGTGGGATTTCGACCGTTCGGCGGGGAATATGGTCGCGTGGTTTACGCCCGAATATATCTTCGCCGCGTACCGTAATTCGTGGTTCGTCGATTTGCTGGATACGCCGGAATTCTTCGCGCTGACCGCCGAGCGCTGGCGAGAAATCAACCTTGCGCAAATCCCGCATATGTTATTGTATGTACAGTATCTGTCGGACAACTACGAAGAAGCCTTCGACCGCAATTTCGAAAGGCATACGCACATCTTCGATGTTTTTAACGGCATCGGAAGCGAACCGCCTTGGCTGGTTATGATCCCGCCCCCAATACGGGAAATCCATACGGCAAAGGAGCAAATCCAATTTTTAATGAGTTGGCTGTACCAACGGGCGGAATGGCTGGATGATTTTTTTGCGCGATGATGTTGCAACGGAATGGTAATAATGGTACTTTATGGAGCGATCAAATAAATAAACGGGGGACTTGACTTTGACTGATTCACGTACGAAGCAATTAACCACCCTTGCCATGATGGCGGCGATGGCGTGTATCGTCATGCTCATCCGCATACCCGTCGCGCTGCCGCCCACCAACTTCCTTACCTACGACCCCAAGGATACGATTATCGTCATGGGCGGGTTCATGTTCGGCCCGTTTGCGGCGTTTATGCTGGCGGCGGTTACAGCCTTGGTGGAAATGGTGACCGTATCGGAAACGGGGCCTTGGGGTATGCTAATGAACGGGGTCTCCAGCTCCGCCTTCGCCGTACCCGCGGCGGTGATCTATAAATACCGCCGAACCCTACCCGGCGCGGTTATCGGCTTGACGGTAGGGGTTTTGACGGTTGTACCCGTTATGCTGCTGTGGAATTGGCTGGTCGTGCCTATCTACATGGGGTGGCCACGCGCCATGGTGGCGGAATTGCTGGTCCCCGTGTTCCTGCCGTTTAACGCCATCAAGTACAGCCTTAACGCGGCTATCGCGTTGATCGTATATAAACCCATTGTAAGGGCCTTAATGGCGGCAGGGCTGTATCGGCCCGCCGCAAGTACGGCCGAAGAAGGCAAGGGCCGTATCAATTGGGGCGTATTGCTGACGGCGGTTGTGCTGGTCATCGCCTTGGCGCTGTTGATCGTATTTCTGAATATTCGGGAGGCATCGTGAAAAAAGAACGCACCGCGTACGAAACCGATCCGGTGGAGAACATCGGCGAAGCCATCGTGGCCTTAACGCACGCGTACAACCGCTTGCAGGACGTACTCCATTCGGGATCGGCGGAATGGTCGGCCTTCGGCGAGGAATTGCGCGCGGAAATGAACAAGCCCGTAACCGTCCGCGGTAAAAAGGGCTTGCAAATCAGCCTGTACGAAATCGGCATCGCCCATTCCCCCGACGCGTCCCATGCCAAGCCCGGGCGCCTGGGCGTCAACGGCGAAAAATTGAACCGCGCGCTGGAGGAACGGACCTCCGAATTGCAAGCGTTGCTCGCGTGTGAGGACAACGGCCTGTTGCCCCGTTTATGCCGCCAGCTTTATAATTTCAAACAAAAAAACACGCCGGATAACGATGCGCCGCCCAAGCATTGGGGGGTCGTTTACCCCCCGCTCGTACGTTTTAACAATGAGTGCCGCCGTCTACAAGCCTTTTGGTGGCAGTAGGGACAACAAAAAATCAATCGAATCCGCGAACCCCAACCCGCTTTCCGAATCACAAACGTAAGCGGGTTTTTTATGCAGCTTATCCAAGAAAGGTAGGATATTCGCCACCGCGCAGCTATGCGGGAAAAAGCCGAACATCGGCTCGTCATTGGGTGAATCGCCGAAGAAGACCGACGTATCCAAAAAATCCGGTTCACGGAAAATCCGCGCGAAAACCATTTCCGCCATACTCAGTTTGTCGTATTCGCCGAACCACGTGTTCACATGGATCGAGCTCACCTTCGCCTGCGCGCCGAAGCCTTCGCAAATATCGCGGATCGCGTATGCCGCGTCCAAGCCAAAGCGGGGTTCATCTTCGCAAAAATCGATCGCCAAATCATACCGCCGCGCGAATTGATCCTTAGCCACGCGGCTTTCGGGGAATTTTTCCAAGACCGCGTTACGGATTGCCGTTAACCGTTCCCGCGCGTCTTCATATACATTGGGGTGGGTCAGCTCCGCGTAGCCGTTATCCGTACGGTAAAAACAAAACGCTCCGTTTTCGCCGATTACCGCGTCCACCGGCCATTGGCGGATGATCATATCGCACCAACCCGCCGGGCGGCCCGTCACGGGGATGAGCGTAAGCCCGCGCTCGCGCGACGCCCACAACGCGCGGTAGGCGTCACAAGTCAAACGCCCCCCCGTGGTAATGGTGTCGTCAATGTCGAAGAGGATATATTTGATTTTACGCGCGACGGCGGGTGGGAAGGCTTTGAAGTTCGTCATGATTGTATGATAACACGGACGTTATATGGTATGCTAGCCATTACTTGAAAGGGGAAATCACTTTGACCGCAAACATCGACCTCGCCCAAGGCTGGCGCGACTACGTCCTCATCGATACGGGCGGCGGCGAAAAGCTGGAGAGGTGGGGCACGGTTACCGTTATCCGCCCCGACCCGCAAGCCATTTGGCCGCGGGATAAAAGCGTGGATTGGGGTATCGCGCACACGCGTTATATACGCAGCCGCGCGGGCGGCGGGCAATGGGAAACGCTGCGCGGTGATATGCCGGAAGCGTGGACGATCGCTTACGACAGGATGCGCTTTCACATAAGGCCGACGGGGTTTAAGCATATGGGGCTGTTCCCCGAACAAGCGGTTAATTGGCGGTGGATGCAGGAAAGAATCCGCGCGAGGGTTGCCGAAGCAAATGCACCCGTGCGGGTTTTAAATCTGTTTGCCTATACCGGCGGCGCGACGGTGGCTTGTATGCAAGCAGGCGCGAACGTCACCCATATCGACGCGGCCAAGGGCATGAACCAATGGGCGCGGGACAACATTGTACTGTCGGGTTTGGGGGATTGCCCGCATAAGGTATTGACCGACGACGTATTAAAGTTCGTACACCGCGAAGGGCGGCGCGGCAACCGCTACGACGCCGTCGTGATGGACCCTCCCGTATTCGGGCGCGGGCCCGGCGGTGAAATGTGGAAACTGGAGGAACGGTTGTTTGAACTGGTAACGGCGTGTGTCGGATTGCTTTCCGACGCGCCGTTATTTTTGTTGGTTAACGCGTACACGGCGGGCTATTCGCCGGCGGTATACGGCAATGTATTGACTGCCGCTTTGGCGCAAGCGAAGCCTTCTTCCCCCGGGCATATATCCCGTTGCGCCATCAACTTCGGTGAGGTGGGGCTGGCGGCCAAAAGCGGGACTACCCTGCCTTGTGGTATGTATGCCAGGGCTGTGTGGTGATAAACCATTCGTCCGCCATCTCCATAAGGACGCTCGGAGGGACGGTCCCCTTCGCAAAGGCTTTGACCATCGCCATCGCTTCGCGGCGCGAGGCGGTAAGGGGATAAGTTTCGTTTTTTTCAAGCAGCGTCCCGTCGCGGGTCAGCTTGTCCACCCGTATGGCGAACAGGTCGCCCTCGCTTTGGGAAGGGACGACTTGCAAGTAATACACGAAAATCCATTGCGTGCCGTTTTCGTGCCTGACCGTAACTTCGGAAATACGCTCCGTCGTACGCATTTTTATCACTCCCGTGTCGTTTTGCCGTTGGTTTGCGGAAGGTTCCGCCGGCTAAACAAATTATATACTATAAGTATATCGTAGCAACGCGCATATTGTCGTATTTTACGCATAAATACATTATTTTCCGTCAAATAAATACATTTGGTATATTTTATTGAGGCATTTTGAGGCGGAATGAGGCCGATTGAGGCGATACAATTTAAAGGGGTAATTACACATGTTTTACATCAGGAAAACCACGAACGATGATCTTGATACCGTAATGGATATCTACGCCTACGCCCGCAAAACGATGAAGGAATCCGGCAACCCCGACCAATGGGGCGATGACCACCCGCCCCGCGCTACGATAGAAGGGGACATCCGCGCGGGCTTGAGTTATGTATGCGAAAGCGGCGGGCGTGTCATTGCCGTTTTTTACTTCAACATCGCCGCCGACCCCACATATACGCGCATCGACGGAAATTGGCTTGACGATACGTTGCCTTACGGCGTCGTCCACCGCATCGCCCGCGCGGAGGGCGCGAAAGGCGCGGGTAAGGCGTGTTTGGAATGGTGCTACGCGTTATGCGGGAATATCCGCATCGACACCCACAAAAATAACGCGCCCATGATCAAGCTGCTGGAAAAATCGGGTTACGGTTATTGCGGCGTGATACGGCTCGGATTGTTCGACGATCCTTACCTTGACGAACGGCGCGCGTATCAAAAAATATCGCCCGTATCCCGTATGAAGGGCTTGTCCGAACATCTACGGGAAGCGTCCAAAGCCTATTACCATGAAAACCGCGAGCTGATGACCGACCGCGAATATGACGCCCTCTACGATGAATTGGTACGCTTGGAATCGGAAACGGGGACGGTCCTTGCGAACAGCCCCACGCAAAAAGTAGGCTACGAAGTCGTAAGCGAATTAAAAAAAGTACCGCATACCGTCCCCATGCTTTCGCTGGACAAGACGAAGGACGCGCAGGCCCTTGCCGCGTTCCTGGGGGAGGAAACAGGTCTGCTGACATATAAACTGGACGGTTTAGCCGTTTCGCTGGCTTACGAAAACGGCACGCTTACGCAAGCCTTGACCCGCGGCAACGGCGTCATTGGGGAGGACGTAACCCACAACGCCCGTACCTTTATCAACCTGCCTTTATCCGTGGCATGTAAAGGTAGCTTTACCGTACGGGGCGAAGCCGTGATCCCCTTTTCCGATTTCGACGCCATCAACGCCGCCCTCCCCGCGGAGGAAGCCTACAAAAACCCGCGCAACCTTTGCAGCGGCACGGTGCGCCAGCTTAACAGCGAGGTTGCGGCGGCGCGAAGGGTTCGGTTCTACGCGATCGGGGTGAGTGGATTCGGAATTCGGGATTTGGGATTTGGGATTCGGAATTCGGAATTTGAAATTCGAAATTCGGAATCCGAGATTCGAAATTCAAAATTTGAAATTCAAAATTTGGAATCCGGAACAGACGGTTTGTCCTTTGAATTAAAATCCGCGCAATTGCAATGGCTGGCGGATTTGGGCTTCGAAGTTGTGGCGAATAAGACCGTGACGGCTGATACGGTGGTTGCCGCCGTAGAGGATTTTAAGGCGCGAACCGCGGAAGCACGGGTTGCGACCGATGGATTGGTCTTAACCATAGATAATATCGCCAAAGGTGAAGCGATGGGCGCAACGTCCAAGTTCCCGCGTGATTCCATCGCCTTCAAATGGGCGGACGAAGTGCGGGAGACGACCCTGCGTGCCGTGGAGTGGAACACCTCGCGCACGGGCTTGATCAATCCCGTCGCCATTTTTGATACGGTGGAGTTGGAAGGTACGTCCGTCAGCCGCGCAAGCGTTCACAACGTAAGCATCCTGCGTGAGCTCGCGCTTGGTATCGGCGATTGCATCACCGTATATAAGGCAAATATGATCATCCCGCAAGTAGCGGAGAACCTTAGCCGAAACACATCGGGCGGGGGAGAACAATCGCGTTCCCTTGTGATGAATGCAGGAACGATTAATTCTGCATTCGTTTGTGGTGAAGACGCTCACCGCAACAGCCCTTCCCCGCTCGTTCCTATCCCCGCTTTTTGTCCGGTGTGCGGCGGCGCGACCGAAATCGTCGCCGGCCCGAGCGGGGAGGCATTGTATTGCGTCGGCACAAGCTGCGGCGCGCAGCGGTTGCAAGCATTGGCGCACTTCGTCAGCCGCAACGCCTTTAATATCGAAGGATTGTCCGAGCAAACGCTGGAGAAGTTCATTTCATTAGGCTTGGTGGATACCTACCCCGACTTGTTTGACCTAGCCCGTCACGAGGAAACCATCATTGATATGGAAGGCTTCGGCAGGAAATCCTTTGACAATATTATCAAAGCCGTGGAAGCGGCGAAGGACATCGCCTTGCCCAATTTCATCTACGCGTTGGGTATACGCCACGTAGGGCTGGCGAACGCGAAACTATTATGCGCACATTTTTCGCATGATATGGAAAAAATCATCGGCGTATGCACAAGCGACGATTACGCCGTTCAACTCAACGAAATCAAGCACTTCGGCGAAGCTATCGCGCAAAGTCTGCATACCTACTTTTCCAACGGCGAAAATCTGGAACTCATCAAAAAAACACTTCCCCTATTAAGGTTAAAAATCCCCGCTCATGTGAACGCAACGACCCAAGCGGGTGGAACGGTTTCGGCGGGCGTTACGGCCGATCTCCCGTTGTCCGGCCTTACCTTCGTGATCACCGGGGAGGTTATCCGATATAAAAACCGTAAAGAATTGCAAGACTTTATCGAAAGCCAAGGCGGTAAGGTGACGGGCAGCGTCACAGCCAAAACCTCCTACCTGATTAATAACGACGCGGCATCAACCTCCGGTAAAAACAAAAAGGCCGCCGAACTCGGCGTGCCTGTTTTGACGGAAGAAGGGTTTACAGCGTTGTATGACAACGCTATAATAAGGTTAGAATAAAAAAGAGCGAGAGTTGTAGCTCCCGCTCGTGTTGTAGCCGCAAGGCGTACAGCCGACCCGTATTATTAAATCACGAGAATAACCGCCACGCTTGCCAGGGCATGGGCGGTTATTTTTTATTCCGTGTTATCACATCAACAATAAAAACGATCAGACTGATAATTGCAACAACAAAAGTCATTGCCGCGAATACAATCAAAAACATTTCCATCGTGAGCCTCACCGCCTTTCGGCGGATCAGCCGGAAACCACCCTGCACTACAACAAGGTGATTATATCATATTTTGCAAAATTTTATATTTTTACCTATGGTACAACCCCGTTAAATACGCAAGCCTTTCCGCGTGTTTAACAGTCAGCATATCCGCCGTGTAGCGGAAACGCCACCATCCCGTAGCCTGGCCGGGTTGGTTCATGCGGGCCTCGGTGCCCAGGGAAAGGACGTCCTGTACGGGTACGACCGCAAACATCGCGGTGGTGGAAAACGCGAGCCGAATGAAATCCCATGACACGTCTTCACCGGAAACATTAAGGTAACGCCGCAGGTAATCGCGTTCGTTTTCCGCGGCGGAACCGTACCATCCGAGGGTCGTGTCGTTGTCGTGCGTGCCGGAATAGACGACGGTTTTGTTATCTTCGAAATGGTGGGGCAGGTACGCGCTTTCGTCCTCGGGGTTGAAGGCGAATTGCAATACCTTCATGCCGGGCAAATCGAAACCCGTACGCAGGGCGTCCACTTCTTTGGTGATGATGCCCAAGTCTTCCGCGATGATGGGCAGATTGCCCAAGCGTTTTTTAAAGGCGTCGAAGAGGGACGCGCCCGGGCCTTTTATCCACTTGCCCTTGATGGCGGTCTTTTCACGCGAGGATACGGACCAATAGGCTTCGAAGCCGCGGAAATGGTCGATGCGTACGATGTCCACCGTTTTGAGGGTCGCCTCCACGCGGTCGCACCACCACGCGTAACCGTCTTCCTTATGTTTGGCCCAATCGTACAAGGGGTTACCCCAAAGCTGCCCCGTCTCGCTGAAATAATCGGGCGGTACACCCGCCACGGCGGTTGGCCAGCTTTCTTCGTTGAGGTGATACAATTCGGGCTTGCCCCATGTATCGGCCGAATCCATCGCCACGAAAATCGGGATATCCCCGATGATGCGGATCCCTTTTTTGTTCGCATATGATTTAAGCGCGCCCCATTGGCGGAAGAATTCGTATTGCAGGAACTTGGTTAACCCGATTTCGCCGTCGAGCTCCTTGGCGGTTTTTCTGAGCGCGGCTTTTTCGCGGTTTGCGATTTCCGCGGGCCAACTGCTCCACGTCGCGCCGTAATAATAGTCGTCGATTTGGGCGGGTGTGAGATATTTTTTCACGGTTTTGGCGTAGGCTTTTAACCCCGGCGAATGCCATTCGTTTTTGCGTTCGGCGATCAAATGCGCCTTGATCGCCATAAACAGCGCGTAATCGTCAAGCCATGACTTGTTTTTATTACAGAAACGCTTAAACGCCTGATCGCTTGTATCAAAGCGTTCGTACGCCTTGCGGTACAGCCCTGTTTTATGTTCGATCACCGGGCCGTAGTCCACGCTTAACGTGTCGAAGTCCGGCACATCGCTCAGGTCATCATGCGTAAGTAAGCCTTCCTTTAGCAATTCGTCGGGGCTGACCAACAGCGGATTCCCCGCGAAAGCGGAAAAACTCTGGTAAGGCGAATCCCCGAAACCTGTCGGCCCGAGGGGAAGCACCTGCCAGAGCTTTTGCCCGGCCTCCGCCAGGAAATCCACGAAAGCGTATGCCCCTTCACCCAAATCACCGATGCCGTACGGCGCGGGAAACGATGTGGGATGCGCAAGCACCCCTGCGGCGCGTTTGTTAAACATACGGTTAACTCCCCTTATCGGAACAATTTCCAATTTTTAGGCAGTTTACCACAACTACGCCGCTTCTTCCAATGGAATCGCCGCGCAAGCCGAATATTTTTTGCAATACGCGAACGCCAACGCGCCCGGGCCCGTGTGGGTGCTGATAACCGCGCCCACTACCACCGACGGGTTAAGGACGGCGATACCCCATCCGCCCGATAACGACACGTTAAGCGCGAGGGCGTCGGTTTCGTTCTGTACATGGCCGACGCTGAAGCGGTAATCCCCTTTATCGGTTTTGATATCCGACGATGACTTTTTGCCGATTAAATCGAAGATGTTCCTTTTACCGCGTACGGTCGCCAGCGGAAGCACCGCCCCGTCGATTATATGCAGTACAGGGCGCAAGCCCAAAATCCCGCCGACGAAAGCCTTCGTAAAATTGATGCGCCCGCCCCGCCGCAAGTGGTCAAGGCTTTCCACCGTAAAGTATACCCGCGTGCTTTTTATCACCTCGGCGGCGAGCCGCGCCGTATCGCGCAGGGAAAAGCCGTTATCGCGCATGTCTATGATTTCACGCAGTATCAACCCTTGACCGACGCTCCCGCTGAGGGAATCGAGCACGGTAACGGTACGCCCGGGGTAATCCTCCGCGAGCATTTCCGCGGCCAAAACCGCGCTGTTATAAGAACCGCTCAATTTGGAAGAAATCGTGAGGAGCAAAATATCCTCCCCCTTTACCAAGTACGGTGTCAGCGCATCGACGTAATCCTGCGGATTGGGTTGGGACGTTTTTTTCATGCCGTTTTCCTCCGTGACATAAAACGGTACGGTATCCACCCCGTGTTCCCTTGCTTGCGCGGCGGTAAAATCACAAGCCGCGTCCGAAATGATTTTAAACATGTGAAGCCCTCCTGTTTTTGTGTGCTATACTTACCGAAACAGGAAAGAAGCGCGGCGCGTTGCGCAACGTTAATGGGAAATTACGGTTTAATTGATTATAAAGGGTGATGGGCTTGGACGACGGCACGATACTGGATTTGTTCTTCGAGCGGGACGAGGCGGCTATAGAGGAAGCGAAGCGCAAGTACGGCAAACGGTTGTTTATGACGGCCCGTAACATCCTGCGCTCCAATGAGGACGCGGAAGAATGTGTCAACGACGCCTTATTAAAGGCATGGGGGAGCATACCGCCCAACCGCCCGCAAATGTTGGGCGCGTACCTTTCAAAGATTACCCGCAACCGTTCGCTAAACCGCTGGGAGGAACGGAACGCCGCAAAGCGCGGCGGCGGCGAGGTAACGCTGCTGCTCGGCGAGCTGGAGGAATCCGTCCCTTCGGCCGATTCAATCGAAAAGACGCAGAATTCCGCCGAAACGACGGCGGCCATCAACACGTACCTTGCCAAAGCGGACAAAACGGCACGCATCATGTTCGTCCTGCGTTACTTCCACGGGGAAAGCATCGTCGGCATCTCCACACGTTTGAAAATGAACGAAAATAAAATTAAGTCAACATTGTTCAGGCTGCGCAAAAAACTGCGCGCCCACTTGGAAAAGGAAGGGATTACCCTATGATCATCCAAATCTCCGCCATGCACCTGCTAAATTGTATCGAAAACATCCACGACTTCTTTTTAGAAGAAGCGGAAAGCGCGGATTATCACGCCATCGCCCGCAAGCGAAAGGTACGCAACTCCACCCTGGCCGCCGTCGGCGCGATCGGCGTAGCCGCGATTATCTTGAAAGTAGTACACACCAAACGCACGTTAAAAAGCGCGTAAAGCAAAATCAATGAATAACGGTCTTACCCGAGCCGAAAATAGCGGGTGTTCAACCGGATTCCGTATAAAAAGGAGACTGATATGCTAAAGGGAATCCCCCCGATTCTAACCCCCGAATTGCTAAAAGTCCTAATGGAAATGGGCCACGGCGACGAACTGCTTCTGGCCGACGGCAACTACCCGCGTTCAGGCCACCCCAAGCGCGTTATCCGCTGCGACGGCCAAGGCATCCCCCAATTGTTGGACGCGATCATGCAATTTATGCCGCTGGATACCTATGTGGAAACCCCCATAATTTTTATGGCCGTAGTGGACGGCGACGAAAACATGGCTCTCCATAATAATGGGAAAGCATATGAACCTACCATTTGGAGCGAATACCGTACCATCATCGCCCGACACGAAAAAACGGGCGTAAGGGACACAGCTATCGAACGCCATGCCTTCTACGCCCGCGCGCGGGAAGCGTACGCCGCCGTAACCACAAGCGAAACGGCGCTGTACGCAAATATAATCCTAAAAAAGGGTGTGATTGTTTAACGCAACCCCAGCGGTATACAAAATCAAATCCTTTGCAACATCCCCTCTACCGCACCAGGTCCTTTCGCCGCTTCCGCAAACAACCCCTCTATCCGTTCACCAAGCCCCACTTGGTACAAGTCCACGCCAAATTGCTTTTCGTCCTTTAATATTTCTTTCAAATCCACCGCCGTGCCAAAGGGCAATCCCTCCAGCGCGGCAATTTTTTCCGGTACCAGCGGATCCGGAGCAAGGGTCAACCTTGCGCCGTCGTCAGCCCACCCCAAACGATACCGCAGCCACAACGCGATGAGAAGCGGTATCGCTTCCGGGCTTGGTACTGTCCGGGGACTTGGCAAGGGGGGCGCAAGGGGGTTGCAGCGAGCGACTTCGCCTTCAAGTGAGCGCAACCCCCTTGCGCCCCCCGTCCCGTCAACTCTCGTTTCGTCAACTTCCGCTCCATTAACTCCCGTTTCATACAAAGCCTTCAAAGTCTGCCCAAAACGTATCGGTATCTTCTGCGAGCAATCGGTAACAATACGCGCGGGCGTATCAGGAATAAAAGGATTAGGGAACCGTACGGTCAAAACCTCTTCCAAAAAAGCCCGCGGATCAATAATGCCGGGATGCGCAACCGCAGGCAGCGCTTCGTTGGCAGCCTTGCGCACGAAAGCAACCAAACGCGGGTCCCGCATACAAGCGGCGATCGTAGGATAACCCAGCAACATGCCGCACACGCCCAATATCGTATGCAAGGGATTCAAACAAGCGCAAACCTTCATGTGATCGACCTTGCGTACGGTTTCGCGGTCGGTGAGGTAAACGCCCGCCGATTTGAGCTTTTCGAACGGGGGCTTGCCGTTGGGGAAGCGATCCTCCATTACGAGGTATTGGCTGGCTTCGGCATTGACGAAGGGCGCGATAAACGTGCCTTTTTTCGTTTTGGTAATCGCCGTATGGGTAAAGCCCACTTCGGCCAACATCTTCGCCACGGCCTCGGAAGGGTGCGGGGTGATCTTGTCGATCATCGTCCATGGGTACGCAAGCGCCGAAACGTAAGAAACAAAGACTTCGGGAACGCTCCCGTTATCGCGCCATACCCTTGCGATGGTGGTAACCGCGTTTTTTAAAACGTCGCCGTTCGCCGCGAAGTTGTCCATGGCTACGAGCGCGAGCGGCTTCGCGCCGTTGTTAAAGCGCGCATACAGCGCGGCAGTGAGACATTCGAGCGTGGTTTCGACGTTTTCCAACTTGTGCCCTACTAGGGCAGAAGTTACCGCGTACCCTTTTTCGGTAATGGTCAGGCTCACCATTTGTAAATCGGGGTGCGAAACGACTTCCGCCAGCCTTTCTTTATCGCGCCCGAAGGCTTCCGCTATGCTTGTAATCCTGCGCTTTTCGATGCCGCCGCTTGCGTGCAGCGTAACAGCCATCACTTCATTGTCATACGGCGTGAATACCGTGGGGATGATTTCCTCGTCAAAACATTCGCACACGGCTAGTGTACCGTTCGCTTCATTCGCGTCTTTCGCATCACCCGCATCGTCTGCGTCACCCGCGTTAATTAAATCCTGTTGCAACGCGGCAAGGAAGATACGGAAGATATTCCCCGCGCCAAGGTGGAGCCATGTGTGAGCAGGCGTGGTACCGGTACCGGTGAGCGGCTTCGTCTGTCCCGGTTGAAAGCCGGTTAAAGGAGCGGGAGCGCTCCCACTCTCCCCGCGCATCACGCTTCACCCCCGCGGCTGATCGCTTCCCATAGGCCCAGCAGATAATTCGCGCCCAACGCGCGGTCATACAGGCCGTAGCCCGGGCGGCCTTTCTTGGTCGTTTCGTCCCAAATCATGCGGCCGTGGTCGGGCCTTATCCATCCGTTAAAGCCGATGTCGTGGAACGCTTTCATGATCGCGTATATATCCAGCGACCCGCAGGGCGAATAGTGCGCGGATTCGTAGAAGTCCGTTTCATTTTCGAAGCGCAAATTACGCACATGGGCGAAGTGTATACGCCCCTCCGCGCCAAATTCGCGTATCAGCGCGGGTACGTCGTTAGCCTTGCTTGCCCCCAGCGAACCCGTACACAGCGTTAACCCGTTATTTTTACTCGGGTTCAAATCCAAATAACGCCGCAGGTTTTCGCGGCTGATGATCAGCTTCGGTAAGCCGAAGATCGGCTGCGGCGGGTCGTCGGGGTGTACACCCATTAAGATATTCGCTTTTTCCGCACAGGGGATGACAGCGTCCAGGAAGTATTTCATGTTCGCGTAGAAGTCGTCCTCGGTCAGGCTTGCGTACGCCTCCAGGTATTTGCGGATATGCTTCATGCGTTCGGGCTCCCAGCCCGGCATTTCGTAGGCTTCGGATTCCTTGGCGTAACGCGCGGCAAGCTCCTCGGGTGTGGTCGAGGCGATAAAATCCGCTTGATACCGCATCGTATTGGACCCATCGGGTAAATCGTAATACAAATGGGACCGCGCCCAGTCCAGCACGGGCATCATGTTATAACAAATGCACTTCACGCCGACGTGCCCCAGGCGTTCGATTGTGGTGATGTAATTTTCGATCTTTTCGTCGCGCCCGGGGGCGCCCAGCTTGATGTCCTCGTGGATATTGACGCTTTCGATGACTTCCATTTCGAGGCCTGCTTTGGCGACTTCCGCCTTCGCCGCCATGATGCGCGTCATCGGCCACGCTTCACCCGCGGGGATGTCGAGCAGCGATGTGACCACCCCCGTCATGCCCGGTATCTGTTTAATATCGCGCAGTTTTACCGGATCGTGCCCGGCTCCGAACCAGCGGAATGTCATTTTCATATAAATAGCTCCCTTGGGTTTGAAATATTATCTTCCGCCTTTGTCATACGGTTGGCCGACGGCTTTGGGCGCGGCTGTGTTCTTGGAAGTAAAAGCGAGGACGATCAGCGTCGCGACGTACGGCGTCATACGGAAGAAATTGGCGTGTATGCCCAAGTCCCGCAGGAACGGTATCGCCGAAAATTGCGACGCAATCGAAAGCATAAGCCCGAAGAAAAACGCCGCGAACAGTATACGCTGGGGCTTCCACGCGCCGAAGATCAATACTGCCAGCGCAAGGAAGCCGTAACCCGCTACGCTGCCCGAAAACGCCGACGCGATGGGTACGATATATAATATGCCGCCCATGCCCGCCAGCGCACCGGAAAGGATCACCCCGGCATAACGCATCTTTGTTACGCTTACGCCTACGCTATCCGCCGCTTGCGGATGCTCGCCGCACGCGCGCAGGCGCAGCCCGAATTTCGTTTTATATAGAACAAACGCCGATACCGCCAAAATAATGATTCCCAGCAATGACGTAAAATACGTGTTTTGGAACAACATGGGGCCGAGGATGGGGATCCGGTGTAACAGCGGCACGTTATCGATACGGAATACATTCCTGTAATGGATGTGCTGTGATCCGGCGGTGGTTAGGGCGCGCGCCGTGTATATCGCAAACGCCACGGCGAACATGTTGATCGCGATGCCGCTGATTACTTGGTTCGCGCGGAGGTTGATGGACGCGTAGGCATGGGCGAGGCTGACGACGATACCCGTAGCCGTGGCGATAATCAGCGTGCATATAAGCAACAGCCAAGGCGACATGGCGATTTGCCATACGTTCTGCACATAGTACATAAACATCGTACCGGCGAACGCGCCCATGATCATCTTGCCCTCCAGCGCGATGTTGACCACGCCGCTCTTTTCGGAGAACATCCCGCCCAGCGATACGACGATCAGCGGAATCATAATATATACAGCCCAATGCATGATGCTGTAAAAAATCGCCATGTTCATGCGTTATCCCCCTTAAACCGAAGCAATTTGCCGATATGCTTGCCCAAGAACGTTTTCACCAAAAAGACGAAGGCGCAGAAATAGATGATAACGGAGATGACGATTTCCACTACTTCAATGGAAAAGCCCATCACCTGCGTACGCGCCCCCCCGAGGAAAAGGTAGGACACCAGCGAACCGCTAAAGATGATGCCGATGGGATGATTCAAACCCAAAAACGCCACGGATATGCCTGTAAACCCGTAAGGGAGCAGTACGTTGGACGCGCCCATGGCTTCCGTGCCGCTTGTGTACAGCAACGCGCCGCCCAAGCCCGCCAACGCGCCGGAAATCATCATGGAAGCGACGATGTTGCGGTTTTGGTTGATACCGGCGTACTTCGCGGCGTCCTTGTTAAAACCACAGGCTTTCAATTCATAACCGAAGGTTGTTTTCTCCAATATGATGTAAATAATGACCGCGGCGATAATGGCGATCAATATCCCCGCGTTGACCCGTGACACACGGTAAAAGCCGGGGAGGAATTCTTCGCGGAAGATGTGCTCAAAGCCCAGCGTGGGCAGGTTGCTTCCTTCGGGGAGCGCCAAACTTTTTCCGACAGCCGGGTTAAAGGCGTAACGGTCAATCAAAAACGTAACCAAAAACATACCGATGTAGTTGGTCATGATGCACGATATGACTTCATGTACATTGCGGAAAGCCTTAAGCAGCCCCGGGATGGCACCCCACAACGCGCCCGCCGCGGTAGCCGCCGCCAACGCGAACACGATGCGCAGCCCGTCCGGCATACCCGTAAAGTTGTGCCCGATCAATATCGCCGTCAGCCCGCCGAAGGCGAATTGCCCCGTCGCGCCGATGTTGAACAAACCCGTCTTAAACGCGAACGCGACGGACAAGCCCGTCATGATAATGGGCGTCGCGCCCAGCAGTACGTCCCCGACATTTCGTATGCCGCTGAACCCGAAGGTTAAAATCGTACGGAAAGCCTCCCACGCCGAGCTTGCGTTGCTGACCAGCAAAATAATAAAGCCGATCAGCAACCCCGCCGCCAGCACCACCAGCGACGAAAGGAAGCTCATAACGGCATCCCTGTTCATACAGCCACCTCGCTTCTCTTAGCGCCGGACATGTACAGCCCCAGCTCTTGGAACGTCGTGTCCTTGGGGTTAACATCGGCGACGATTTCGCCCTCGTACATGACCAAAATCCGGTCGGATACATTCATGACTTCTTCCAACTCCAGCGAAACCAGCAGCACCGCCTTGCCCGAATCCCGCTGGGCGAGCAATTGCCGATGGATGTATTCGATGGCGCCCACATCCAACCCGCGGGTGGGTTGCACCGCGATCAGCAGCTTGGGGTCGCGGTCGATTTCCCGCGCGAGTATGACCTTTTGCTGGTTGCCGCCCGACATAGCGCGGGCGGGGGTTTCCGCGCCTTCCCCGGCGCGTATGTCAAAACGTTCGATCAAACGGTTGGCGTAGGCGATGATTTCCCGCGCCTTTAAAAAACCCAGCGACTGGTGCGTCGGTTTATAGTAGGTTTGCAATATCGTGTTTTGCGCCAGGGAATATTCCAGCACCAAGCCGTGTCGGTGCCTGTCCTCGGGGATGTGTGAGATACCCGTCTCGGTGCGTTTGCGAATTTTGGCCTTGGTGATGTCAACGCCCTCCATGGTTACGCGCCCGCCGTCTATGTTTTTTAAGCCCGTGAGGGCGTAGACAAGCTCGGTTTGCCCGTTGCCCTCGATGCCCGCTACGCAAAGAATTTCCCCCGCCTTTACGTCGAAGGAGATGTCCTTGAGGGAGCCTTTTTCGCCCGATTTGCCTTTTTTGGTGAGGTTGCGCACGGAAAGGATCGTTTCCTTGGGGTTAGCCGCTTCCTTGTCCAGCGAAAGGAGTACCTTACGGCCTACCATCATTTCGCTCATTTCTTCCTTGGTGGTTTCGGCTACGTTTATCGTCCCGATCATTTTGCCCTTGCGCAGTACGCTACAGCGGTCGGCGACCAGCTTAATTTCGTCCAGTTTGTGCGTGATGAAAAGGATGCTTTTGCCTTCCTCCGCCATGTTGCGCATGGTGCGCATCAGGGCTTCGATTTCCTGCGGGGTCAGTACCGCCGTGGGTTCGTCAAATATGAGTATCTCGTTTTCGCGGTACAGCATTTTCAGGATTTCCACGCGCTGCTGCATCCCCACGCTGATGTGGCGCACTTCCTTGTCGATGTCAATGTCAAAGGAATATTTCTTGGAAAGCGCCAGCACCTTTTCGCGGGCTTCCTTGATTTGCAAAACGCCGGACTTGGTGGTTTCCACGCCCAGCACGATATTTTCCAGCACCGTAAAATTATGCACCAGCTTAAAATGCTGATGCACCATGCCGATGCCCAAACGGTTGGCGTCGTTGGGGCCTTGTATTTGCACGGGCTCGCCGTTTTTGTATATCGCCCCCGCTTCCTGGCGGTACAAGCCGAAGAGGACGCTCATCAGGGTGCTTTTGCCCGCGCCGTTTTCGCCCAAGAGCGCGTGGATTTCACCCTTTTTTAGTTGAAGCGTCACGTCGTCGTTGGCGATTATACCCGGGAACCGCTTGGTTATGTTACGCATTTCGATAATGTACAAGAAATCAACCCCTCACGAATATGTAAAAAAAGGGGCGCATTTTGCGCCCCCTTGTTGTGTTAAACCTTACATTTCGTTGACGTTCACGATGCGCAGGCCCGCTATGATACCGGGGGTGTCATCCTGCGAGGAAAGGCCGCTCACGGTTACGGCACCGCTTGCCAGTTGCGCGAAGATGGCGTAATACTGCGATTGCGTGAAGGTGGTGAAACGGCTGTTGTTCATGGGAAGGGCTACGCCGTTATCCGCCGCGGTCAAGCGAAGTACGTTGCCGCCGCGGAAGCGGTTGTTGGTGATATCTTCAAGCATGTCGTATACGCTGTTGTCCAGGGCTTTCATTGCGGAGGTGAGTACGGTGGGGGACGCGCCGCCTTGGTCAACGTCCACGCCGATAACCCATCTGCCCGCGCCCGCGGCTGCCGCTTCCATTACGCTGAAGCCTACGGCGCCCGCCGCTACGAAGATAACTTCCGTACCGCCCGCGTACCAGCCGTTAGCCGTGGCTGTGTGCGCGGGGTCGGCGCCGAAGCCGCCCATATACATATAATTAACGCTGATGGAACCGGGGGCAAGGCCCATGTCCTGCGCCGCGTGTTCGGCACCCAGGAGGAAACCGTGGCCGAAACGTACGACCGCGGGTACGGGCAATCCGCCCATGAAGCCCAATTGCGTAAAGCCTTCGCGTACCGCGGCGTATCCGGCAAGGAAACCGGACTCTTGCTCAGCGTACAGCAAGCCTACCAGGTTGGAGGCGACCCTGTCGCCGCTGGGGCCCGTGTCAAGCACGATGAACTTCGTGTCGGGGAACAGGACTTGCGCTTCATTAATTACGTGTTGGAAGTGGAAGCCGGGGAGTACCAGCACATCCGCGCCTGCCGCAATGGCGTCGGCGAAGATGTCCATACGCGCTTCGTCCGTGCCGGCGTGGGGTTGCATGAATCTGAAGTCAGTGCCGGGATTGGCGGCTACGAAACGGCGGATGCCGTCTGCCGCGCCTTGGTTAAAGCTGCCGTCGTCCAGCGTGGAGTCCGGCGGGGGGCTGTGGGAGATAAGGTAGATGTTGAGTCCCGTATTACCGGCGGGTTCGCTTTCCTCGTTGTTGCGGTTGCATGACGTAAAGCCTGCCGTCACACCCATCAACAACGCGAGTACCAGCACGATTTTCAAAACCTTCTTCATATTTATTTCCTCCTTTTAACGGGGCTCAGCCCCTACGCGCCCTTGCGCGCTTTCATGTTCGTAACGAAATTGTAATAAACGCGTGATAGCTTGTCAACGATTGTCCGTACGAAAAAACCACCAAAGATTTTTAAAAAATTCGTTATTTTTCTACATATTAATTACCGCACCCGAAACCGCACCGTTAATCAAACCCGCCAGCGCGCCTTCCGTCAAGCGCGACTCCATGCGCTCGATCACCTGCGTATTGGGTTTATTTTCCGGATGTTTGGCCACAAAAAGCGTACAGCAATCGTCATATGGACGGATGGAAATATCGTATGTGCCGATACGCTTGGCGATTTCGATGATTTGGTGCTTGTCCATGGCGGTAAGGGGCCGCAGGATGGGGAGCGACGCGGCGGAGTTGACGGCGGCCAAACTGTGCAGCGTTTGGCTTGCAACTTGCCCGACGGCGTCCCCCGTAATCAAGCAATGCGCCTTCTCCCGCGCGGCGATGGCTGACGCGATTTTAAGCATGGCGCGTTTTAGCATGATCGTCAGTTTTTCCGCGGGGATGTTTTCCTGTAAGAACAACTGCGTTTCCGTAAAGGGGACGATGCGCAAGGGAAGGTTGCCCGTATAAGCCCCCAGCGCGCGCAGCAAATCGTTGACCTTATCCACCACACGTTCGGACACGTACGGCGGCGAATGGAAATATACGGGGATCAAGCCGACGCCCCTTTTTGCCGCGAGGTAACCCGCCACGGGGCTGTCGATGCCGCCGGAAAGAAGCAAAATACCCTTGCCCGCCGAACCGTAAGGCAAGCCGCCTTCGCCGGACACGGCATCCACGTAGAAGTACACATGGTTACGGATTTCCACGCGCAATACGGTGGAAGGGTTGTGCAGGTCCACCCGCGCTTCGGGCATATTGTCCAGCAGGTATTCGCCGATAGCGGCGGAGGTTTCGTTGGAGGTCAGCGGGAAACGCTTGTCGGCGCGTTTGGTGTCCACCTTAAAGGACGTACCACGCATACGCCCGCGGAAGAACCCGAGGGCGGCTTCCTTTATACCCTCTATCGTGCGCGTCGTCGTTTTAATCCCGTCGCAGAAGGCGATCGCGCCGAAGATATTCCTTATACGCGGCAATACGGCGTCCGCGTCGATGTCGCCCTCCGTATCCTCGATGAGGAAACGCCCTTGTTCACGGTATACGCGGATATTACCGCCGTGCAAATCTTTGATGCGCCGCTTGATATCATCCATGATTTGTTTTTCATAAAAAGCGCGGTTGCCTTGCCGTAAGGCCACCTCGCCGTATTTAACGAGCAAGATGCGCTTGGGCGCATCGGGTACGTTCGGGGATTCCATGTTTGCGTTCCTTCCTTTACATGGGGGGTTATTTGTAGCCCCTTATCTTACGCAGTTGATTGACGCTGGCGATTACCGATTCCTTCGTCCGTTCGATTTCATCCGGTGTATTAAAATGCGAAAAACTGAAACGTACCGCCGATTCGGTGATTTCTTTCGGAAAACCCATAACCGCGAGGGTGGATTTATCTTTTTTACGGCTCTTGCACGCCGCGCCCGTGGATGCGTAAATACCTTTTTCGCTGAGCATGTGGACGAGGACCTCACCCTTTACGCCGGGGAAGGACATGCTGAGGATATACGGGGATACGCCCGTACCCCGCATGGGGTTGCCGCGGCCGTTGTCAATTTGACACAGCTTATTAACCGCCGCGCCGGGGATTTCGTCCGTAAGCTCCGCAAGCGAATCCCGCAGCTTTTTAACTTTTCCGCAATTTGCGGAAAGATTGCCGTGCAGGTATTCCGCCGCGTGTGCCAGGCTAACGATCCCCGCCGTGTTTTCCGTACCCGAGCGCAAGCCGTTTTCCTGCCAGCCGCCGTGGATTAGGGGGGCGAGCTTGATATTACCGCGTATAGTTAAGCCGCCAACCCCCGCGGGCGCGTGGCATTTATGGCCGCTGAAGGTATAGATATCGGCGTGTTTATAGACCTCCGCCGCGTTTTCATCCTTGCAAAAACCCTGCGCGCCGTCCACGAAAATAACGGCTTCGGGGTTTATACCTTTAACATCGCGGGCAATCGCGGGAATATCGGTGATATCCCCCGTTTCGTGGTTGATATGTGACAGGCAAACCATAACCAGCCCGTTGGCGGGGATATTCCATTTTGAACCGGCGGCAATTTGGCCGTAAGCACGGTTTTGCTCAACGGTATAATGAATCGGCGCAAGCACGGACGGATGCGCCCACGGCTCGGCGAAGATCACGGGCAAGGCGTTCGGCTTCTTTTGCGCCATCGCGAAGCCCAGGATCGCCAAATTATTCGATTCCGTACCGCCGGAGGTAAAAATAATTTCCTTCGGCTTGCAACGTAAGATATCCGCAAGCGTTTGCCGCGCCTTTGAAACGGCCCGCTCCGCCGCGATACCCAAGACGTGCGGCGACGACGGGTTCGCGAAAAAAGCCGCGTTCCCCGGTGCGGTTGTTTCCAAGGGTTGTGTGGTTGCGGCGTTGTCCAAATAAATCATAGCGGGTACATCTCCATAAGCAAATTGATTTGCGCGAGCGCGGTGAACGCCGCCGTTTCGGTACGCAACACGCGCGGCCCGAGGGATATCGGCACCGCCCCCGCGGAAAACAAAGCGGTAATTTCCTCCGAAGAAAACCCGCCTTCGGGCCCTACCCACAAATCAATGTACGCGGAGGGCGCGTCACAATAAATGTCATGTAAAGCAGACGGACGGACTTCGGAACAAATTGTGCCGAAGTTGACGATTTCCCCCGGCGAAAGCGCGGCGAGCATCCGCGATTGTTTATCCCGCTCCGTTACGGCTTGCGTAAACGCGCTCGGCGGCGCGACCTTCGGCACGATCCCCCGCATACTTTGCTCGGCGGCGGATTCGGCGACACGCTGATAACGCGCGGTTTTCTTTTCCGCGCTGCGGATCAGGGAATGTGCCGTATATAACGGCACGATTTTGTGTACGCCCAGCTCCACGCATTTTTGGATGATCAGTTCCATTTTGTCACCCTTGGGCAGGGCTTGGTAAAGGGTGACGGAAACGGGGAGCTCCGTTCGGCACGGAGTCGGATCGGACAAATCGAAGCGGCAAATCCCGCGTTTGACATCCGTTTCCCGCAAAACGCCCCGCCAATCCATCCCCTTACCGTCACACAACGTAACCTCCGCGCCCGCTTTCATACGGAGCGCATGGATCAAATGGTGCGCCGTATCGTTACGCAAGGCTACGTATCCCTCGTTAAAATCGCCGTCGTTGAAAAAATATTTAGGCATGGGTACACACCATACAATACCAGCCATCCATTTCCTTGCTTGAAACCAAGGCCAGCCCGTTGTCGGGCAAAGCCGCAAGCACGTCCCCCGCCCGTTCGCCGATGATACCCGAAGCAATCAAAACCCCGCTTTTCTTTAACAAGACGGGTATAAAAGGAAGCAACGCGATCACCACATCGGCGACGATATTGGCGGCGATGATGTCATACTCAAACGCGCCGATATCCGCGCGGAGCTTATCGTCCGTAATAATATTGCCGTGCAAAACACACAGCCTGTCTAACGCTACGGGGTTTAATTCCGCGTTTTTACGCGCGGCGGAAACGGCCGAAGCGTCGATGTCGCACGCCGCGACACGTTCCGCGCCCAACAATAAACCGATCACGGACAAGATACCGCTGCCGCATCCCGCGTCCAACATCGTATGCCCGGGCTTTAGCCTTTCTTGCAACGCCTCCACGCATAAATAAGTAGTGGCGTGCTGGCCCGTCCCGAAGGCCGAACCCGGGTCAAGCGTGAACACGACTTCGGGTTGGGGCGGGGGCAGTTCGGCCGCCTCCCACGCGGGTACGATCGCGACCTTGCCTATGCGGATGGGCGCGAAATGCTTTTTCCATTCGTCCAGCCACGCGGTGTCGTCCACGCGCTGTACGGTAACGGACGGTTCATCCGCGCCGATACCGCAATCGTGTAACATCCCCCAGCGATCCTTGATTCGGGCAAGCTCGGCGTCCCCGTTCGCGTCGGCGGGGAGGTAGAACACGACATACGCGCGATCGTCGGCGGGGATATTAACGAGCGATTCATCCACATAATCCCACGATGTTTTGTCCTGTTGCAAATATACATTATATTCCCGCGGGTCGATAATCTCCACGCCGGAAATACCGCACGTCAGCAACAAATCGGTCAGCGGCTCAATCCCGCTTGAATTTGTCTGGATGCTAACCTTCGACCACTCCATATAAAACCTCAATTTCAATATTTAATATTGTGATAAGGAGGCACGTCCCACATTTTCTCAATACTGCATATTGAGGGTATGCCGCGAGCCGAAACGCATTATATCAAAATTATCGGATTGCGTGCTGCCTATTTATGTTATCATGGCCGCATGATACGGAGCGAAAACCTGCATTTTTCATACCTTCATACGGACGAAGGATTGCCCCCGCAGCCCGCCCTCGCCGGCATCAACCTTTCGGTCGGCAAGGGTGATTTCGTTGTTATCGCGGGGCGCAACGGCTCGGGCAAATCCACGCTCGCGCGGCATATCAACGCCCTGCTTTCCCCCTCCGAAGGCACGCTATGGGTCAACGGCATCGACACGAAAGACGAAACCCAACTTTGGGAAATCCGCAAGACTGCGGGCATGGTCTTCCAAAACCCCGACAACCAAATCGTCGCCGCTACTATCGAGGAGGACGTCGCTTTCGGGCCGGAAAACCTCGGCGTCCCTTCGGAGGAAATCCGTACGCGCGTTGATTCCGCCTTGGCCGCGGTAAAAATGTCCGAATACGCGAACGCCGCCCCCCACCATTTGTCCGGCGGGCAAAAGCAACGCGCCGCCATCGCAAGCGTTTTGGCGATGCGCCCGAGCGTTATCGTGTTCGACGAATCCACTTCCATGCTTGACCCACAAGGCCGCCGCGAGGTATTGGAAACGATTGACGGCCTCCGCCGTACGGGCATCACGATTATTTTGATCACCCATTCTATGGAGGAAGCGGCGTTGGCCGACCGCTTGATCGTGATGGACCGCGGCAAAATCGTGTTGGAAGATACCCCGCGCGCCGTTTTCCGCCAAGCCAACGCGTTAACCAAGCTCGGCCTTGCCGTACCCCAAGCCGCCGCGCTGGCGCAAGCCCTGCGGGAACGTGGCGTCCCTGTATCGGACGGGATTTTATCCGCGGAGGATTTGCTTGCCGACGAAGCGGTACAAAAAGCGGCATTAAAATATGCATCGGCAAATCATCCCGTACCGAAAGTCACCGCCCCCCTTCCCTCCCAACCCCATCCTTTACTGGAAATCCGCAACCTTACCCACATATACAACGCGGGCGCCGCCTATGAAAAGAAAGCCGTGGACGGCATCAGCCTCACCATCGGAAAGGGTGAAACCGTCGGGATCATCGGCCATACGGGATCGGGTAAAAGCACCTTGATCCAACACTTCAACGCCCTTTTGACGCCCACTTCGGGGCAGGTGCTGATCGACGGCGAGGATATCCACGCGGATAAAAAGAAATTAAAAACGCTCCGCCAACGCGTGGGCATGTTGTTCCAATACCCCGAACACCAGCTTTTTGAGTCCGATGTATACAGGGACGTCGCCTTTGGGCCTACGCGTATGGGCTTAAGCGACGAAGAAATTAAAACGCGGGTCGTAAAGGCCCTTACCATCGTCGGGCTGGGGGAAGACGTATACAACAAATCCCCTTTCGCGCTATCCGGAGGGCAAAAGCGCCGCGCCGCCATCGCGGGCGTTTTAGCCATGCAGCCCGAAATACTGGTACTGGACGAACCCGCCGCGGGGCTTGACCCGCAGGGCCGTGAAGGGACTTTTTCGCAGATAACGAAAATGCGCGAGGAGCTTGGCCTGACGGTTATCATTATTTCCCACAATATGGACGATATCGCGCGGCTTTGCGGGCGCGTCATCGCCGTTAGCCAAGGTAAAATCATCGCCGACGGCACACCCGCCGAGGTTTTTTCGCAAAACCGGATCCTTGAAGAAAGCGGCCTTGACATACCGCAAGTCACCCGCGTTATGGCACGCCTGGCGGAATCCAACCCCGCCATCCCGACGGGGATATTTACCGTGGAGGACGCGGCAAACGTATTATCGGGCGGCGGGGAGGGTCCGTTATGACCCGCCTAACCATCGGCCAATATTATCCCGCCGATTCCCCCCTGCACCGCTTGGACCCGCGCGTCAAGCTCTTGGCGGCTATCGCTTACATCACCGTATTGATATTCGTCACCAATTTTTACGGCTTTGGTATCGCGGTATTGTTTTTAGCGGTTGTCATCAGGGCTTCACGCGTACCCGCTCGCTTTATTTTCCGCGGTTTGCGGGCGATTTTGTTTATCCTGTCGTTTGCGGCGCTGATCAACCTTTTGCTGACGCCCGGCGAAAATGTCCTTTTTTCATACGCTTTCATACAAGTTACCACGGAGGGCATACACCGCGCGGCGTTGATGGCGTTGCGCCTAGTCCTGCTGATTACCGGCTCGTCTTTGCTTACGCTCACCACTTCCCCCATCCAACTGACCGACGGCATTGAGTCCTTGCTTAAGCCCTTGCGTTTGCCCGCTCATGACATTGCTATGATGATGACGATCGCTTTGCGGATGATCCCTACGCTTTCGGAGGAGCTTGGCAAAATCATGAAGGCGCAGAAGGCTCGCGGCGTGGATTTGGAAACCGGGGGGCCTTTAAAGCGCATTAAAAATATTATCCCGATACTTGTGCCGTTGTTTGTTTCTTCGTTTAAACGCGCCGATGAGTTGGCTACCGCTATGGAGGCTCGTTGTTACCGCGGGGGGAAGGGGCGCACGAAATTGAAGCCTTTGGGGTTTACGGGAAGGGATGCGTTGGCGGGGGGGATAATTGTGGTTTTTTGTGTGGGGTTGGTGTTGACGCGGTTTATTTGAGGGTTGGTTCCGGACCGAGGGGGCGGGGGGTACTCCAACGCCGCGCTTAACGAAATTGGGCGGAAATCGGCGAACGGATGCGTTACGTGGTTGGCATCGGGTGCTTGCAACCGATGCAACCACTTCGCGTACGGAGCCGATTTCCGCCCAATTTCGTAGGCGCTGCTTATGGAGTACCCCCCGCTCCCTCGGACGGATGTTTCCGTGGAAACTGCGAGGGTGTTAACTTCTGCCTTCAACTTCTGCCCAAGTTGGGCAGAAGTTTACATACGGTATTCCGCCTGACTTGTCCCCTACTAGGGGACAAGTTAACTTTTGCTCGCGGCGAGCAAAAGTTGAACTAAGGTGCGGTGCTTGTTCTTTTGCGGTTTGCATTAGGGGTGGGTTATGTGGTTTCGACACCGAGGGGGGGCTGTCTTGCTAAGGAAAAGCTGGTTTTAAATTCCTTTTCCTCCCTGCCACCCTTGAGGGCGTGGCGGAGGAATACAATAAACTGAAGGGCTCGGGAAAGATGGAAAATTAATGTCATCGTTGAAATTTTCATGCTATAATTAATGAATGAATCCATCCATTGAACATAATTAATATTGTCCATAGCAGGAAAAGAAAGAGGGACTTTTTATGGCGGAATTTTGTGATATTTATGATATAAACAGAAATAAAACAGGGCGGTTACATGAACGAGGCAAGCCCGATATGAAAGAAGGTGACTGCCTTCTTGCTGTTATCGTGTGGGTAATGAACAGCAAAAACGAATTTCTTATATCAAAACGGTCAGACAGCAGATGGAAATCGGGTATGTGGCAATCAACAAGCGGTTGTGCTGTAGCCGGTGACGATAGCCTTACGGCTGCTCTGCGTGAAGTCAAAGAAGAATTGGGTGTCACTCTCGACCCAAGTAACGGGCAGATGTTTAAGCAACACAACGGGGATGGGCTTTTATTTGACGAATGGCTTTTTTGTCAGGAATTTGATATTAACGATGTTGTTTTACAACCTGATGAAACTTGTGATGCAATGTGGGCAAGCAGGGAACGAATAAGCGAATTGATTGTTGAAAATAATTTTATGAATGGGGAGTCTTTTAATTTGGTGTGTAACTGCGCAGATTATTAAGATTGGAGATTAAAATGAAAAATGAAAATAACGTAAAAGCATGGGACCATGCAATTGGTATTGTTCAAGTGGAAGGCATCAAACCTTCCCAAGAGTTTCTTGAGCTTGCCGAAAAAGAAAAACGCGGCGAGCTTACAAACGATGATATTCGGAAGGTTCTGGTGAAAAAATATACCGTTAACGGAGAACCCGTACATGCATGACCCCTATCTTTATGATGGTTTTAATAATTCTTTTCCTCCCTGCCACCCGTGAAAGCGGGACAAAGGAATAAACACCACGATAATAAAAAATAACTTGCATCCGTATGGGCGCAAGTTATTTTTTTGGGGGATGCTTATTTTACCGCACCATACTCCCGATCACATCGCGTATCCAATCATCGCTTGCGTCGGTCGGCGGGTACATGCGGTACACCATGCCGTCGTGCAGCCAAATAAAGTGCGTGGCGTAGTTATGGCCGGTGATCATGAATACGGTCGTATTTACGATGGTATATTCCGCGGCCGCGCCGGGGAACGATCTTTCCCATGGGATTTCGCCGCTTTCCCGCGCGTTTTCGATTTGGATGCGTACGCTCCGGCTCATCAGGTTCGTATCATTACATACATACATGACGGATACCCAACTATTTATATCGAATATAGGGGGGTTGAATTTTTCCGTGTTCACGGCAGGCAGACGGGGTTCCCTACCCAGGAAAGCGACCGCTTCCTCAAATGTATTTTTAAAACCTTCCTTTTCCTCATATTCTTCGACGGTCAGGATTTCCAAACGCAGGATTTTACTGTGTTGGCTCCATGCCCGTATATAACCGATTTCCTCCCCGTCGGCGTTGTACAGTAAATGCCCGCGGCTGTCGATATGGTATCCCTCGAATATGAACGGGCCGTAATCCGCCCATTCGGGATTTACGGCGGGTAACATAAGGGTGCCGTGTACCAACAGGTCATAAGGAAACGGACTTCCGTCGGCAAGGAAGATTTTACCCGAAAGCATCCCGTTAATAGCCGCCGCGTTTTCAGGTTCATCATAAAAGTAGCGGTCGTCATACAGGAAACGCCAAGGTATAACGGCGTTTGGACTGGTATATATCAATTGTCCGTAATGCGCGTCGGCACGCCTTTGTATATATTCCGGATCGTCCTCCGTCACGAAGACGTATTCCCACGCACCGCCCGTATCCAGCCGGCCGCGTTCGTATATCATTGCCCCCACCGCGTACGCCCCGCTCGCGAAAGCCAGCGAAACCGCTGTGATGATCGCCGCCGTATACCAACGCAATCGCCTAACGGACGGCCTTTGCCATGCGGTTTGCGCGGTTTGGGCGTGGCACGCTTCGCGCACCTGCTCCATATCCGGCATCTTATCGCGGGTGATTTGGTTCATGATTTCCTTGCCTTTCATATGATCCCTCTTTTCCGGTTTTAACTTTGTGTCAGTTTGACACGAAGTTCCTTTAAGGTGCGGTAGAGCCTGTTCTTTACGTTGGATTCGCCTATCCCCAGCATTTGCGCGGTTTCGGGGATGGTCAGGCCCACGCCGTACACCAGGTGGAAGACCTTCTGCGTAACCTCCGGTTTTTCGCCCAGGCATTGGCGCAGGCTTTCCAGCAATACATAGTTGGCCGTAAAGTCCTCCGCCATGAACCGCTCCGCGTCAAAGCCGCTTAAGTCGGCTTCTTCGCCGTCGTCTGCCGCGGTCAGCGATATAAAATTGCGCATCCGCTCCGTAAGCGAATAATATCCGGCGATCTTCCGCTTCGCGATCTTCATCACGAAGGCTTTATCGTGCTTGACGTAATCCGCTCCGCGTTTTTCCAACACTTTATACAACGCCATGTACGTCTCTTGGAAGATATCCCTGATGTCAGCCGTGCGCGCGCACTTGGCCGTAATGTAGGCCAGCACGGCTTTGTTTGTGGCGTCATATATTTCATCGAAGCGCATCGAGTCCACCCCTCTACTATATTAGTGCGCGGTTAAGGGTATATTGTTTCACGGTATAATACTTTTTTAACTTAGATCATTACAATTTTTTTAATATAATTGATACAATCGGTTGGAGGGGCTGCCGGGGTAGAATTTGTTAAACCGCAAATATATGTAGGGGTTGTCTTATCTATCGTGTTCCGTGGGGCGGGAGCGGGCGGATGTTCCAACGCCGCGCTGAACGCAATCGGGCGATGAACGGCTCCGTGCGCGAAGTGGTTGCATCGGTTGACAAGCACCCGATGCCAACCACATAACGCGCCCGTTCGCCGTTAATCGTCCGATTGCGTAGGCGCTGCTTATGGAACATCCGCCCGCCCCCGCTCCACTGGTGTCCGGTGTTTTGGCATCCCGTTCTTTTTTTCGGTATATCCAACCCAACTTGTGCCCTGGTAGGGCAGAAGTTAAAAAGGCAATCACTTTTCCGGTTGTGTGGGTTTCAACTTTGTCTCATTTTGAGACAAAGTTAAAGAAATCGTTTTTCCTGTTATTACTTGCCCTCGGTAGCCTCTTTATTAAAACAGCCCCTATTTAATGTTGATTCTGATACAACGAAATGTTATGGTGTGTGCTGTGAAGGGTAGAAATAACGCACAGCATAAGGCCCATTGCCGGCGTGTATTCCCGTATCATAAAAAATACCCACCCTAACAACTATACCAACGGAATCATTAATGTATTTTCATCTTTTTTACCGCCACTCATATCCGATTATGGAAACAACCTATATTGGGCAAACAAAGAATAATTAATTGAATCATACAAAGAAGGGGCTTTGCTATAGGGGTGGCAACCTGCTGCCCGCGACGTAGAAAATCTATATTTTCGACAGGAGAAATATTTATGGAAATTCTTTTTATAAGGCATGGAAAACCAGATTACACACCCTGTTGGGAAAGAGGATTTATAGGGCATGGGAAAGATTTAGCCTGTTTAACGCCAGAAGGAATTAAACAAGCAGAAGAAGTTTCACGAAATCCTATCCTTGATGGGAGTGAATTAATTATTTCTTCTCCCTACACAAGAGCATTGCAAACAGCAGCAATTATATCGAAAAACACTCAACTCGACATAGTCGTTGAGATTGATTTGCATGAGTTCCTGCCTGATAAAACATTCCAATATAAAGGTAAAGAAGAATCAGATATGCTGCATACAGACTTTATAAATTGTCTTGGCATTTACCCCACAGGTGAAGCACGTATATGGGAAACCATTGAAGAAATAAAAAATCGCGTTATTCCTGTAATGAAAAAATATCTTGATTATAATAAAATAATTGTGGTGGCACATGGAGGAGTTATTAGAAGATTTACAGGGGTTTCAGAAGTTAATTTGTGTACACCGTATCTTGTTAATTTTAACGAAAATTTTAATTGTTTCGATTTTACTTATTAATATTTATCTAATAAACATTATATACGCTGCCCCATGGGGGTGCATCCAAACACCTCTTGCCTTTCTGTTTTAAGTTATCCCAAACCAAGTCCCGACAACAAGGAAAGCCCCAAACATCAGCCGTTTGGGGCTTCTTGCATTTATATCAACCTCGACATCCAAACGCCCCGGTTTGACGTTGATTGCATTTCCCGTCAAACAGGGCGGTAGGGCGGGCGGATGTTCCATAAGCAGCGCCTACGCAATCGGGTGATTAACGGCGAACGGGCGGCTTATGTGGTTGGTGTCCGGCATTTATGACGGACACAACCACTTGCCGCACGGAGCCGTTCATCGCCCGATTGCGTTCAGCGCGGCGTTGGAACATCCGCTCGCCTTGCCGCCCGGGGCAACCCGGAAAAGTCATCCCCGTCAATTGTGGAAAATATTTTCAAAACCCTATTGACTTCCCCGGTCAACGTGCTATAATTGACTTACCGGGTCAGTCAACGCCCGTACTTCTATGAAAAGGACGTGATCTAATGAACGAAATACAAGAAACAAGCGAATTCTTGGATTCGCTGCACCCAAAATTCTTCGCCTTGGACGAGGAAAAGCGCGGCAGGATCATCAACGCCGCCATGGCGGAATTCCTGCACGGCTTCGCGCAGGCCAAAACGGACAACATCGTAAAGGAAGCGGGAATTTCAAAAGGGCTTTTGTTCCACTACTTCGGCACGAAGGAAAACCTGTACGACTTCCTCATCGATTACGCCATCGACACGATACGCGCGGAATTTATCGAAATGATCAACCCCCGCCAGCCGGATATCTTGGACAGCGTTTGGCAGATGTCACTCTTAAAGCAGGATATATCGCGCCGCTTCCCCGCCATGTTCGACTTTATAACCAGCACCTACCTGGACACGCGCCACAGCATGAACCCCGTCCAAGCGGCGCATGTGGTTAAGTTCACGCAACTGCGCGACAAAGTACTGGCCGAGAGCTTCGAGCATTGCGACAAATCCCTTTTCCGCGACGAAATTGATCCGCAAAAAGCCATCAAAATCATCATGTGGTCGTTGGCGGGTTACGCGGAGGAGATGACCGCCGAAGCAAAAGCGGCGGGGCTTTCCACCGTAGGATCGGAAGCGCGGGAAAATTATGACCGCTACCTCAGCGAGTTCCGCGATTATTTAAACATCCTAAGAACATGCATCTATAAACCAAATTAACCCCTGCGGGGCGAAAGGAAGGGTTTTATTATGCGCTACAGCGTAGAAGTCACGAACCTTGACAAGTTTTTCGGCAGGTTCCAAGCGTTAAAGGACGTTAACCTGCAAATCGCCGAGGGCGAGGTATTCGCTTACATCGGGCCCAACGGGGCGGGCAAATCCACCACCATCCGCGTAATGCTGGGTATTTTGCAAGCCACCCGCGGCAGCGCGAAAATCTTCGGCAAGGATGCCTGGAAGGACGCGGTCGAAATCCACAAGCGCATCGCCTACGTACCCGGCGACGTCAACCTTTGGCCCAACCTGACGGGGGGCGAGGTCATCGATTTATTCGTCAACCTGCGCGGCAAGTATGACAAAACGCTGCGCGACCGCCTCATCAGGGACTTTAACCTCGACCCCACGAAGAAGTGCCGCACCTATTCCAAGGGCAACCGCCAAAAAGTCGCCCTCGTAGCCGCCTTCGCCGGGGAAGCGGACTTGTACATCCTCGACGAACCCACCAGCGGCCTCGACCCCCTGATGGAGCAGGTATTCCAGGCGTGCGTATTGGAGCAGAAGGCGAAGGGCAAGGGTGTGTTCCTGTCCAGCCATATCATGTCGGAAGTGGAACGCCTGTGCGACCGCGTGGGCATCATCCGCGAAGGCGAAGTCGTGCAGACCGGCACCCTCGACGAGCTGCGCCATCTTACCCGCTACGCCATGACCGTAACCACGGAGAACACCATCGAAGGGCTCGAAAAGCTCGACGGCGTGTACGACATCGTAAAGGAATCCTACGGCCTGCACTTCTACGTGGACACAGGCAAAATGGGCGCGGTCATCAACCATGTAAACGGCTTCGGCATTAAAAAGCTGGAAAGCGTGCCGCCTTCATTGGAAGAACTGTTCATGCAGCATTACCAAAAGGAGGCCGTATAATGAACTTCGCGAATACCGCACTCCTCACCCGCTTCATGCTGCGGCGGGAGCGGGTCAACACGCTTTTGTGGATTCTGCTGTTGGGCGGGATCGTAATCCTGCTCGTTCCCGGCATGTATTACGCGCTGCCCCCCGACGAACGGTTCGCCATCGTGGACGCCCTCTCCATGCCCGCCATGGTCAGCATCATCGGGCCCGCTTTCGCCGTGGAAACGCAAACCTACGGCGCGCTGTACACCAACTTCATGATGCTCTTTACCGCGCTGACCGCCGCATTGATGAACATCTTCCTGGTGGTGCGCCTGACGAGGACCGACGAAGAAAAGGGACGCTACGAAGTGCTGCGTTCCCTCCCCGTGGGGCGTTTATCCAACCTGAGCGCGGCTATGATTACGGCGGTAATCGTTAACGCCTTGCTTGCCCTGTTCGTGGGGCTGGGGATGTACGCCTTCGGCGTTGCCCTTGAAGATACGGGCATGTGCTTCAACGGCTCGATGCTGTGGGGCGCGACCTTAGCCGTAACGGGGCTCGTTTTCGCCGCTTTTACCGCGCTCTTTGCGCAGTTGACGGCAAGCGCCCGCACCGCCATGGGCTATTCTTTCCTTGCCCTCGGCGTGTTCTTCATGATGCGCGCCCCCGGCGACATGAACCCCGACTTGGTCCTCCTTTCCTACCTCAGCCCGATGGGACTGCCCCTCTACACCGAGGCATACATTTCCAACCATTGGTGGCCCATCCTCGTAATGCTGGGGACGACCGCGGCGGTAACGGTGCTCGCCTTTAAGCTGACCTCCATCCGCGACATCGACCAAGGGCTGATCCCCGCGAAGCCGGGCAGGGCGTACGCTTCGTCCCTGTTAAAAACCCCCGTCGGTTTGGCGTATAAATTGTCCCGCACCGCCATCATCGTGTGGCTCATCTGCCTCTTTATATTGGGCGCGTCCTACGGCGCGGTGCTGGGTACGCTGGACGAATTCATCGCCTCTAACGATATGTACCAACAGCTCATCCTCGGGCCGTTCGGTATCACCATCCCGGAAGGGCTGCCCCTTGAAGAAGCCGTCGCCATCCTGCGCGAAACCGTCGCCCTCGCGGGATTCACCCTGCCGCAGCTCTTCTCCGCCATGATCAACCTCATCATGGGCATGTTCGCGACCGTACCCGCCGTCCTGTTCGTACTCAAAGCGCGCAGCGAAGAAAACGACATCCGCGCCGAGCTCGTACTCGCCACCCCCGTCAGCCGTTACCGTTACTTCATCGGGTACGTCGTCATCGCCTTTGTCATGGCTGCGCTGGTGCAAGCCGCCTCCGCCATCGGCATGTATTCCGGCGGCATAAGCGTCATGGAGGACCCCGCCGACTTCCCCCTCGGTTTCGCCATGCAGGTGGCGCTCATCTACGTACCCGCCATTTGGGTAAAGGTAGGCGTCGCCGTCCTGCTGGTAGGCGCATGGCCGAAGAAAGCCGGACTCATTTGGGCGTACTTCGGCTATACCTTCCTGTTCCTGTTCCTGGGGCAAGGCTTCGGTATCTTCCCCGAATGGATGATGTACCTGTCGCCGTACGCCTTCGTACAGCAATTGCCTCTCGCGCCGGGCGAATCGCTTAACCTTCTGCCGATTATTATAAAAATCGTACTTGCCGCGGCGTTGACCGTTGCAGGGTTTTGGTTCTATCGGAAGAGGGATATTAATGCGATAACGAATTGAATTATATAGAAATACCGTTTAGCTGATTTTGGCGGATTCCCCCAAAATTAAAATCACCCCGGGCAGGGGAGGAAATATCTCCGCCGCCCGGGGTGTTCTTTGTATCGCCAATGTTATTATTCATGTATCTGCCTGACCTCCACCCTACCCCGCAGCAGTTTCGCCAATTCAATGACGATGTTGATTTCATCATCGTCGTAGTCGTACAGCGCAGCTAACAAATTGGCAAACCTTGATGTGTTGTGGGTATGGATGGCGTCATGGTTACCCGTCACCAAATAATCCAGGGAGCAGTTGTAAAGCTGGGCCAACTTGTACAGGTTTTCAAGGCTTACGCCCGAAGCGGCCCTTTCGATAAGCCCGATAAAGGATGGGGAATACTATTACCGTGGATGTGGACGGCGTGCCGACGGAAATCACACTGACGCGCCTCGTCACCGACCCGTGGGAAGAAACCACGGCTTCACTAATCGCACTTGATATCGTGCTTTCCAGGATAAGCGGATTTAGAGCGACCGCCGGCGCACAGAAAAACCGTCTCGAACACACGAACAACAACCTATCAATAGCCCACATGAACTTAGAAAACGCCCGTTCCCGTATAATGGATGCGGACCTGGCGCTGGAGACGATGAACCTGATGAAAGCCAATATATTACAAGAATCCGCTTCGGCTATGTTGGCTCAAGCCGGTCAAACCCCGGACGCGGTGTTGCAATTGTTGACATAAAAATTTATTCCCTATTTTTATACCCGTGCTTCTCCGCGTTACCCAGCAAATAAAGGAAGCAAAACGCGGGGATGCGCAGGATATCCTTGCCCGTTTTTGTGGGATTTACGCCGAAGTCGGTTGCCCGCTTCGTTACGACAATGGCAAGCGACGCGTCGCCGGCATGTTGGTACAGGGCATCCTTTTCTTTAATTTCAGCGTTCTCGCGATATTTTATTTCAATTAACGCCTTCCAGCGGGGCCGGTCTACGACGATATCGATTTCGTTCCCTTTTTTGCCGCCGCGGAAATACCCTACCGCGGTGGCGTTTTGGTAATAAAAGGCTGCCAAGTGTTTATAGACTGCCGTCTCCACGATAATCCCCATTTGTACGGGGTCGGTCATGTGGCTGTCGTCCATCAGCACGGCGTTTCGGATGGCGGCGTCGGATATATAGATTTTTGACATGGCCTTTAAAATTAGCCTGCCGCTCAAATCCACGGGATAACTCCTGTAAATCAAATTCGCGCTTTCCATGTAGCTTATATATTCCTCAACCGTGGCGCGGCTGACGCCGTTTAATTCCCTGGCGATGGTTTCCACGGATATGATGTTGGAGGAGCAATAACACAGGTATAAAAATATGCGCTCAAGCTCTGTCGTGTTGCGGATTCCGTACAGGGAAGGAATGTCGCGCTTGAGTACCTTGTCCACCACATCCTCACGCATTACGTGCTGCGCCATATAGTCATCGGATGCCAACGCAAGTTCGGGGAAGCCGCCCACCGTCAAGTAACGGTTAAAATGCCTTTGCAAATCCGACAACCGGTTCATCAGCGACGTCATTTCCCGTGTATCGTAGCGCAGCAAATGGGTTAGCCTAATGTCCGGCGCCAAATCGGGCCGCGGGATGTTCAGGATTTCACAATATTCATAAAAGGACAGCGTGGGTACCTGTACAATCGTCCACCTGCCCGCGCCGCTTTCGGCGGCTCTTTTTCTTAATACGGGGCTTGCCGAGCCTGTCGCCACCATACGCGATGTAGGCTTCGTGTCATAGATAATCTTTATCCAACGGTCCCAATCGGTCGCGTACTGCACCTCGTCCAAGAAATAATAACAATCGTCGTCCCAATGGATGTTGGCGTGGTAGCACTCCAGCACGTCGTTAAGGCTGCTTAATTTTAAAAGGGGATGGTCGAAGGAAATATATACGATGCGCTGCGGTTTAACACCCGTGCGAAGTAGCTCTTCAATCATTTGGTATTGAATCGTCGTCTTGCCCACACGGCGCGTCCCCGTAAGGATGGCGGTACGCCGGATGCTTTCGTGCATTAAAATTTTCATCGCTTCGTAGAAGGCGAAGCGTTTATACATCCTTTGGTATTCCGAACGGAGCGCACCCGTTTTCCACCAGGGATTATATGCGTTTAGGACTTTTAATATATTTTCCTGCGATGTGATGCGCATAACGTACCTCCTTGTTTATGTTATGTATACATTACATTATATTGATTTTATATGCAATATATAAATTACATTTTATTTATATTTATGCCATGTATACATTATATATATAAATGAAAAGCCGGGGTATTCCCCGGCTTTTCATTCAATCGATATAGTTCCTTCAGCCTTCGTCATCATCCTTATCCAATGGGTTTCCCTTCCTCCGCTTCACACATTCAGTCAGCAGGTATTCAATTTGCCCGTTAACCGAGCGGAAGTCGTCCTCGGCCCATTTGGAAACCTCGGTATACAGCGCCTTCGAAAGCCTTAGCGGGATTTGCTTTTTTTCATCCATTTGGGCATTTTTAGTATAGCGAGCCGCTGTTGATTACGGGTTGGGCGTCACGGCTCCCGCAGAGGATAACCATGAGGTTTGACACCATGGCGGCTTTGCGCTCGTCGTCGAGGGCGACGATGTTCTTCGCGCTCAGCTTGGCGATGGCCATTTCCACCATGCCGACGGCGTTTTCGACGATCATTTGCTTCGCGTCGATGACGGCGGAGGCTTGCTGGCGCTGGAGCATGGCGGAGGCGATTTCGGGCGCGTAAGCGAGGTGGGTGATGCGGGCTTCGCCGATTTCGATGCCTGCGACATGGACCTTTTCTTGGATTTCGTCTTTTAATTTAATGGCGATTTCCTGCGAGGAACCGCGCAGGGTCTTTTCATTATCGTCGCCGTGGGTGTCGTAGGGGTACAGGCGCACGATGTTGCGCAGGGCGGAATCGCATTGGATGGACAGGAATTCCTTATAATTGTCCACGTTAAAGACCGCTTTCGTGGGGTTGACGACCCGCCACACTACTACGATGCCGATGACGATGGGATTGCCCAACATGTCGTTAATTTTTTGGCGTTCGTTGTTCAATGTAATGACCTTAAGGGAAATCTTCTTACTGCCGCCCAGCGTAAGCGAACCTGCGGGCAGGTTAACCCCGGCGGCGGCAAGCGCGACCTTGGTCGGGTCAGCGGCGGGAGCGGTGGCGGTTTGCGTGGTGGTGCCCGCCGTGGGGTTGACCGCCGTCACAAACGGGTTAACAAAGAAGAAGCCTTCCCTTTTGATCGTACCGTAATACTTACCGAACAGCGTCAGCACAAGCGCTTCGTTGGGTTTGAGAATTTTCAAACCGGCATACGGTATCCACCCGATTAGGAAGCCGTACAACGCTCCAATGATGACCATTGCGATACCCAACGGGTGCCCGCTTTCGCCTACCAGCAGCACGATACCAAACGCGAACGCCGCCCAAGACGCGAGTATCAGCAACGTGATTAAAAATAACGCCGCCATACCGTTTGAGGTCCTTGGGGTTTTTTCTTCGTAATACATTTTCTTTTCGTCCATACTTTCCCTCCGTTTTAATATTTGATATCATTGTGATATCATTTTAATGTACGTGGAAGGAAATGTAAAGTCTTATTTATTGTTCAATCCGATAGCGTCATTTTATTTCAAGATTTCGACCCCTTTTCGGCGCTATTTTAAAGAAGCGGGTATATTGACTTTCCATGGGGTTGCATTGTATTATATTGGTGAGAAGGTGTCGGTTATATCTACTACACCGTACATAGATACCTTTTAAAAAGGCAAATTCAACAAAAGGGGCGCGGCAAGCCCCTTTACGGCCGTTCCGATCCGTCTTTCAACGGCGTTGTTTTTGTTTATTTCATATACAGCCGTGAACAAGGTCAATCGTTAAAGCGACGGAGGTGTATTTATGTTTAGTTCTTCGAAACATCAAAAAGGGTACGGTTTTGTCAAAAAGTTGAGCATGTTGGTGGCGGTTACGGCCTTGTTTACCGGAATTGCCCTGGGGGTCCTTCCCGCACGGTACGTAATCGACGCGGGGTATACCGAACCGGAGCTCCTCTTGTTCACGTCGGATTTTGCCTACCGCAACAACGATCCCGTCAACAGCTACGACGCGCTGGGCATGAATCAGGACCATACGGTCTCCTCGCGATTTGACAACTACGCCTTCCTGGACGCGCGGTTTGTCATCAGGTCCGGCCTTCCGGGACAGCAGACATTAGGCCATCCGCTCCTCGCCTTTTGTATGAACTATAATCTGCTGCCCCCCCATGACAACCACGTCCACCGCGCGGATATCCCTTGGGGCCCCAACCATTACGCCACTTCATTGGCTGTCGCTTTGGCCAGCTCCGGGTACGGGGCCACGCTGGATTTGGCGGAGTTTAACCGCATGTTCGGCATAAACGCCACGGAGGAAATGCGGCTGGTCATCATGACCGGATTCGTATGGTCCTTCGAGGACGCCATGCGGCTTGCCGCCGACCCGACTTACACCGCGGCCGTCCAATTCGACCCCGACAACCGCGGTACATGGCATCTTGTCACCGACATCGAAAGATGGGAACCCCGCAACATCGGGTTTGTCAAGGACCGCTTGCTGGGGAACCCCGGAGACCTGGACGGCGGATACCTAAGCGGCGATATCGGGACCTTGCCCCTTGATTTTTATACCAAGGTAGCCGAAAGGCTCTTGGAAATGACACAGGAATATGTACACACCACAACTGCCCCGTCGGGTTTATCCGGCTTGCAAGCCCTATACAACCCGGCAACCGGGGCCTTGTCCGTCAGCCGCACGGGTCATTTGAATAACCGGACCGAAAACCTGTTGCTGACCGTAACCGGAGGCACGAACGTTTCCGTTTACATCAACGGCACTTCTTCAGCCCACAGGGTCGATAACATCACCAACAGCATTTCCTTCGCCCCCGGTGCCGAGCTGTATATCTTCGGGGCAGGTGACGTCAACATCAGGATTGACGAGCCTTCCAACTACTTAACCCTGGCCAACGGAAGCATCCGCGGCCATGTGCTGAGGAACCTCCACAACACTTCAACCACAGAATTCCAGCCCATCATCACCGGTTACGCCCAATTCGGTGCCCCGTTCCTTAGCTTTACGCTGGAATCCAATGTGCGCAAGGCTGTTACGACCCCGGAATTTTACAAAGCCGTCGTAGGCGTACTGCCCACCGGAAACGTGTTAAACCAAACCTTCGTGTTCAACATCGATAAAGTGGACGTCAACGGCAATGTCTTCCTTTCGGGCTCTTCCGACCATTTTAACGCCACCCGCACCGTAGGGGGAGCGCTCCCAGCCGATATCCCGATGAACTGGACAGGGGCCGGGACGGATGAAAACCCCTACTTAAGCAACGCGGTAACCTTCGAGCTGGATTTACCCGCCGGGGTGCATTACTTCCGCATACGTGAAACCATTCCCGCTTCCCCCGCGGCGGATGCCGGATGGATAAACGATACCGCCGACCGTTTTATGCGGGTGGAGGTATTCCGTGACAGCAAGCCGACCGAGTTTTGGTTTAAACACAACAGCATAACCACCGGCGAATGGATCCCCCTCGTACCCCCGGCAAATGACGACGACGATGATGATGATGCCGACGATATAGATGACGATGATGACGACGAGGAAGACAACCGGATATTCGCGGCCGCGGACAGCCATTTCCGCCGGATTACCAACGGCTACCGGCCCTTGACCATCAGCGTTCCGGTAACGTTTAACAAAGTCGTCGAAGGGACTTGGCCCACGAATCATAACTTGGCGGCTACGACCTTCGGCTTCCGGTATATCAAACTAAATGATAACAACACTTCGATAGGCACTACCTGGACAACCGCGACAACCTCCGCAACCGTAGATGCCCGAACCGGGCAATCCGATGCTGCCGGCGGCTTTACGCTTACCGGCCTCGCCGTGGGGACCCACCGGTACCTCATAGAAGAAAACATCCCCGCCGCCATCAATAACGCCGCCACCACCGGGCTCGGGTGGGGCTTTGACCGGTACAGGATCCTTCGGGTAGAAGTCAGCAACGATAACACCCGCCCCATCAGAGCCAACGCTTCCGGGGTTATGCAATATGCCCTCAAGTACGAAATCTCCTGGATTGAACTTGCCATGACCTCCACCACACGGGTTGCAACCTTAAACTTAAACGCAAGCGGTTTTTACACGGATAACACCCTCCCCGGCAATTCCACCTTCGCCAACACCTACGTCAACATCCCATCCGTCAACGTCGAATACACCAAAAAGGTAGTCGGGGACGGCGCCGCGCCGGGAGCCACTTTCAATTTCCAATACCGTCAGTTTAATCACTTAACCGGAGCGCAAATAGGCAGCATCGTCCCCATAAGCCCCATTACGGTAACCACGGACCCGGAACACGGGACTATCTTCGGCCAGCAGTCCTTCTCCCTTCCGGTCGGCATTACCGCCGGGGTATTTTATTATTTGGTGGAAGAACTGGTGCCCAACCCCATCCCCGAAGGCTGGATATATGACCGTTATCGGGTACTGCGGGTTACCGTCGCGCAGAATTTGAACGATGACGGCGGCATCATTGATTACCTGAAGGCAACGGCGGAATGGATTGACTTTGACCTAGCGCCGCTGATCACCTCCGGGTTGGTTGCCGAAGGCTTTGCCACTTCGACCGAAGCGGATAAGGCAGGCAATTTTGTCAACACCAACAACAGTATTTCCTACGGCGTAACCGTCAATAAAACCGTCCTGGGGGTGGAACCGGCTGATTTACCCGCCGCCGGACGCACCTTCGACTTTGACCTCCGCCGTATCAAGCAAGAGGGAACGTCATGGACGGCATACCACGGGAATGACGTGTGGAGCGATATCCATACCGAAAGTTTCTCCATCACCGTAACCGAAAACGCGGACGGGAGCCTCAGCGGCTTTACCTCCCTGCATTTCGGCATCGCCCAATCCGAGCCTTATTACTATCTCGTACGGGAGAGGCTGCCCACAGGCACATTACCCGTCGGCTGGACCTACGACCGCTACCGCGTCCTAAAGATTACACCCACCCCCGAAGACGGAGCAGTTGACCCCGCCGTACATGAATGGATATCCCTTGACTTGGCGGATTTCCCCTTGGCGCAAGAAGACCCGAGGTTCAATGCCTTGTATCCCGACGGAAAAACCCCGGACAACGACACCTTCGTCAATTTCCACGACAGCATCACCGTCGTTTTGAACTACAGCAAGCAGGTATTGGGTTCCTCCGCGGCCCATACGTGGAACTTCATGGGGCACCGTCTCGTGAAAAACGAAGACGGTACCTTTACCGGAGCGGGCGGATGGTTTGACCTTGCCTCCATTAACACGTCAAGCAACGACGAAGTCATACACGCGGTGCCCGACGCAAGGCATGAACTGACCTTCCACGAACCCGGGGAATATTACTTCCTGTTGTGGGAAACAAACCCCCTCCCCGAAGCCCAGCCCTGGTACTACGACCGCTTCCGTGTGGCTCGTATTACCGTTATACAGCACGGCGGCGGCTTCCCCTACGGTGTGGGCAAACTGATGACCCATCCCCTAACGGACCCCGACGACCCCGAACAACCCGGCAACCCCGTCGCCTTTGTTTCCGTCAACTTGGCGGAGATCGGCGGATTGTCGGAAGCACCCGTCGGCTTGGAACTTCCCCTTGACAATATATTGGAACTCTACAGGGCCGAAGGAGACCGTCCCGCCGGATGGACACCACCCACGGGGACCTTCGTCAACCGCTCCCTTGTCGGGGGCCCCGGCTCCGGCCCCGTGCTTTACAAGCATGTGTTCGGCACCCAAAGCCACGAAATCAACTACAGCACCCGTTATTACTTCCAAATGCAGCAAATCGCCAGACCCGAACCGGGCGCGGCCTTCGCACCCGTAACCAACACCCTCCGCGATATCGGCAACATGATGCCCAGCGACGAAGTACCCAGGCGCTGGATTGGGGTACCCCTCTCCGGGGTGCCGACGGCGGACGGCACGTACCACTTCCTGGTGGAGGAAAAACTCCCGGCAACCGGGCCGGATGACGGCTGGACCTATGACCGCTTCCGCGTGATGCAGGTCGTCGTATCCGCGGGGACGCAAACCGTTTCCTGGATATCCGTCCCCGTAAGCGACATCAGCTCCATGCTGTTACCCGCGGATATCGCGTATTACAACCGCTTCCGCGGCGGGTATATCCCCGCCAACAACGAATTCGAAAACGCCTACCGCAGGGTAAGCACCCAAATCGAGTTCTTTAAGGAAATCGCCCCCAATAACAACCTCGCCGGAAGTTTCGCATTCAACGTCTACGCCCTCGACGCGACGGAAAGCGGCGGGACATGGAACTTTACCCGCCAAAGCACCCCCATCGAAAACACCAACGCCACGCAAACCATCCAAAAAATAGCGGGGCAGCGGACACCGAGCGCGTTAATCAACTTCACCTTCTTTGAGCCGGGGGAACACTTCTTCCTAATAGAAGAAACCCTCCCCTTGCCGCCGGCGGACGGTTGGACTTATGACCGCTTCCGCATTGTGAGGATCACCGTAACGGAGGACGGGGAAATCGTCCAAAACAAAAACGCCCCCAACACCTACGGCCTCCAAGAACTGAACGCCTCCGTAGCTTACGCGGCTCCGAATGTGGACGCGGCGGGTAACGTTATCTTGACCGGCATCACATTCGCGGCCGGCGGTCTTGTCTTTGCCCCCGACAACAACGTATTCGTCAACCGCTTTGACAGCGTTACTTCCACGTTTACCTATTACAAGGAAATCGTCGGACCCGGCGCGGCATCCCATACCGTCCGTTCCTACCGCTTTAATGTGCATCCCATCAACGGCAACGCGGGCGCCTTTACCGTAGGCCCGACAGAGGTACCGAATTCCGGTTCCTCCCTGTCCCCCAACGCTGTAGGGGAAGGCGGAAGGGAAAGCCACAGCTTCAACGTTACCTTCTATCAGCCCGGTACGTATTACTTCTTAATCGAAGAGGAAGTACCGAGCACGGGCATCCCGCCGGGCTGGGAATATGACCGTTTCAGAATCGCCAAGGTGGATGTAACCTTCGATGCGGTTACCGACAGTTTAGTCGCTTCCGCCCCGTTGTACGCCATCCCCTCCCTCAACCACGGGAATACGACGGTGAATTTTGAGGCATACCATGCATGGTACGCGGCGGGCAGTCTCTCCTCTTTTTCCGCCAATAACAACGTATTTATCAACCGGTACAGCCGCATTACCGTAACCGTACCCATCAGCAAGGAAGTACGGGGCATTACATCCGGCTTCGGCACCTACAACTTCGCGGTAAGGGAAATCCCGGGGTCAAGCATCACAACGACGGACGGCGTAATTACCGCCGCGGCACCGGGCGAACCCCTGTCCATTCCCCTTGCGATTAACCTGACCTCCGCCACGGGTTCCACTTCCTTTAATATGGAATTCCAAGGGGTCGGTACCCACTATTATTTGATCGAGGAATTGGGGACCCAACCCGCGGGCTGGAGATACGACAGATACCGGGTATTGCGGATAGCGATTGAAAACGACCCCGTCACCCATATGCTGCGTTCTACCGTAACGTGGCTGCCCGCTAACCTCAGCAGCCTCTTCCCCAATACCCCCACAACGGTTGAAGGGAATTCCACCTTCGTCAATATATACTACGGCGCGGGCATTAACCTCACTTACGGTAAGGAAGTACGGAGCAGGAACACCCTCGCCGCCGCCCAGTTCGAAACGACCTACACCTTCAGGTATATCGAGCTGGAATATAATGAAACTACGGAACGGTATACCGGCTTGGGTAACTGGGCAGCGGCTAACTCCTTAAAACCCACCGCCGCCAACAACCCCATCACAAGCAACATCAATATCACCTACAACGCCCCGGGGATTTACTACTATTTAATAGAAGAAACGAGTACCGCCCCAAGCAATGACTGGGTGTATGACAAATACCGCCTGTTAAAAGTGGTTATCGATTACGGCGACAACGGTATGCTGACGAAGATCAGCCAATCGTATATAACAGCGCCCCTGGCGAATATCCACATCGACGGGATCGGCTTCTTAAACACCACGACCACCCTGTACACCGACATCCCGGCGGAGGATAACTTTATCAATGTCTTCCTGCCGAAGACCACCGACTTAATAAACATCACCAAAACCGTCGTTGGGAGCGCTCCCCCCGCCATCAACTTCGCCTTCTTCCGTTACGCGCTTACCAAAAACGACGACAACACCTTTACCGTAACCGGAGCGGAAACCAAGATTACGGATATGGCCCGCAACGGGAGCCATAACTTCTCCCTAACCTTCTCCGAACCGGGCGAGTATTACTTCCTGCTAGAGGAAAGGATGCCTGCGGGCAGTACAGCAGGCGGTTGGATACTCGATGCCCACCGGGTACTAAAGGTAACCGTAACCCCGGGAAGCGGACTGGCCCACGGTTATAACAACTTGGTTATCGATACCCCCCAATGGCAATCCGTTGACCTAAGCAAGGTTTACTATAACGGCCAGCCGCTGGCGGATGTTACTACCATGACCCCCGATAACGGTGCCTTTAACAACACCTATTTCCTGGGCTCCGCGACTATCAGCTTCTATAAGATTTATCCGGTGCTGACTTCCCCGACCACCGGGCTGCCCGAACCCCCGCCGAGCAGGAGCTTCGCTTTTACCTTGCGAGAACTCAGCCCCGTATTGGATTCGGGTGACTTGACCGACAACCCCATCAACATGCGCGCCATGCCCGCGGAAAGTTCCGTACTGGCCGGTGGGGAAGCGCGTATCCAAAACGCGCGTACAGCGGCCACGTCCCAAGTCAGTTACAACCTGCCCAATATGGAGCGGGGGACGTATTACTTCCGCTTGACGGAAAACCCCAACGAAACCTCCGGGCCCCATTGGAACGGCTGGACCCACGACCGCGCCGTATTGTTCGTAAAGCTGACGTCCGATCCGGTAACCGGGCAGTTCAGCCAATACTGGTGGGACGGGGATGAATGGAAATCCGGAACGGATGCCCCCCTGGCGGCGAATACCGAATTCCGCCGCTTCACCAACACCTTCGATAATATCGAAAAGGGCAAAACCTCCTTGGTTATCGAAGGGATAAAGGAACTTGATATCCTGCGCGGTAATCCCGTCAGTACAACCTTTACCTTTGACCTGGTGGAAGTTATCGGAATACCCGGCGGGCAAGCCACGGGAACGATCAACAATACCGCGGTAACGGATGGGATCACCTCAACCGCGACCACCACGGGTACTTCCGACGGTAAGGTATTTGCCTTTGACGCGATTACCTGGCTGCTTTTGGAAGAGCATGACCAATACTTCTTCTTTAGGATAACGGAACGCAACCCCGGACCGTCCTGGATGATTGAACAAAACCCTGTGTGGATGCGGGTACTCGTCACCCATGAACCTACAACCCACGCGGTCATCACCCACATTTACAGAACGGTGAACGGCGTGTTTACAACCACGGAAATAAACGGCGTGTATAACCCGGAAATGCTGAAATTTCTAAACACGTACGCCCCGGAAGCCCTTGAAGTCACGAAGGTGTGGGAAGGCGCGCCGGCTCCCCACGAGCAAATCGTGGTGGAACTGGTTATCGACGGTGTACCTTCGGGAATCACCGAAGTAATGGGCCCCTATAATTGGAACGTTGTCTTTAATGACCTGGAACCGGGACGTTCCTATTCCGTCATCGAAAAAACGAACTTGACGGATTGGACGATGGTGGAATACAGCGCGTTGACCCCGGTTTCCGGCGACGGTTTTATCACCGGAACCATAACGGTTACCAACCGCTATACCGGTTTGGGCAGTATCGATGTATATAAGGAATGGGTAGGCGCCGATATACCCGCGTCCGGGAACATTCGGGTCGATTTGGTCCGTATCAAGCCGGAAGACCTGGTGGTTACCAACAGGGCGCGCGGCGATTATTGGGATAACTGGGAAGCGACGGGACAATGGTTGCCCATTGACGTCGTTAACAACGGGACCGTTACCTTTACAAACCTGGAACCCGGTTATATCTACACCGTCAAGGAACAAGGGCCTACAGGCTGGGTAGCATCCTACAGCCCCAACGTTGAAATCATCGCCGGGGAAAACATGCACGGCAGCATCACCATAACCAACACCAGCACCCTGGTACCCGCCCCCCTCCTTATACCCATATATGGGATAAAGATGGTGAACGGCGAAGTCCCCGGTCCGGGCTGGGTGTTTGACTTCACCGTCAGGGACGCGAATTCCCGCGTCGTATCAACCGGCAGCAACGACCAATGGGGCGTTATCTTCTTTGACCCCATCGAGATAACGACCGCCGGAACCCATCGGTTTACGGTAACGGAAAACCCGGGCGGCCGCTATCCCGCGCATTACAACGTGACATTTGACAACCTCACCCATATCATCGAAATCGAAGTCGTACGCAACGGAAACGGCACCCTGTCATGGGTTTCCACTACCTATATAGGGGAAGGGCCGGACGGAGCGGACGAAACGGATTATGACTTCGACAGGGAAGGAACGGCTCAATTGGATGTGGGCCCGAAGATGAAATTCTTCAACACCTCCGACAGAGCCCCCCGCAGCTACGACAGCATCGAGGTTAAACTGACCGGCCTCAAGAAAGTCGACGGAGCCGCCCCCAACAGCCATCCGGATTACGATTCAAGCTGGGTGTTTGGCTTCTCCGTACACCGCTTGAACGATGAAACCAACGAGCTCCATCCCGTACCGGAGGTAATGGGCTACAGCAACGGAGCGGGCAATATTATCTTTGACGGGCCCATCCTTATCAACGAAGCGGGGACGCATACGTTCATCATCCGCGAGGTGCTTCCGCCGGTAGGCCAACGGATTGAAGGCATGACCTATGACGAAGACGACAAATGGGTCATCATCCAAATCGACGAAGTGGAAAGGGAAGTCAACGGGGAGCTTGTGCTCACGCTGGAACGGACCTCCACCAACTACGACAGCGGTTACGGCATCGAGTGGCCCATGATTTTTGTAAATGAATATACCCCGCCAACGCCGCCGCTCTTTGACCCCGTCCAATTAGTCCTGTATGCGAATAAGGACGTCGTGTACGAATACGGGGTTGACGCCCCGGGAACGCTCCCGATGTTTACCTTCAACGTTACGGATATGGAAACGTCCAACCCCGTAACCACCGGACAAACCAACCTTACGGGCGGGTTTACCTTCGCTCCCATTACCTTCACCGAGCCCGGGACGTACCGCTTAAGAATTGAAGAAAACCGGATTAATCATCCCGAATTCACCTACGATACGGTCAAATACTTCATGACGGTGGAAGTAACGGAAGAAAACGGCAGCCTCTCGTACCGCGTCGATGAACTGTCAAGGGCCGACGATGTCCTTGCGTCCAGGATCATCCTTAATTACGGCACGGACGAAATCAGGTTCGTCAACACCTACGCCCCAAGCGATTTAATAGATACATCCATCGTTATCTACGGCAATAAGGTGCTTACGGGCAGGGATATGGTCGCGGGTGAATTCATCTTCCACTTGCTGGATGCCCAAGGCAGACAACTGGCCACCACCACCAATGACGCCTACGGTAACTTCAGCTTCACCCTTTATTATTCCGAAGACAGGGTCGGCACCCATAACTACCGGGTCATAGAAATCATGACGGGTGACGCGAACGTTTCTTACGACGTCACCGTTTACGAATTGTCTGTCAATGTCTATGTTGAAGGGGACGACGCTCCGATAGTGCTTCCGGTGATTCCTCCGGTAACCCCGGATGATGATGACGACGACGATGTAAACGCCGAAGACGATGAAGACGACGATGCCGATAATGACGGCGACGAAGACCTTGACGCCGACGATGGAGATGATGAAGACGACGATGATAACGACGAAAACGGCGACGACAACGATGACCTTGATAGTGATGACGATGACAACGGCGATGACAACGATGGCCAAAGTAATGATGGTGACGGAAACGGCGACGGCGGTGATCCGCAAGACAACGGCGGCGGTTTCTCCCCATTCGACGGAAGCATAGACAGCGACGATGACGATGGTTTAATCATTATACTTGACGATGGCGTGCCCCAATCCGATTTTGACGGGTTGCCGAACATGCACGCGGTCCGCAGGCTGGTGGCTTCCTTCGGCAGCTACCCGGGTATCGTATTCACCAACCGCTATACCCCTCCCGTTACGCCAACCCCCACACCGGAATCGACCCCCAGGCCCTTGCCGACGCCAAGGCCAAGGCCGACCCCCACGCCGATTATACCGATAACCGATGACGATCCGCTGCCAACCCCCTCACCTTCACCCTCGCCGACGCCGACGCCGACACCCACTCCGACGCCTTCGCCGAGCCCGACGCCTGAGCCGGAAACCGACGACCCCGAACCGGAGCCTTCACCGAGTCCGACACCCGAAACCGAGCCCGACGACCCCACACCGCCGGAACCTTCACCGAGCCCGACACCGCCGATCCATATCGTATTCTCGGAGGAACTGACACCGGATAGCTATCCCCCCGACTTTGACTTTACGGGGACCCAGCCCGACCCGGATACACCGGGCGGTTCGAACCCGTATGTCCCGCCCGTCCCATCGGTACCCGGTTATACCTTGGTACCCATGATGGACGGCGACGAAATCTACTTTATGGAATTTGACGATATGGGCATCCCGCTGGGCAACTGGTGCTGGGACGACGACGAGGAACTGTGGATTTTCGAGGATTGGGATGTACCGCTGGGGGATTGGGAATCTCTCGGGATGCCGGCGACCGGTGAAACCCCAAGGAGCCATGTGTTATTCGGCGCGGGATTGCTCATGACGCTGCTGGGTATCACAATAAAAGTGATAAGGAAAAAATATCGGAAGTAACACGAACGGATAAACACGATTATAAAGGCATGGCGTTAATGACGCGCCATGCCTTTTCCTTTATCCGCGGGCGATTTTCGTTTAAAAGGTTACAAATTCCTGGCCTTTGTTGATAAAATGTGGTATACATTATAATGAAGCGATTGGAATAGGGGTATCCCGAATGAAAAATTGCCGAATCCTTTCATATCTCATTTTTCTTCTTGCCGCTTTCTTTTCGGTTGTTTATTTCGGTGTGTCCGCCGTGTATCCGAACGATCCCGAACAAAGCCATTTCGTCATCGCCACCGCCAATACCGAGCCTATATCCACCAATCGCCTGTTATACGTTGCGTTCCGTTCGCTGGGCAAAAGCGTCGATTTCGTAACCCCCATCATCAGGGAGGGGTATACGCAGGCAAACGAGGGGATTGTCGATGGCCTTACCACGGGTTACCCCAATTTACACCATACATATACAAACCTTATCCAAGTCCCGATCCCCATTGAAAATTCCAACGTACGCGTTTTTGCGCGGGACGGCAGCGATTTGCGTATTAATTCGTGGGCGGAGCTTGACGGCTTGCGCGTAGGGATACTGGAAAACCGTACCTTTATTTTGGAGAACCTCCCCGCGGGCGCGTCGGTTACCGAACGCCCCACCAGCAGAGCCGTGCTCAACGGGTTGGAAAACGGGGACTACGACGTAGCCGTATTGGCCGAACGCGACCACGAAAACATCGGTGCACGCTACAGCGTCATACGCGTGGGGCAGGTGCATATCCTGCCGGTACATATCTATTTGCATGAAAGCCACGCGGCGGTTGTGCCCTTGCTTAACGACACGCTGACGCGTATGTTTGCGGACGGGAGCGCTTCACGTATCCTTTCCGACCTTGCGCTGCCGGAACTGAACCCCAAGCGGACGGTACTGCATATCATTTCTACCGGTATTGAACTCAGCCGCGAGGATCGCTTCGCCGCGGCCCTGCGTTCCCAATTCGAGGACGACGAATCCATCGAATGGATTACGGTCAATATCGACGCCAACCGCTTCACGCGCGGGCAGCAGAATATGGCGTACATCGCTTCGCTTTTGCGGGCCGATATCGTTTCCCGCAATATTTCGTCGGTGATCGTTTCGGGCGACCCCGCGCTGGAGTTTTTAAAGGATTATTATTACCTGTTCTTCCGCAACGCGCCCGTGTTGTTTTACGGCATCAGCCCGAACTCCCACGCCGCTATCGCCGAACACGAACAGCAATATAATTTTACGGGTATCGTGAAGGCGATTGACGCCTACAAAACGGTTAACGCTTTCCTGGATTTGTTCCCCGATACGCGTACGCTGTTTGTGGTCAACGACTTTACCACGGAGGGCATACAATACCGTGAAGCCATTGAAGCGCAATTGCGCCCCCTTGCTTCGCGGCTGGATATCCGATACAACCAAAATATTTCCGCCGTTGCCTTAATGGAGCAAATCGGCGCGTTGCCGCCGTACGGCATGGTACTGTTCGGCTCCTATTTCGTGGACGGCGCGTACCAATACCTTTCGTTGGGCGAAACGCGGCGGCTGTTGGAGCGGCACGCCCGCGTCCCGATCGCCTCCCTGTACGATACACGGCTGGAATACAGCGCGCTGGGGGGATTGGGGCCGGATTACGTCCGTTACGGATACACCGTCGCCGGTATGTTGCGGCAAATCCTGGACGGCGTAAGCGTGGAGGATATCCCGACCATCCATGATTCCGGCCCGCTTAACCGCTGGGTGTTTGACCGGGCGCAGATGGACAGGTTTAACATCCGCGAAAGGGACCTGCCGTACGGGGCGGAAGTGATCAATCGGGTTCCCGGCATCCGCGAGGCTAACCCGCATTACTTCTTTGCGCTGGCGGCCGCCTTAAGCGTTACGGCATTGTTGATTATCGGCAGCGGTATTTTCCTCTTTTTAAACGGAAAGCACGCCAAGCAAAGGGACAAATTGCAACAAGAGCTCACGATGGAGAAATCCCTGATGGAAACCATCTTCGACTCCGTACCGGAAATATTGTTCGTTAAGGATATGAACAACCTCTTTTTGCGCGTTAACAAAAGGTTTGAGGAACACTTCGGCTGCGAAGAAGGCGACATCATCGGCAAGCGCGGCTACGAATATCCGTCCCTGGGCGCCATCGTTGACGACTACCTTGAAACGGAGCTTACGATCGTGACCGAAAACCGCCCCATCAGCGTCGAAAAGTACATATCCTCCGCCAAGGGCGCAAAGGGCTTTTACGAAATCATTTCCGCGCCTTTGCGCGACAGGCATAACCGGGTGCTGGGCATCGCGGGGGTCGCGTACGACATGACCCACCGCAAGAATTCAGAAGAAGCCGCGCAAGCCGCTTCCGCCGCCAAATCGAACTTCCTTACCAACATGAGCCACGAAATGCGCACGCCCTTAACCGCCGTGCTCGGGCTAACCGAACTGACGCTCGAAACCGTACAGCTCGACGACGAAACCCATGGCAACCTGGTTAAGGTCTACCGTTCGGGCGAAACGCTCTTAAATCTGATCAACGATATCTTGGACATTTCCAAAATAGAGGCGGATAAGCTGGAATTAAACCCGCAAAGGTATGACCTCCCCAGCCTGCTGAATGACACGATCACGCAAAGCATCCTTTATATAGGCGAAAAACCCATCGAGCTAATCCTAAATATCGAACCCGACTTGCCCAATTATCTGTACGGCGACGAACTGCGCATCAAGCAAATCTTATCGAATCTTTTATCCAACGCCTTCAAATATACCAAGGAGGGCACGGTCGAGCTGGGTATGCGCCACGAGGACGCGGAAGACGGCATATGGGTTACCGCTTGGGTGAAGGACACGGGCGTGGGTATCAAGCCGGAGGACATGAACCGATTATTCACCCTGTACGGCAAGCTGGAGGACGGGGACGAAAAGAGCAAGAACCGCCGTACCGAAGGCACGGGTTTGGGGCTTTCGATCACCAAAAAAGTAGCCGAAATGATGAACGGCTACATCACGGCAGACAGCGAATACGGCAAGGGCTCAACTTTTACCGTGTACCTGCGCCAGGGTTATGTGGACGATACCCCCATCGGCCCGGACGTGGTGAAAAGCCTTAAATCCAACAACTACGCCGTGCAACGCTTCGAAAGCGCGAAGATGACGCGGGTTAATTTATCCTACGCGCGGGTACTGTTGGTGGACGACAACCCGACCAACCTCGACGTGGCGAAGGGCCTAATGGGGTTGTACGGCATGACCGTCGATTGCGTAACGGGCGGCCAGCAAGCCATCGACGCCATGCGCGACCCCGGCATAAGGTACAACGCGATCTTTATGGACCATATGATGCCCGAAATGGACGGGGTCAGCGCGGTCAAGCTGATACGCGCCATCGATTCCGACTACGCGAAGCGCATCCCAATCATCGCCTTGACGGCCAACGCCATCGTAGGTAACGAGGAAATGTTCCTTTCCAAGGGTTTTACCGCGTTCATCGCCAAGCCGATCGCTTTGGCGAAGCTGGACAGCGTATTGCGGCAATGGGTGCGCGATAAGGGCAAGGAAGCGAGGCTCACCCACAAGACCATCACCGCGGAGATACGCCGCGGCAGGGAAAGCGGAATCCTGCACGGCATACCCGGCTTGGATATCAACAAGGGTATCGCCCACTTCGGCGACAGCGAGGAAGCGTATATCAAAGTCCTCCAATCCTTCGTCAGGAGTACGCGCCCGCTGCTGGAGGTATTGAAGACCGCCTCCCGCGATACCCTTGACATTTATGGCGTGACGGTCCACGGTATCAAGGGTTCCGCTTACGGCATCTTCGCGGAGGACGTGGGCGATTTGGCCGCGGCGCTGGAAAAGGCCGCGTTGGTTAATAATTTTTATTATGTCAGCGAAAATAACCACCCCTTCATCGAAAAGGTATCGACGCTTCTGACCGACATCAGCGATGCCCTGGCTGAAAGCGGGATCACCAGCAAACCCGCCAAGGATAAGCCCGATACCGCTTTATTGAAAAAAATGCTGGACGCGTGCATCACTTTCGACATCGACGGGATGGACGAAGCGATGGACGCGATCGAAAGCTATGTATATACGGACGACGGCGGCTTAGCCGCGGATTTGCGCAATAAATTGGACCAAGGTAATTACAAGCTCATCCGAAACGAGTTGACCGCATTTTTTAATACGGAGGTATGATATGAACACGACGAATACGGCCGCACGCCACAAAATCCTATTGGTGGACGACAACCTCGCCACGCTTAACCAGGGAAAGAGCTTGCTCCAAGCCTTCTACAAGGTGTATACCGCGCAGACGGCGGCGACGCTCTTTGAGAATCTGGAAAGCATCATGCCCGATTTAATCCTCCTCGATGTGGAAATGCCCGAAATGGACGGATTCGAGGTGATTAAGAAATTAAAGGCGGATTCGCGGTATAAGGAAATACCCGTTATCTTCCTCACGGCCAAGGCGGACGAGGAAAACGAGCGTTTGGGCTTTAGTCTGGGCGCGGTGGACTACATCACCAAGCCTTTCTCCGGCCCGCTTTTGTTAAAGCGTATCTCCAACCAAATCCTATACATACGCGTAAAGGACGCGGTTAATGATTATTCCAACGATTTGGAAAACCTGATGGACGAAGTGGTACGGGTTAAGAACGAAGGCAAGGAACGCCTCCAGCTTATGCTGGACTCCATGCCCTTCGCGTGCCGCTTGATGGGGCGCGATTACGCCTTTATCGATTGCAATCAGGCGGCGTTGGATTTGGTGGGGGCGGCCAACAAAGAGGAATACGAAATGAAAACGCTGGAACTCACCCCCGAATACCAGCCCTGCGGGCGGCTTTCCGAGGAATTAAGGATAGAATACCTAAACCGGGCGTTCGACGAGGGTTATGTACGCTACGAATGGGTCTATATTACCCCCGACGGTAAGGGTTTGCCCGTGGAGGTTACCATGGTACGCGTGCTGCTGGAGGGGGAACCCATTATCGCGGGCTACGCGCGGGATTTGCGCGAACAAAAAGCCGCCATCGAAGAAATGCGCCGCGCCGAAATCGCCGAGGAACGCAACCAAGCCAAAAGCCATTTCCTCGCCGCCATGAGCCACGAAATACGCACGCCGATGAACAGCATCCTCGGCTTTGCCGAACTGGCTTTGGACGTCCCCGACGAACTGGCCGCGCAGGATTGCAAGCTGTACCTGCATAAAATCGAAAAGAGCGCGCAGTTACTCCTGCTGATCATCAACGATATATTGGATATTTCCAAAATCGAATCCGGCAAAATTGAACTGGAACGGGAGCCCTTTAATTTACAGGAAGTATTCATGAGCTGCCAGTCCATCGTCCTGCCCAAAATCATCGAAAAAGGGCTGGAATTCAGAATCAACTTAAAACCGTTAAAAGGCAAGCTCCTGGTCGGCGACCGTTTCCGCCTGTACCAAATCATCATGAATCTTTTGACCAATGCCATCAAGTTTACCCGCGAAGGCGCGATTGAGCTGACCTGCGCGGTAAAGGAAACGGACACGGAAAAGACGACCTTTTACTTCGAGGTAAAGGACAACGGCATCGGCATCACCCCCGAGCAGGCGAAGGTCATCTTTGACCCGTTTGTACAGGCGGAAGCCGGTACCACGCGCAACTACGGCGGCACGGGTTTGGGGTTGCCCATTTCAAAGAACCTCATCGAAATGATGGGCGGTACGCTTTACCTTAACAGTACGCCCGGTATGGGTTCGTGCTTCCATTTCGAACTGACCTTTGTTACGGTGGACGAGGTTATCAACGGCACGAACGGAAAGAATGGAAAAGAAGTGGAAATGCCCGAATTCGAAGGCGAGGTGCTGGTGTGTGAGGACAACGTCCTCAACCAACACTTGATTACCGACCACCTTATGCGCGTGGGCTTAAAAACCGTGATCGCCGCCAACGGCAAGGAAGGCATCGACATTATTTCCTCACGGATGAGGAATCAGGAAAAACCCTTCGACCTTATCTTCATGGACATCCATATGCCTGTGCTGGACGGCTTTAAAACCGCGCCCCTCATGAAAAAGATGGGTGTGCGGGCACCCATCATCGCGCTAACGGCTAACATCATGTCCCAGGATATCGAGCTCTACCGCGCCAGCGGCATGTTCGACGTGGTCGGCAAGCCTTATACCTCGCTTGAGCTATGGACCTGCCTTAAAAAGTACCTACCCGTAAAGGAATATACCCCCGTATCACCCGACGTCCAATCCGCCGAGGATGAAAAGATATTGACTATATTTAAGACCAATTTTGTTAAGGCCAACCGCGAAACTTTTATCGAATTGGTCAACGCCATCAGGGCCAAGGACCGCAAGCTGGCGCACCGTATCGCCCATACGCTCAAGAGTGTGGCGGGCCAAATCAACGAAAAGAACCTGCAAGCCGCCGCCGCCGACGTAGAGCACGTCTTTACCAAAACCAACTTAATGCCGGATGAACTGCTGCTTAAAAAGCTCGAAATCGAACTGCACGTCACGCTTGAAAAATACGCGCCATTGTTATTGACCGCGAAAATCGAACCCCTCACCGATAAGCAGGAGATTCTGCGCTTGCTGGATAAATTGGAACCGTTGCTCGTCGAGGGGAACACCGAAAGCCTGCACATCGCGGACGCCCTAAGCGAAACGCCGGGCATGGAAACGCTCGTGGAATACATCCGGGACTTTAACTTCCCGAAGGCGTTCCAAGAGCTGGGAGACGTTATCATTAAATTATAATAACAACGGCGGGCGGGATACGGCGCGGCGATACCCGCGTATACCCGCCCGCACGGATGTTATCTATTTCTTTATATAATCTTTAAGGGAAGTCGTTTGCACGCTGTGCGTGGCTTCCTTATTTTCATCCTTTATTTGTTCGTATACTTCCTTGCGGTGTACGGCTACGGATTTGGGCGCGATAATACCCAGGCGCACCTGTTCGCCGCTTACGCCCAGCACGACCACTTCCACCCGGTCGCCGATCATGATGGATTCCGACTTCTTTCGTGTGAGGGCAAGCATTACGCCACCTCTTGCGCGTTGATACGCTTCAAGTCATCCATTATATAATGGCGGATGGAGTAATCTTCGTTGGCGCAAATGACCTGCTTGCCGGTATGCGCCGCGCGGTTGATGATAACGGGCGCGCGCAAGTTTACACGGGTCTTGGCCACTTCCTCGGGGATGACGGTGATATTATAGATTTCCAGCGTCGCGCCCTTGATCGGACCCAGGTCCTTTAACTCCTCGGGGTCCACGCGCGGGTCATAATCGGGGATGGCCTTATATACGTCCATCATGGGGAAGCATACCTCGCCGTCGTCGATACTCTGCAACCAAAAGAATGTGTTATTCGTTTCCTCCATGTCCAGCAGAAGAAAACGCCTGTCCTCCGGATAACCCGGCAAACCCTCGGGGAACGTAAGCGTTTCCGCGGGGTCGTATTCCAATGTACCAAAATGCTTGGTTTCTACAGCTTGCATCATGCATCCTTCTTTCTTATACGGTTATTTATTATGTTTACGTTTGTTTATTCCTATCCGATAAAATTGGCCAGCGTCATTTGTATGATGCCCGAATTGGCGCGCAGGGAGGCTTGGAAGGCTGTTTCCGCGTTGATGCGCATCATCACGGCACGGTACATGTCGGTGTCTTCGTTGTCGCTGGTTAAGCGTTCGTAGCTGACTTCGTCCGCTTCCAAGCGGTTGCGCAGCATGTCCAGGCGTTGCATCCGCGCGCCCAGTTGGGTGTGTTCGCGGGTGATTTGTTCGATGTGGCGGTCTATGAGGAACAGCATGTTATTGAATTGGGTGAAGAGCGCGTCGTTGGCGATCGCGCGTTCGTCGATGAGCTGACGGTCCGCGACGGTTGACAATTCGGGTTCCGTAAGGTTGTGCGGGGGGGCGGAAAGTCTGCGTTTGAGTTCCCCCTCATCGGAAATGACCAGCCCATCGGCGAATTGAATGAACCGATTGAAGTCGGCGTACATTTCCGCGGTGAAGACGTTCTTGGCCAGCGAATTGACAGGGATGTGCGTATGCGACGCGGCTTCTATGGTCATCAGTTGGTTGTGCATATCAAACGAACGGTTGCGTTCGGCTTGGTCAAGGGGGATGGGGACTAAAGGATCGGTGACGGGGTTGGTACCCGTTCCCGGTTCGGACGCGCGCAGGAGCATGACGCCCTGCACGCGGGTATCGGTCTTGATGGCGTGCGTGAGCGCGAGGGTAGCGTCGTTTGCGGCAGCAATGGCGGCGGCGAGCGCGTCGTCAACGGCGGCGTCAAACGCATCCTGGTCGAACACCCCGCCAATCGTATGGAGAGCCGGGTCTACGGGATCGGGTACGGGGGTAACCGCGGGGATGTTAACGCTGTACGACACCGATACGTTTTTATTAGTATCGAAATGGCTCGAGGGGATGCGCACAATGAAGGGGGCCAACGCCGTAGGCCCAGGCGTAAGCACCGCGCCCGGGGGCAATACGGGCCTTAACCCTTCGGGGGCGTTCGTCCCCAAAAAGGAAGCGGGGTAAGCCAATTCGAATATATGGAATTCCTCGCCGTTTATGGTGCGCACATCCGACGCCGCCGTACGCGAAAAATACTGCGTTACTTGATACACACGATCCACGTCTATGCGTTCCGGTATCTCGTCAATGATTTCACGGCTGGTAAAGTACACCGCCGGATTTAATTCACCCCTGTTAAATCCCGTTTTTTGGAACGTGACGGCGATCCCTTCCCGCGGGAATACCGCCGCGGTATCGTCGTGCATCGCCAGTTCGCCCGTTTCGGGGATGAAGTGGAGGACGGGTACGGGGGTGGGATCGTAATCGGGGTTAGGGATTAATGTGCCGGGGTCAAGCGGGTCGTCGATGAATTCATCTATACCGTCGATTTGCCCCCGCGTCATGGTGGCGGGTGGTAAATACGCGTCCGCATGGTTTATGCTCATCGGTATTACGTGGAAACCCGGCACCATGGGTACGGTATCGGGGTTGCGATACGCCAAACGCAATACGTTGACCCTGTGCGCCGTGGGGGGCATTGTAGCGGCATGATCGCCGTTCTCGTCGCCCAGGCGTTGGTACGATGAGGTCCTGTCCACATCCGATTGTACAAAATGCTGTGTGAGCACAAACGTCCGGTTATTAGGTGCGGTAAATACGGGTTGTTCGTCCGTACGGAAGCCCGAAAAGACATACCGCCCCGCGTAGGTTTGGTTCATTTCGAGCGTGGCGATGTGGTCCATCATTTCACGTATCTGCGCGACCATCGTCGCTTTATTATCGATGTTATACGTCCCGTTGGCTCCGGCGACCAGCAACTGCCTGATCTCTTGCAATTGGTTGTCCATAATATTGATAAACGACGACTCTGTTACGTCCATCCACGATTGCCCGAACTCCACATTACGCTGGAACTGCCGCACCTCCGTAACGCTGGAGCGGAACTTAAGCGCGCGGCTTGCGATCAACGGGTTGTCCGACGGCCGGCTAACCTTTTTCGTCGTTTCCAACTGTCTGATAATCGTATCCAAATTCCGCATATTCCGATTGATGTGCATCAGCGTCGTATTATTCATCATGGAAGTCGTCAATCTCATCATTTCGCTCACCCGATTTCCTTAATTCTTTTAATCATTTAGTCTTTTTATTCCGAACTCCTAAAAATGTCCCAGCCTGTTGATCAGCGTATCGTAGATCGAATCGATTACGTTTATCAGCCGCGAGGCCGCTTGGAACAACGTTTGGAAGCGTACGAGGTCCATCATTTCCTCGTTGATGTCCACGCCTTTAATGCTTAGGCGTTGGTTGTGCGTTTGCATCGTGATTTCGTCGAAGCTGAGGGCGAAGTTAAGTGCCTGGTTGGTATCGATGGCCAAGTGGTCGCTGATGGCGATGATAAAATCCTCCAGCCGTCCCTCGCGGAACAAATGCGGGAACGTTCCCACCAGGCTGAAGCCTTGGATGACTTGGTTGTTCGACTCCCCTTGGTCGGGGTGGTTGGAGGTTGCCAGTAATGAATTATTACGCACCAACTCGGGGTTGATGATGAAGTTAAGCGCGTTCATGCCGGAAAGGTCCATCGCGAACACGGGAAAGTTCCTATCGTCCACGACGCGCGTAAGGCCCGTGAGGTCGGCGCCGTCCAAATCGTCGGGGTGGATCGTCACGATATTGCCCGCCGCGTTCCTGAACATATGCAGCCCGTGGGTGTTGCCGCCCGCCGCGGGATTGTTAAACGGCGGGCCGTAGGTCGCGGTCATCCCGTCGCTCGCGCGGGTGTAGGTGAACAATAACGCGCTCCTGTTTTCGCCGTTGATGTCAAAGCCGTTGATATGCCCCGTCGCGCCCGGGATTTGGCGGAATTGCGCGTCCATCCCTTCGTTGATGCCGCGCGCGAAGGTCCGTACCAAGTGGTTGAGCTGGTTCATATAAAAGGGGATACCCTTGTAATTGCTTGTAACGCCGCCGAATTGCTCGCGCTGTGTGCCTACGGGCCATGTCCTTGGGTCGTTGGGGTTAAAGGTAGCGGCGTTCGTCCACGGCCAAGTGGTAACGTCCACCGGATCGAATTCGGGGATGAGCGTACCCGCGGGCCATGTTAACGGGTTCGTTGGGTCTATGCCCGGATCGGGGGGCCATGTAGCCGGATTCCCCGGCCTAAACGTAGTATTGAAAAGTGAATCCGGCCACGTTAACGGATCATTAACGTCAAATCCGGCCCACAAAGGCCATTCCCCCGTCCATAAATCCGGCGCGTTCGCGTGGAAGCCCGGGGGCCATACCGCTACGGTCGGCATGGTAACGACGGAATTGTTGCCGTCGCGCAAATCGACCAAGCCGCGCAGTACGCCGCGCAGGGCGTGGTTGTAAATATCGAACGCCCCTTGTCCGCCCGCAAAAGTGAGGTCATATAACCCTTCCACGTCCATTTCATTGCGGCGTTGCCCCGCTTGGCGGGGTACCAGCTCGAGGCCCGTGAATTGATCGTGCCGCACGAAGTCATAACCGTTGATCCGTACCGTGGTGCGCCGGTCATTGGGAGATTCCGGTGTGGAGAAGTCACGCTCCTGCACGTCCACGTTCACGTATTGCGAAAGCTCGTCGATCAACAGGTTCCTGCGGTCCCGCAAGTCGTTCGCGTTTGAGCCGTCGCGCTCGAAGTCGGCGATTTGCCGGTTGATGCTGGCGATTTGTGAACCCAGGCTGTTCATGATCATCACGACATCGGCGAATTCACGGTTGATATCGAGCTGCTGCCTTTGCAACGCCAGCGCGTTATGCCTCACCATTTCGGTAAGCGTATCCGCGCCCGTGATGACGTTCGTACGAAAGGTGGCGTCGGGCGCGTTGCCCCTCAAATCGTGCATCCGCCCGAAGAAGTCTTCGAAGGAACGTAAAACACCCGCGCCGGGCAGGTTATTGAACACGGTTTCCACAAAGGACAGGTGTGTGGTTTTGGTGGCGTGTTCGCCCAGGATGGCGCGCTGGTGCCAAAATTTCATATCCAGGAATTTATTGCGGTTTTGGATGATGGCGGTCGTCGTGGCACCCGTGCCGTACATACCGCGCCCGTCGCGCAGATGCAAGGGCAGCGCGGCTTGCTGTACGGTTTGCTGGCGCGAGAAGCCGGGGATTTCAGCGTTGGCGATGTTGTGGCTGACGACGTTCATATTTGCCCGGGCGGCGTGCAAGCCCGTAGTGGCTACGTGAAACGGGAAGAAAGCGGAACGCATGGGACGAGCCCCCTATCGAAAAATGGCATTTTATGGTTTGATGATAATGGTAAAGGATATTATTTGTTACGCTCTGCCGATCCTAACGATGGTTTCAATCATGGAATCGAGTACGTTGATTACCCTCGACGCGGCCTGGAAGGCGTATTGGAAGCGCAGCATCGCGGCCAGCTCCTCGTCCATGGATACGCCCATGATCTCCATCCGTCGGTTGTCGGCTTGGATGACCTGGATGCGCTGGGCATCCACGTAGCGCAGGGCTTCGTTCACATCGGTGGCGATTTGCCCCACCAAGCGGATATACGCATCTTGCACGCGGTGTTGGCGTCCGGCGATTTCCACGGTGTAGGGTCCGGTGTTGGCGCGCCATACGTTTTGCAAGGCTTCCAGCACACGCGTATCGTTAACCGCGCCGCGGTCCAACGCCAAGGCCAGCAGATTATGCCCGCCCGGTTGCAACAGCAACGGGTTGATCATGACATTTTCAATGGAATAAAGGGAATTGAGGTTGGCGGGGTCCACCGGCATATTGTCGTACGCATAACGGCGCACGAACAGCGGTATGCCGCCATCGGCCTGTTCGCCGTTTAAATCCCACGGGACGGCGTGGTTGAAGCGGTTGGGGTCATTGGGATCATCGGGGTCGTATTCCGCGGGGAACACGAAACGGTAACGCCCGCCTGCCAGCAACTCGTAATTGGGGTGGCCGGGGGGTGGGTTGGCGTCGCTGCCGGGCACGAAATTGGGGTTAACCTCCCGCAGGCGCCCGGTTAAGGCATCGTTGAGCATCGTGAACATGGCGTTGGCGATGCCGTCCAAATTCTGCTGTACGCGGGGGATCATGCCGTGTTCGATGCTCCATAAATGGAGTTGATAGTTATATTCCTCGGCGGCGAGGTTGTCGGCCAATAGTTTGTACCGTTCCAAAGCGGCTTCGACCCGTCCCCATTCGGTTTCGTCGATGACGCCCATGATATTTTGCAGCGCGACGAGTTCGACGGACAACGGGTTACTGTTCGCGGGATCATTCATAAACGCGTTAAGAGCGAGCACGAACGCGGCTATTGTCTCGGCGTCTTCCGGATTCGAACGCGCCGTTTCAAATAAGTCGCGCAACGGATGTCCCGACCCCGATGGGAACACCATTTCCAACGCGGCTACCAACGGTAGATTGACGGGGTCATCGAAAACGGTAAAGTCCACGCTGTTAAGCGCATCGGCCAAGGCGTCCCCAAGAGCCGCCAAACGTTCCGCCGGGGGCGGCCATTCGCTGCTCATATAATTGGCCGGGGCCATGCCGCGCGCCAAAAGCAGGGCGTTTAATTTGCCGAAGTCGTTGCCGTTTTCGTTATTGATCGGGCGCAGGTACATGAAATTGATGAATTGCCCGGGCGGTACATCGGCACCGATGGTTTGCCCGTCCGTCCCCAAAACGGGGACAACGAAATTATAATCCGCGGACACGAAACGCAGGCCGATCAGCGATTGGTTGCCGACGTTTAACAGTTCATGCCCTTGGGTCAGGATATTATAATTGCCTTGGGAGTCCACACGTACATCGATGGGGATGAGCTCGGCGAGTTGGTCGAGGATCATATTACGCTGGTCGCGGAAGTCGTTGGCGTTGTCGCCCGCCATTTCGCCGCGGCGGATGACTTCGTTAAGGCGGTTAACCTCGCCGACCAAAAAATTGATATCGTTTACGGTTTGGATGACTTGATGGTTTAAATTGTGTTGTTCCTCCACCAAACCCAAATAAACCTCGCGGGATTTATTGATAAACGAACTCGCCGTGGAAAGGAGCAATTGCCGCGTGGCGAAGCCGTCGGGGTGGCGGGTGAGTTCTTGTATGGCAAACCACATGTCGTTGACCACGCCTTGGAAGTTGTACGCGCCGTACAATTCGCCCAGCATGTTCTCGATTTCGCGTCCGGCGGTTGCGAGCGTGGAATAGAAGCCCAGCCGCCCGACCTGCGTGCGATATGTAAAGTCAAGGAATTCGTTGCGGAGCTGCTGTACGGCGTTGCGGTCCGCGCCCATGCCCACGATCATGCGGTCGCCGTTTAGGGCCACGCCACGGTCCCATGTAAAGGATTCCTTCTGCACGATGCGTTGGCGCGAGAAGCCCCGTATCTCGGCGTTGGTCATGTTGTGCCCGGTTACGGCAAGGTTGGCGTGGGCGACGCGCAGGCCGCTGGTGGCTATGGATAATCCCGAAAATCCCATATCGTTCTCCTTTTATTTTCTCGCGTCGAACGCGCCGTAGGCTTCGCCTTTATCGTTCGCCGGGTATTCGGGCCCGCTGATCCGGTCCGATGTGCGGATTACGTTAAGCGAATATTCCACGTAGTCCAACGCGTTTTGTATCAAGGTATTGTTTAGGTCATTGGCTTCCTTTAGCTCGGAAATGACGCCCCGTAACCGGTTGCCCGCTTCGCGCAGGGGTTCCTGTTGGGGCTGGCCTTCCATACATTCGGTCAAAGCGGCGATGTCCATGACCTGCCCGCGTTTGCCCAAAACCTCGGCGATATCGGCGGTTAGGGATATCCGCTGCCTTTCCAAGCGGTTGTTTTGGCTGATAACCATATTCTCGAGGTTGGTGATCTTTTGAAGTTCTTCTATATTATTACTTACGATGACGTCCTTCTTTTCCTTCGCGAGGCCCAACAGTTCCCCGCAACGGTCGGCTTGTTCGCCCAAGATATCGATTAATTGATTGATCATCCCTGCCATGGGTTTTTTGCTCCTTATATTTCGGTAATAAAAAACTCCCCCCCTCCGGGGTCACCGGAGTGGAAGAGTTTGGATAACGTCCTTGTATTTGTAATTACGTTTCGCATAAACGGGACGCGTCCTTGCTGTCCCGCCTATACGTTACTCCTCGCTGCCTACGCCGAAAATCCTCGCGGCGATGTCGGCGGCGCTTACCTCATACGTACCCGAATTCAATTGCTCCCTGAGCTGAACAACGCGTGCTTCGCGCACGTCGGGTACTTCCCTCATTGCCCTGCGCGCCACATTAAGTTCATTCGCCACCGCGCTGAAGGATACGCTATCGATGGCGTTCGCTTTTACGCTGCCCTTTATTGAAAAGGGCGCGCCCGTCTTCGTTACGGGCTGCGTTTTGTATACGCCGTATGCTCCGGTAATCCTTATGTCCATAGGTATCCCCTGCTTTCCATTTGTTCCTACTTTAGTATCGGCAGGTATTCGGGAATATATTAGTTTTCCGCCTAAAAAAGTTGAAACCCGAAGCGATAGATGAACAATATAAACCCAATGATCGTCAACGCGTTAATAATAATAATGGAAACGCGCAGTTTATCGGCTTTCCTGCGTTTGCGTAAAACGTGCAACACAAACGACACCACGCACGATACCACCGACATGACTAGCAGGATATACGCCGCCAATATCCAAAATTCGTCCCATACCACGCGTTCGGCCATGTCGAAGTAATGAGTGAACATATTATCCTGGTTGGGGGAGGCGATGTCGATAGCCAACAGCGAAAAAGTCGTCAGCAACCAGGCAAGGACGTTGAGTATCGTTGCCCCTTTAATCATCCAATCCGGTTGTTTCCTGCGTTCCGTCCCGGTGTATCTTTCCTCGTTCATACCCCATCCTCCTTCTTTAATGAGACGCTCAACGTCAAACACGCGACTTCGCGCGCGCCCCCCGCTATCAACGTACGGGCACATTCGTTAAGGCTCGCGCCCGTAGTGAAGATATCGTCTACCATTATATACGATTCATCCCTTACAAGATAGCGCGGCGCGATACGGAATGCATCCATAACGTTTTCCGCGCGGCGCGCGGGATGCAGTCCCGCTTGCGGGAGCGTGTCGATTACGCGGATTAACACGTTTTGCACGGGAAGGTTCATACCCTTCGATAATTCGCGGGCCAATACCTCCGCTTGGTTAAAGCCGCGTTCGCGTTCCTTACGGGGATGCAGGGGGACGGGAACCAATATAAACTCCTCCGTCGGCAGATGTCGGCAGCTTTCCGCCCATAAACGCCCGAGGGCGCGGGCATGGTTTTTCTTGCCGCGGAATTTTACATCGCGGATGATGTCGCGCAATATCCCGCCGTACACAAAGGCGGAACGGTTGTATGTAAAATGAAAGGCCGCGGAATTTGCGCGTAAATCGGGTTCATCCCCCGGCGGTTCGATCAGCGCTTCACATTCCGGACACAGCCATACGGCGCAACGTCGTTCATCGTTAAGCGGGAGCAACGCACGGCAACCCATGCACACGGGCGGGTAGAACCAATCGAGGATTTTCATTAAAGCCGCATTTCGTGAAGCTCGCGCAACCGCCGCGCCAGGGCTGTATAACGCGCCATCACCTTGTCGTTGTCCACCATGCGGTGCATCGTTTCGGGCAAGCCCACAAGCACGGCCAATTCACGCGCGCGCGTGACGGCGGTGTACAGCAAATTACGCGACAACAGCATGGGCGGCCCGCCGAAAATGGGGATAACGACGGCCTTATATTCGCTGCCCTGCGATTTATGCACCGTCACGGCATAAGCGAGCTCGAGGTCGTCAAGCTGCGAAAATTCATAGAAGACCCTGCGGTTGTCGTCAAACAGCACGGTCATGCAGCCCGCGTCTTCGTCGATTTCGGTGATGATTCCCATGTCACCGTTATAAATACCCACGCCGCGGTCCACCACACGGGATGTATGGCGGGGGTTGTCAAGCTGCTCCCATGCCGTGTCGTAATTATTGCGGATTTGCATTATCTTATCGCCCTCGCGGAAGACTGTCGCGCCCGATTCACGTTCCCTTTTATCGGGCGCAGGCGGGTTGATGCGGGCTTGCAGCAATACGTTCAAACGCCCGACCCCCAGCGGTGTTTTACGCATGGGGGTAAGGATTTGGATGTCCGTTTTGATATCCAGCGGCATAAACGCGGGCAATCGGTTGGTCACGAGGTCAAGGAGGGTTTCAGCCACGTCCTCCGGTCGGTTGCGCTTGACGAAGAAGAAGTCTTTTTCCCTTTGGTTGGTTTCCGGATATTGGCCTTGGTTGATACGGTGGGCGTTCATGATGATCGCGCTTTCCTGCGCTTGGCGGAAGATTTCCGTCAGGCGCACGACCGTGACCGCATTGCCGTCGATGATATCCTTCAATACGTTGCCCGGCCCCACGCTGGGTAATTGATCCACGTCGCCCACCAAAATAAGCCGCGTCCCCACGGCTACGGCTTTAAGTAAATTATGTGTCAGTAAAATATCCATCATGGACGCTTCATCCACGATCAATACATCACATTCCAGCGGGCTGTCCTCGTTTTTATTAAACACCATGCGCCCGTTACTCCCATAGGAGGACGAATCGGACGGAATAAACGAAACCTCCAGCAAACGATGGACTGTCTTTGCCTCGCGTCCGGTCGCCTCGGTCATACGCTTGGCGGCGCGGCCCGTAGGCGCGGCAAGGATAACCTTCTGCCCCGCCTTCTCCAGCATCCCGATCAATGTATTGATTACCGTCGTCTTGCCCGTACCCGGCCCGCCGGTGATGACCAGCACACCTTGGGTCATGGCAGCTTCGATTGCCTTAGCTTGCCCATACGAAAGGGATATATCGCCAACCTTTTCGCAATTTGCGGAAAAGTCACCGTTTTCCATATCCATAAATTCCCCGTGCGCCGCCGCGAGCGACATCAATTGGCGCGCCACGCCCCCTTCAGCGTAATACAATGCGCTGACGAAGACGAGCGGTTCGTTTCTGCCGGGCGGCGAAGGGGGGATTTCCCGCACGATCAACCGGTCCATTTGCATCCGAATGAATTCATTTTCGATCAATGCGGCGTCCACACCCAACAATTCGCGGGCATGGCGCAACAATTCCGATTGCGGCAAGTACACATGGCCTTCGTTGGAAGCCTCCCACAAAAGGAAACGCACCCCCGCGGAAACGCGCTCGGGCGCGTGCGGCTCACAACCCAAACGTCGCGCGATTGCATCCGCGGTCTTAAAACCGATGCCGTCGATATCATCAGCCAAGCGGAAGGGGTTGGTGCGCACGAGTTCAACGGTCTCGTCTTTATATTTTTTATAAATGCGCATCGCCATGTTCGGGGAAATACCGTATTCTTGCAAAAATAATATCGCTTGCCGCTGGTCGCCTTGCGCGTGAAAGGCTTCCGAGAATTTCTGCGCCATTTTCAACGAAATACCCCTTAGCGAAGCGATACGCTCCGGCTCGTTGGCGATCACGTCAAACGTATCCGCGCCGAACCGCGCCACGATGCGCTTGGCTGTACGCTCACCGATGCCCCTAATCACGCCGCTGGCCAGGTATTTTTCAATACCCGACAAATTCGTGGGGGCGAGCCGCCGCGCGTGCGCCACTTGTATCTGCCATCCGTAACGCGGATGGTTGGTAAACCGCCCGCTGATATGTAAACGTTCCCCTTCATATATATTCGGGAAAAATCCCGTACAGGTGATGCAGCCTTCCTCCTCGCCCATATATTGCGTAAGGTCGATTTGAAGCGCGTCGCTTTCCAAACGAAGGACGAACACCGAAAAACCGCTGTCTTCCGAATGGTAAATGACGTTTTCCACCGTACCTTCGAGTTGGTGCGCGTTTTGTTGGTTATTCATGAAAAGTCCTTTTCCGGTTACCGAATTTTATGTTTATACGTATGTGTCCACTCCCCGGCGGGCGAAGGAACGTCCCCCGTCGCTTGTGACGGAATCAGGCACCTGTCGACTCGGTGCGGCAAGTGCTTGTGTTCGTCTTCCTTCGGAAGCCAAACACCAAGCACGTAAGCCGCCCCTTCGCCGCCATGTACCCGATTCCGCCAATCGCTCCGTGGGAGTTCCTTCACCCGCCGGGGTATGCTTTTCCGCTACCATTACACCATCCCCGCGGGGTGCGATATGGCTAAGCGCGTCTCACGAAAAACGTGATTTCCGGCGAACGGCGGGCTTACGTGCTTGGTGTCGGGTGCTTGTCAACCGACACAAGCACTTGCCCGACGGAGCCGGCAATCGCGTTTTTCGTGAGACGCGCTTAGCCATATCGCACCCCGCGGGGAGGTTACATGTACATATAAAGATTGTATCACATATGTGGATTATTCTGTTAAACCCTTGTTAACCCCCTGTGTAAAGCCTGTGGAAATCACTCATCCCGTTTGGTATAATAAACAAACGCAATCCCATATAAACCGCGATTTATCAACAGCTTGTGGAAAGTGTTGTGGATAACTCGGCAAAAGCGAGGATAACCATGGATTTGCAAACGATTTGGTTAAAAACAGCGACCCTGTTAAAGGACGTCGTCACCGAAGCTACATATACGACCGTCATCAAAACCTTGACCCCGCACACCTACAAAAACGGGGTCGTCTTCCTTAAAACGCCCAATGACTTCCAAAAGCCTTCGATCATTAAGCGGTACCTCTTCGATATTTCCCGATGCTTTTGCGAAGCGGCGGAGGTTGATTTCGACGATATCGAGGTGCGCATCATTTCGCCGGAGGATTTATCCGAATCCGGCCCCGCCCGCAAGAAAAACGACAACTACACCAAAACCCACCTTTCCCCGCGTTATGTGTTCGAGAATTTCGTTGAGGGCAAATGCAACCAGCTTGCCTTCGCCGCGGCTAAGGCCGTGTCCGAAACACCCGGCGCTGAGGGGTATAACCCGTTGTTCCTGTACGGCGGCGTGGGCTTGGGCAAGACGCATCTGATCCATTCCATCGGGAACCAAGTAAGCGAAAATTTCCCCGCCATGAAGGTACGCTACGTTTCGTCGGAAACCTTCACCAACGAGTTCATCACCGCGTTGAGGGAGCAAACCGCGTTGCAATTCAGGAATAAATACCGCGATTGCGACCTGTTTTTGATCGACGACGTGCAGTTCCTGGAAGGTAAGGAATCCACCCAGGAAGAAATGTTCCACACATTCAACGATATCTATAATAATAATAAGCAAATCGTCATCACCAGCGACTTGCCGCCGAACAAGCTGTCCGGCCTTGAGGACCGTTTGACCTCGCGCTTCTCCATGGGTTTGCAAGTGGACATCACCATGCCCGACTACGAAACCCGCGCCGCCATCCTCGAAAAGAAGCTCCGCCGCGAAAACCTCGATATCCCTATCGCCGTCAAGGAATTTATCCTGCGTAATGTCGTGTCCAACATCCGCGATTTGGAAGGCGCACTCAATAAAATCACCGCGTATTCCCGCCTTACCAAGAACCAGGAGATAACCCTCCAACTCGCCGAGACCGCCCTTAAGGATCAGCTCAAGGGCCACATCCCGCCGGAAATCACCGTCCCTTATATCCAAAAGATCGTGTCCTCCCATTTCTCCCTTACCCCGGAGGAGCTCAACAGCCGCCGCCGCACGCAGAACATCGTTTTCCCACGTCAAATCGCTATGTATTTGTGCCGTAAGCTGATGGAGGTTTCCCTGCCCGATGTGGGTAAGATGTTCGGCGGGCGTGATCATACGACGGTTATCCATAGTTGCGAGAAGATTGCCGCGGAACTTGAATATGATGCCAAGCTGCATGAGATTATTGCTGAGTTGGAACGGACGATAAAAGGGGAATAGTGCCTGCCATATGTACGGACGCCGAGGGGAGGATGTTCCCGCCGGGGCTCGTGGATGGGTGGGGAGAGAGGGGGTTCCGCTTCTCTTAAAGGCGAAGTCGTTCAGCGAAACCCCCTCTCTTACCACCCAAGGCATTAACGGGTGAACACCCTCCGCCCGGCGGCGGAGATGACATACCCTCGTTGTTTAGGCTTGGTTTATTAATGAAACACAATTACCGTTTTGATTTTCGTTTTCTGGCTTTGATTTGTTCAAATTATTATGATGGAACACGTATATAAACAGATTATCAAGCGCAAAGACCTACACCATGCCGAAGGTTAGCGAAAGACGGGAGCGTATTTTTATGAAAATTATCACGATCCATCCTATTTTTAATCGAGCTTGTGTATATACTGACCACCCTTCCAGAGAGTTGGAATCATTGGGTGATGATTTGGGTCGGGATTGTTTTATATGCGAATTTGTAAATAATGGGAACGGCTACTGGCTTACCCCGTATATAAATAACGGAAATAAAAATGAGGATTGGTCCGGATGGTGTTCTGACGTTCTTGCTCCTATTGATGGTATAGTTAAGGAAGTGTACGTTAATCCATCAACTAACGAACCGGGTAAGCAAAATCCAAGCAGAGCATCGTGTCTTGTTATCGAATCTGGTGAAGGTATAAATGTCATGTTGGCGCATATTCAAAAGCCCGAGGTCAAAGAGGGAGACACGGTTATACAAGGTCAACTCGTTGCAAGAGTGGGTAATGATGGTTATGCAAGATGTCCTCATATACACATTGGAGCATGGCAAGATAATAAACCACTTGCCATAGAGTTTGACAGGCAACTAATGGCAGACATGAAAGAAAAAGTCGGTGAAATGTTTTGGTTATTTGGTACAAATGAAGTAGAACTGTAAGCTTCCCTCATGTTTCGTTATCAATCTAAACTACTATAAAACGATTGAAAAAAACCTTTACCATTATTATCAAGAAAAATTTGGAAATATCGCATTTACCATTATCATCAAAATCCTTGTCTTTTTTTCACCTGTCCTCCGTGCAACCCCGCGGGGGGAACGGTGCGGGGTTACCGGGGGTACGTTACACACCGCCGCGGCGAAGCGGGGAGTTCACGCCGTGCGCCTGGGAGCGGATGCGAGTGAGCGCGCGGAGGGAACCTCCCCGCTTCTGCTGCGTTCGATGTATGGCAGGAACCTTTCACACGGCAACCCGCCCCGCATCGTTCCGCCCGCGGGAGTTTAAATATATGTGGAAAACGCTGTAGATATTTTGTGGATGATAAAGGATGAAATGTGGATAGATTTAAGGTATAATGTGGCTTGTGGAATGTGTGGATATTTAATGGGGTTGTCCCTGCGTTTTCGACATGGATATGAACATGGAAAGTGTATGATGGATAAGGCTTGGAGGCACTTTTCCACGAATCCACAGCCCCTATTACTGCTGTTACTGTAAATATAATAATGGATATAAATATTTTGGTGAGTCGGAAGGGAGAAGTTATGAGGCTTAATTGTGATAAGGGGATTTTGCTGGAGGGGCTTAATTTGGTGGGGCGTGCCGTAAGCGCGCGTACGACCAAGCCGATTTTGGAATGTGTGCTTCTTTATACGAAGGAAAATAAGGGTTTGACGCTGTGCGGCAACGATTTGGAAATGAGCATAACGACGGCGGTGCTGGAAGCCGATGTGGAAAAGCCCGGCATGATCGCGTTAAACGCGAAACTTTTTACGGACATCGTGCGCAAGATGCCGGGGGACTATATAACCATTGAAGTGGACGAAAAAGGGGTAGCCGAAGTGATCAGCGGCCGTGCCCGCATGAAGATATTCGGATTACCGGGCGAGGAATTCCCGCTGATACCGGAGGTAGAGCTTGAACATGTGAGCGCGCGGTACCGCGTACCCGCCACGACGCTTAGGGACATGATCCGGCAAACGATCTTCTCCGTATCGATGGACCAAAGCAAGCTGATACTTACGGGGGAACTTTTCGAAATAAAGAAGGGTCTTTTGCAGGTCGTAAGCGTGGATATGCACCGGATTTCGTACCGGTCGTACAAGTTCCCTTATCCGATATTCGAGAATAACAACCATTCGGCGGTCATACCCGCGCGCGCGCTGCATGAATTGAGCCGCGTACTGCCCAATGACGACGATACCGAAGTGATGTTTTATTTTACCGATAACCGTGTGGTGTTCGACACGCCGGAGTTTACGTTTGTGTCGCGGCTGTTGGTCGGCGATTTTATCCGGTATGACCAAATATTTAATGAAGACTTCAATACGGTACTGACCATCGGGCGTTTGGAATTCCTGAACGCGTTGGAGCGCGCGCTTTTGGTCGCGGGCGAAAATAAACTGATCCCGATTAAAATGGAAATTAAGGACGACGAACTGACCGTTACCGCCAATACCGCCGAACGCGGCCAAGCCCATGATGAAATCCCCTGCGGTACCGACGGGCAGGATTTGATTATTTATTTCAACCCGCGCTATATCATCGATGCCTTGCGGGTCATCGAGGAGGAAAAGGTAATCATCAAATTTTCCGGACCTAAGAGCGCGTGTACCGTGCGCGGCTTTGCTGACGATTCCGCCGAAGAAGGCGGATTGGATGACCAAAAATACCTTATCGTACCCCTGCGGGGCCCCGCTTAGGTGTGGATAAAAACCTTACAAGCGGATGCTTTTCGCAATCTGTGCGTTCCGCAGGCGGAATTTTTACCCGGTATCAACATCTTATACGGAGATAACGCCCAAGGTAAGACGAATTTACTGGAGGCCGTTTATTTTTGCGCCCTCGGGCGGCCGCTGCGGGGGGAGCATTGCCGCGAATTGGTCCCGATAGGTACACATATGGCGCGTGTAAGGGCGGAATTCGGAAGCGGGAATCAAGAATACGGAATAAAAGGGCTCGGGTTTACGGTTGACGCGTGTATACAACAGCAGGGGAGCAAATTCGTTAAATCCATTTCCGTTGATCGTGTGCCTGTAGGGAACACGCGGGAGTTGTTCGGTAAGGTGCCCGTCGTCAGTTTTTCGCCGGAGGATTTGCGCTTGATAAAGGCGGGACCCGCGGAGCGGCGGCGGTTTATGGATATTGAGATATGCCAGTTATCGCCCGTTTATTATAAGGATTTGCGCGTATATTACCGTGCGCTGCGCCAACGGAACCATTTGCTTAAGGGGTTGCAAAAAGACAAGGGCCAACTCGACAGCCTTTCCGTATGGGACGAACAACTGGCGCAATACGGCTTACGCGTTATGAAGACGCGGAGCGCGTTCGTCGAAAAAATATCGGCATTGGCGCGGACGGTCCACGCGGAAATCACGCAGGGCAAGGAAGAATTAAACCTGGAATACCGGCCGGATATCGCTTCCGATATATACGGAGCCGTATTGGACAAGTATCGGCAGCGCGACATAGCGTTGGGTTCGACATCCGCCGGGGTCCATCGGGATGATATCGTCTTTACGGTAAAAGGGATGTCCGCCCGTTCGTTCGGCTCGCAGGGGCAGCAGCGGACGGCCGCGCTTTCGGTAAAACTGGCCGAAATCGAATTGATAAAGGCGCGTACGGGCAAGCCGCCGATTTTGTTGCTGGACGATGTGTTCAGCGAACTGGACGGCCACAGGCAGCGTTTTTTGCTCAGGCAGATAAAAAACGTGCAAACGCTCCTTACCTGTACGGGATTGGAAGATGTATTGGCGAAAGTGAAGGGCGAGCATAGGATCATACGGATTAAAAACGGCGAAATTATACGATAAAGGGGTTTTATAAGGCATGTCCGACTATTCAGCGGAGAATATTCAAGTATTGGAAGGCTTGGAGGGCGTCCGCCGCCGTCCGGGTATGTATATATCGGGCACCAACGAAAAGGGCCTGCACCAACTCGTAAACGAAATCGTGGACAACGCCGTGGACGAAGCCCTTATGGACGCCTGCGACGAAATCACCGTTACGATCCATACCGACAACTCGGTTTCCGTACGGGACAACGGCCGCGGCATCCCTGTGGGGATACAGGCGCAAACGGGCCTGCCCGCGGTTACGGTGGTATATACGGTGCTTCACGCGGGCGGCAAGTTCGGCAACGGCGGGTACAAGGTATCCGGCGGGCTGCACGGCGTGGGTGCCAGCGTGGTAAACGCGTTAAGCGAATGGCTGATCGTGCGGGTCTTTACCGGCGGGCAAATCCATGAGCAAAAATTATCCCGCGGGCTTGTGGTGACGGATTTGGAAGTAGTGGGCGAAACAACGGAAACGGGTACCTTCGTGCATTTCAAGCCCGACCCGGAAATCTTCGAGGTACTGGAATTCAACTTTGATACCATGAAGCAACGCCTGCAGGAAACCGCTTTTCTTACTAAAGGCTTGAAAATCAACCTTTTCGACATGCGCCCGCGCCCGGGTCAACTTGTACCGAGTTCCGGTACAAGTTCCGAACCCGTCCGTAAGCGTACCTATTGCTACGAGGGCGGCATCAGCCAATTCGTGGAGCATATCAATAAAAACAAGACGCCGATCACGGACGAGATATTCTATTGCAGCGCGGTATACGAGAAAGTGCTGGTGGAAGTGGCCATGCAGCATACGGACGGATACCTCGAAAGCACGTATTCCTTCGTTAATAATATCAATACGCACGACGGGGGCACGCATATCACGGGCTTCCGCGCCGCGCTCACCAAAACCCTCAATGACTACGCGAAAAAATTTAATCTGATCAAGGAAAACGAAAAGCCCCTTTCCGGCGACGATGTGCGCGAGGGGCTTACCGCCGTGCTTTCGATTAAAATGGAGGAACCGCAATTCGATTCGCAATCGAAAGGCAAGCTGGTTAATTCCGAAGCGCGTACCGCCGTGGAAAGCGTGTTGGCGGAGCATTTCGCCATATTTTTGGAAGAGCATCCCGGTTTCGGCAAAATAATCGTGGAAAAATCCCTCCTGGCCGCGCGCGCGCGTGAAGCCGCCCGTAAAGCGCGGGAAAAGGTACGCAAGACCGTACTAGAAGGCGGGCGCCTGCCCGGTAAATTGGCAGACTGCTCGGAAAAGGACCCCGCGCTGTGCGAGCTGTATATCGTGGAGGGCGATTCGGCGGGCGGTTCGGCCAAGCAGGCGCGTACGCCCACGACGCAAGCCATCCTCCCGCTGCGGGGCAAGATATTAAACGTGGAGAAGGCAAGGCCCGAGCAAATCTTTTCCAACGCCATCATCAAGGACATGATTACCGCCGTCGGAACGGGCATCCACGAGGACTTCGATATTTCAAAACTGCGTTACCATAAAATCATTTTAATGACGGACGCCGACGTGGACGGTTCCCATATCCGCACGCTGCTCCTTACGTTTATTTACCGTTTTATGAAGGACTTGATCATTGAAGGGAATATCTACATCGCCCAGCCGCCGCTTTATAAGGTGGAAAAAGGAAAGAACGAATATTACGCGTTCTCCGACGAGGAGCTGGCCGCGTTATTGGAGCGCATCGGGCGCGAAGGCATCAAACCCATCCAACGTTACAAGGGTTTGGGCGAAATGAATGCCGACCAATTATGGGATACCACCATGGACCCGGAAAAGCGGATTTTACGGCAGGTTAATTTGGACGACGGCATCGCCGCCGACTTGATTTTCGCGCAATTAATGGGTGACAAGGTGGAGCCGAGACGGGAATTTATACAGGAATTCGCCCTGATGGCGAAGAATTTGGATATCTAAGGAGCGTAACATGGCCGACCGAATCAAAAACGTTGACATAACCCGTGAAATGCAGGAATCCTTCATCGCCTACGCGATGAGCGTCATCGTCGCGCGCGCGCTGCCCGACGTACGCGACGGGCTTAAACCCGTGCATCGCCGCATCCTCTACGCAATGAAGGAATTGAACCTTAACCCCGGCGGGGGATACAGGAAGTCCGCCAAAATCGTGGGCGACACGATGGGCAACTACCATCCCCACGGCAATTTGGCGATTTATGACGCCATGGTACGCATGGCGCAGGATTTCTCCATCCGTTACCCGCTGGTGGACGGCCACGGCAACTTCGGTTCCATGGACGGGGATGACCCCGCCGCCGACCGTTACACCGAGGCCAGGCTGACGCGCCTTTCCATGGAAATGCTGCAGGATATCGATAAGGAAACGGTCAACTTCGCGGACAACTACGACGGCTCGTACCAGGAACCGACCGTATTGCCCGCTCGCTTCCCGAATTTGCTGGTCAACGGTTCCACGGGCATCGCCGTGGGTATGGCCACAAACATACCGCCGCACAATTTGCGGGACGTTATCGACGCCATATTAACCCGCGTGGCGGATATGCGCGAAGGCAAGGAAACCTCGCTCGGGACGTTGATCGATATCGTTAAGGCCCCCGACTACCCCACGGGCGGCGCGGTATTGGGCACGGCACACGTACGCGAGGCGTATAAAACGGGCCGCGGCCGCGTGGTGGTGCGTGCCGATGTGGAAATCGAACCCATGCCGGGCGCAAGCGGCCGCGAACAAATCCGCGTCACCGCCGTACCCTATCAAGTAAATAAAGCCGAACTCGTGAAGAAAATAGCCGACCTCGTAAAGGAAAGGAAAGTCGAGGGTATTACCGACATCCGCGACGAATCCAACCGCATGGGCGTACGCATCGTCATTGAATTAAAGCGCGACGCCAACGCCAACGTTATATTAAACCAGTTATATAAACTGTCTTCTTTGCAACAAAGTTACGGCATCACCATGCTGGCGCTCGTCAACAACGAACCGAAAATATTAAACCTCGCGGAATTGATCGAGCATTACATCCTCCACCAAAAGGACGTCATCACGCGCCGCACGCAATTCGACCTCGACAAAGCGGAGCGCCGCGCGCATATATTGGAAGGATTGCTCAAAGCGCTCGATCATATCGACGAAATCATCCGCATCATACGTTCCAGCAAGGACGACAGCGAATCCCTGCCGCGTTTAATGGAGCGGTTCGGTTTTACGGAGGTCCAGGCGAAGGCGATATTGGATATGCGCTTGCGCACTTTACAAGGGCTTTCCCGCGAACGGCTTGAAGCGGAGTACGCCGAGCTTATGGCGCTCATCACCGAGCTGCGCCGCATCCTCGCCGACGAAGACCGTTTGCTGGAAGTCTTCGCGGAGGAAATCACCGCCGTACAAAAACGCTTCGGGGACGAACGCCGCTCCGCCATCCTGCATGACGCGGGCGAAATCCTGGACGCCGATTTAATCGACGAGGAAGAAAGCGTCGTAACCCTTTCGCATTTGAATTACATCAAGCGGCTCCCCCTCGATACCTACCGCGCGCAGGGCAGGGGCGGACGCGGCATTGTGGGCGTCAAAACGCGTGAGGAAGACTGGGTAAAGGATTTGTTCGTGTCCAGCACCCATGACCAGATATTGTTCTTCACCAACTTTGGCCGCGTGTACCGTATGCGCGCGTATGAAATCCCCCTGGCGGGGCGTACCGCCCGCGGGATGGCGCTCGTAAACCTGCTTAACCTGAACGGCGGGGAAACGATCGCAGCCATGATACCGATTTCGGCCGCGCCCGCGGACGGTGAGGAATACTTGATTATGGTGACACGCAACGGCGTGGTAAAGCGCACGCGCCTTTCCGCGTTCGCGAATATCAATAAGTCGGGATTGACGGCGCTGACCATCCGCGAGGACGATGATTTGATCGCGGTACTGCGCTCCGACGGGCAGCGCGAAATATTTATCGCCACGGAAAGGGGGCGCGGCATCCGCTTCGCCGAGGGGCAAGTACGCGCGATGGGGCGCACGGCTTCGGGCGTACGCGGCATTAAGCTGCGCGCGGGCGATCGCGTTATCGGCGCGACCGTGGCCGACGAACAGGTCTTGCTCGTTTCCTCCAAGGGGTACGGCAAGGGGACGCTTTTGGCGGATTGCCGCGGGCAGAGCCGAGGCGGCATGGGCATCATTGTATACAAAACCGGCGAACGCACGGGTACGCTTGTGGGCATCACCGCGTGCGTGCGGGACAATGAAAATGACGAGCTGATGCTCATCAACTCCGAAGGCGTGATCATCCGCATCCGTATAGCGGACATCAGCGTACAAGGGCGGTACGCCTCGGGGGTTAAGCTGATCCAAATGGACGAAGGGACAACCGTCGTGGCGTTGGCAAAGATCGTGGACGGGGCAACCGGCGACGCTTCGGAGGAAGATACGGAAAACGAAACGGAAGGGACGGATGAATAATGGATAATTACGGAGCTTACCTGCCTCACATCGACGCGGCGGAAGGCATCAAGCGGATCATGAACAACAAGAAGCTCTACATTACCATGCTCGGGCGTTTTAAGGCGCGGCAAATGACGGATGAGGTGTTGGAAGCCATCAAGGCAGGCGACCATGAACGCATCGTCTTCGCCACCCACGCGATAAAGGGGACGTCGGGAAATTTGGGCTTCCCCACACTTTCCAAATTGTCGGGGGAAATGGAAGCCCTGGCCAAACAAGAACAAGACGCAAGCCATTTGGTGCCGCAATTGGAGGAATTGATCGCGACCGTGATCGCCGCGATTGCGGACTTTGTCGCGAAGGAATCCTAACGGCGGCTTCTACAAATTTCCCGTGTATACATATTTCAGGTATTTACGGGCGGTTTGCGCGAGGTCACGGAGGGTCTGCGGCGGTGTGGATTGTTTGTCCGCGTAGTTGTGCCGCGGGAAGAAGCGGGAGATGTGATAGGGGATTTCCGGCGAAATTTCGGCCAACCATCGCGCGATGGGTTCGGCGTGGGTTTCGTTTTCGTTTGGGATAATTAATGTCGTTACTTCGATATGGCAGTTCTTTTGCGCGTGTACGATCGTATTTTTAACCGTATCAAGGAAAGACAGAGACGCTTCCCCTTTGGGTATTAACCCCCCGGGTGTTAATCCTTCGAGTATTACCCCTTCGGGTGTTACCCCTCCGGGGGATTTTTTATTTACGGGATACCCCGCCAAACCCGCGTAGAAATCCTCCGTAAACCCCTTTAGGTCAATGTTCATCGCGTCAATGAAGGGGAGCAGTGCCTCTAAGGGTTTGGGGTTGATTAAACCGTTGGTGACGAGGACGTTCTTTAAACCCGCTTCGCGCACGGCTTTGGCGCAATCCAACAGGTATTCGTAGTTGATCAGCGGTTCGTTATAAGTGTAGGCAACGCCGATGTTGCCTTTGGGTACATATTTTTGGGCCATTGCGGCGAGGTGAGCGGGCAAAATAAGCGGCAAGTCATGGGTCGCTTCGCGATCCGCTATTGATGCGTGGGAATGTGCCGATGATGCGTGGGAATGTGCCGATGATGTGTGGGTATATGCTGATGATGTGGGGGTATATGCCAATGATGCGTGGGTATCACGCGGCGCGCTTTGAACGGGGCAGTCCGCCCCCGTAATCGCCGCGATATGGCTGTTTTGGCAGAACGGGCAACGTAAGTTACACCCGTAACCCCCGATGGACAAAATCATCGAGCCTTCACAAAACCGCCGCAAGGGCTTTTTTTCGATGGGGTCTAATGCGATGCCGGACACGACGCCGTAGGTATCGGACTGTATGCAGCCGTTTTTGTTCACGCGGACGCCGCAGTATCCCGTACCGCCTTCGGGGATAACGCAGGCGTGCGGGCATATTGGGCAGCGGGTGGCTTCGCCGTTATTCATACCTCACCACTTCGAAGCGTTCCAACTTGATGGGATCGTTCGGGCGGATGCCGGCCTTTTGCATGGCGATGGCGATTTGCTGTTCCACGGAGTCGATGCCGTCCAGGTTGGGCAAAAGCAAGCCGCGGCGATAACCCGACGTTACGATTACGCCGTAGCGCAGCACGTCCAATTCCTCCGGGCCGGAAATCGGCTCGGGCGCGGCAAGTACGTCAACTTTATACGTGAGGTGCGGCAGTTCCGCCGCGGTAACCGGGTTAAAGCGGGTATCGCGCAATCCGGCGGAAACGGCGTTTTGCATGATTTCCAACGCAAGGTTATCGCAGGTGGGCGCGATCGTGCCGATGCATCCGCGCAGGTTGCCGTGCATGTGCAGGGAAACGAACGCTCCGGCTTGGCGGCTCGTTAGTTCGGGCGGCAAGTTCGGCGGGAGGGACGCGGGGCGTCCCAATACGCGGTTTTCCAACGCGTGGCGAGCGAGGGCGGGCGGGGTGATAAAAGGAAGCGGGGAATCCGACGCGGCGGATGGGTGGGGATCCTTCACCCCCGCCACCGCGTATCCTACGCCGAAGGGTCCTTCGTAGGAAAGCAGCCGCGATTCGGCCTTTGTTCCGTGGAAGTACCCCGCCAGCATCACGCAGGGGGCGAAACCACATTCGGCAGCCTTTTCCCGCAGGGGGAGGGCTTTTTCAAATAAGGCTTGGAAATCGCCCGCGGAAAAAGCGTCGCATATTAATTGGTCGAAAGCGGGGCCTTCGGGCGTATAGCCGTACGGCCCGCGGTCGGCCAGCGCATGGGACAAATCACCGCTGGCGATAAGGACGACGGAGGGAACGGAGGAAACGGAGGGAACGGAGGAAACAGAGGAAACGGAGGAAACGGAGGAAACAGAGGAAACGGAGGGGACAGAGGGGACAGAGGGGACAGAGGGGTCGGAGGCCGTTATTCCCGCTGTTCGTTCATCATGTAAACGGGTGACCGCCTCAGCGATGCATTGCCCCATTTTGTAATGCGCCTCCGGTGATAACCCCGACGGCGATATCCGTACGATTTTAAAATCGCTGTACCGTTGGCGGATATACCAAAGCGGCACCATCACGCCGTGGTCGAGCGAAGGGTTGCGCGCGCCGTCCGTACCCGCGGGTATGCCGTTTGCTTCCGCGGTACGCGCGATTTCAAGCGCAAGTTCTTCGTCGTATTCCGCGTCCATTTTTATATCGCCGAAGCCGAAGCGCGAAAAGTCCCCTTGCGCCTCTTTCCCGGGCGATAGGTGAAAATAATCCCCGTACACCGTGGCGTGCGGGGATATAAAAATAATCGTTTTCGGCGCGAGGGCCGCGATTTCCGCGGCGGCTTCGTCCATGGCCGCTAGGGTACGGGCGATTTTCCTTTCCTCTCCGCGCCCGATGGCGGGCAGCGCAAGCGGCGGATGGGGCAGCAGATACGCGTAAAGGGCGGACATACAAGCAACTCCTTTTCGGGAATGGGGTGTGGGGGTCTTTATTCGATTCCTATAATTCCTGTTTTTTCAATATGATTATCGCCAGCCCGAGGAACACCGCGGCCATCCCCGCCGCTATGAACAAATGCGCGGCGAAGTCGGGGTAGAAATTACCGAGCGTGACGGAAACGTTGTTCGTCATCAACTCGGTAGGAAGGAACCGCCCGACCCGCGGGAGCGCGCCGACGGTAAGGATACCGATAAAACCGAGGAACCCCATCGCCGCGCTGCCGGCTGTGCTTTTGGCGAGGGTTGAGGCAAGCACCACCCATGAAATAAGCATTGTAAGGAACACGCCGTACGCCGCCGCGCCAGCCAGTACATAGCCGATTTGCCCGCCTTCCTCGAAGAGGAAGACCGTATAACCGTAGTTGATCAGGATCGCAACCGCCAGGCATAAAAGCGATACCACAGCGGAAACGGTAAACTTCGCCAGGATAAACGGCGCGGGGGAAACCCCCTTGCAAAACACGAGGTCAGCGGTGCCGCTGCGTTTCTCACGCAGTACCAAGCCCATGAACATGAAGATAATCACGATCGCGCCCGTTTGCGAGATATTCGAATAGAACTGGGTGTAGCTGTCCGGCCACACGGCCGCGGGCATGAACATCATGAATAGCTCAGCTTCGGCGGCGGGCATAAGGAATTCGAATAATTCCGCCATATACCGCGCCAACAACGGACTGGTAAGTCCGAAGAACAGGAACACGCAAGCCAGTACCAATAATTTTTTGGTGCGGATATTTTCGGTTATTTCCTTTTCCAGGAAGACGAGGTAGCGGTTCATAGCGCGCCTCCTTCGGGGGTTGGGTTAATGGCGGCGTAGAAGATTTCTTCCAAGGCGGGGTTGTGCGCGGTATAGCTTTCGATAGGCAGTTCGTGCTTACCCAGCAGGGCGTTAATACCGCGGCTCAGGTGCGAGGCCGCGCGGACAAAGGCTTCTTCACTTTCCGCCGTATCGCCTTTTAGACGCGCTTCGAAGGACAGGGGGCTTGCCGCTTCCAACAGGATTTCCGTATTTTCGGCTTCCGCCGCTTGTTTGAACCTTTGCGCCGCTTCCGCTTCGTAGAAGCGTATTTCCGCTTTGTTGCGCCTGTATTTCAATTTAAGGTGGGTCAGATAATCCTGCGCCATGATCCTGCCCTTTTCTATGATGAGTACGTAGTCGCAGATTTCCTCCACGTCGTTGAGGATGTGGGTGGAGAAGATAATCGAGCAGTCGCCGCCCGCTTTAAGGCCGCGAATAATATCGGCCACGTCGCGGCGGCCTATGGGGTCCAGCGCGGAAATGGGTTCGTCCATGAAGATGACCTTCGGGTCGTTAACCAGCGCTTGGGCGATGCCCAGCCGCTGCTTCATCCCGCGGGAATAGCCCGCGATCGCGCCCCGCGCCTTGCCCAAGCCGACGCGGTCAAGCAGTTCCTTCACAAGGGCGGGACGCTTGCCCGCGGGGACGCCGCACAGCTTCGCGCAAAAGGTGAGAAACTCCGCCCCCGTCATGTAGGGGTAAAAGGTAGGCACATCGGGCAGATACCCGAACGGCAGTTGCTTGCGCCCGCCGAATACTTGCGGCGCGCCCATGATCGAGATTTCGCCCGCGGTGGGTTTTTTTAGGCCGACGAGCATCTTAATCGTCGTGGTCTTGCCCGCGCCGTTTTTACCCAGGAAGCCGCAGCAACAGCCCGCGGGGACGGTGATGTCAATCCCGTCCACGGCAAGGGCGCCGTTCTTCGCGCGGGATGTCCCGTACCGCTTAGTGAGGTTGCGCGCCGCCACGGCAGGTATGTTATCGTTGCTCATCTTCCCCGTCCTCCCGTTCGGCGTGTTTTTGGTTGAGGAAGTTTGCGCCGACGGCGAAGTATATGATCGGCCCGATCGTGTTGACCGCCAGGACGAGCACAAGCCATAAAATCTTTTCGTTCCAAGGGTTGGGTTTGCGCGCAAGGCTGACGACCGCGGTCAATACCAGGATCAATTGCACGAGTATGATGGGGATGAGGATGGGCAGCAAACGCACCACCCAATCAATGGCCTCGCTCCATTCCACGGCGTTAAATCCAATGTTTACTTGCATGGGGTTGCCTCCTTATATGTCCAAAACCGCCGCCATAAAATAGACCGGCGAGTTCCAGTAGATCGTGATTTCGTTGCCCGAATAGCTGTCCTTGTGGTCCACGTAGCATTTTGACGGTGGGAAGCCCGTGCAATGCTCCTTGAGCGCGGGGTCCTGTTGGGTGAATTTGTTCGGCCCGCCTACGACCATGCCCGGTACGGCTTGGCCCTTCGCCACGGAAGGGCGGTGGTGCGGATACAGCGCGGGATTCGCGCCGAAGCCCGTGATATAGCTGTACGAAACGGGGTTGCGCCCCAGCAGGTAATGCAAATGGTCGAGCGCGGCTTGGGTAAAATCGGCGGCTTTCTGCGGGAAGAAGGGGCGCGCGAGCAATAATGTCATAGCGTTGTTGCCCACGGTCATGTTGCTGCCCCAATTGTACGCGTCCCCCAGCGATACGCCGTAGGGGTCGTTTTTATAGGGGTTCATGATTTGGCGGCACACGGTATGGAGCGCGTCCTTCATAAGGTCGGTGAGTTCGGCGTTGTCCTTGTCCTTGGCGTGGTAGAGGTAGGCAATAATGCCGTACGTGCCCACTTGGTTCCAGCCCAAGCCGGTATGGATTTCGCCTTCTTTGATATATTCGTGGAAGGTTTCGTTTCCCGTAGCCGCGAATAATTCGCACGCCGCCCAAAAACGTTCGTCCTTGTCGCTGCGGTCGCCGTACCCCCCCGTGAACACGCCTTCGGGATTTTTAAACATGGGCGCGTCGGGGTTGGCGGTGAGCCAGTCCCATGCCTTTTGCGCGGCGGCTAACAATTGTCCTTTTTTATCGGGGTAGAAACGCGCGGCCATCGCCATACTCGCGGCGAATGTAGCGGTAGCCGTTGACGTGATCGGGCATAATACAAGCTCGTTTAATTCGTCGTGGGGCATTTCGTCCAGCGCGTCGAAATGGTGGCAGCTTACCTTGTGGTAAACGCCCCCCGTGGCTTCGTCCTGCATCTTGAGCATCCATTCCAGTTCGAACCACACGGCATCAAGCAAATCCGCGTCCTTATTGGGCGCGAATTCGTGGGCAAGGAGCAAGTCGGCTACGGCCTTCGCCGCGGGTACGACGTACCGCCCGTAATCGCCCGCGTCGTGCCAGCCGCCGGAAACGTCCTTTTTCATTTCCGTGCCGTAAACCGTGGCAAGCGAGGTATGGCAAGCGGGGTGCGACCAAAGGCCGCACGCAAGGTCCACGCCGCATTTTTGGTAATGGAAGAAGTCGAGCAACGCCTTGCGCAAGCCGTTGTAGGGGTTGGCATTGATATAAACGGGATAGGACTGCGCGTCGGCGGCATGGAGGACGAACGTCCCCTCCTCCGTCAGCGCGGAGAAATCCGCCACGCGAACGGTTTCACCGGAAGGCGCGTCGTGGATGGCGGGGGCGGCGGTGCCTTCGTAGGCGGCGGAGTTATCCCCCGTACGCAGGATACGAAAGGCTTCGGCTTTTTCGGGCAGCGTCGCTTTCTTAACGTCGCCGGGGCGGTAGCCCAATTGGTTAAAGCGGATGGTTTTCATATGAAACCTCCTTAAATAATAAATATCGCAGGGACAGTATACCAACTGAACGCGATTGTCGCATGAAAATGTGTCGAATGTATGACAGGAATGGGGATTCGATTATTGACAAACGATAATACATAAGATATCGTGGGGAAAATTATCGTTTAACGATAACGGGAGGTAGTAATGTCAGATTTATTATTACGGATTTTTGCGTTTCCCTTTGCTCCCGTGGGGGAAGGGTTGCGGTGGCTGTCCTTTTCCGGCGGCGCGGGGAATGTGGTCGCGTGGGTGATTTACTTGATGATCGGTCTTTTTCCTTTCATCATACTCGCGGCCCTCGCCCGGAAGCGGGGGTCTTACCCCGAAGACCTGTTGCTTGTCGTGTTGGCTATCCTGTTGTTTGCGGTGATGTATTACATGGTTAACCCCGGCGCGATGGGCGGCAACCTGCGTATGATTCCGCCCGCGATGGGTCATATGCTGATGGGCGGTGCGGTGTGGTCGGTGGTGTTGGCATATGGGCTGATACGCTTCGTGCGGCGGGTATTCGCGGCGGGGGAAGGAACGATGATGCGGTATTTGCGGATTTTGTTGTATGCGTTGGGGGCGGCGTTCGGCATTGCGGTTGTCTTACGTTTAACGGATATGTTTACGGCGGCGGGACGCGCCCAATCGGATATGGACACCGCTTTCTCGGTGCTTCGGTATTTAACGGCTATACTTCCGAACGTATTGAATATTTGGGTGATCCGCGCCGCGCTGCGTTTATTAACGGCTTTACGGGAGGACCATTACGGCGAAGGGAGCGTTCGTACCGCGCGGGGAATGTCGCGCGTGTGCGCCGTAACGCTGGCCGCCACGGTATTGTCGGTTACGGCCTTCAATATCGGGCAGCTCCTGTTCGCCGGGCGGTTGAGCGATGTCCATATCGAAATCAGCTTCCCGTTGGTACCCATTTTATTCGTGTTGGGCGCGTTACTTTTCGCCCGTTACACCGCGCAGGGGAAGGCGCTGAAGGACGAAAACGAGGGCTTCGTATAATGGCGATACGGGTATATTTGGACGAAGCGTTGAAAGCGCGGCAAATGACCTCGAAGGAGCTGTGCGCGCTCATCGGCATCACCGAAGCCAACCTGTCCATCCTGCGCAGCGGCAAGGCGCGGGGGGTGCGCTTCGGTACGCTCAACCGGATTTGCGGGTATTTGCGGTGCGAAGTGGGGGATATCCTGCGGTTTGACGGGGAAATGGAAATGACGGAGGAAGATACGCATGAAGGATAAAAACGTTGCTTTACAACTTCGTTTCAAATTGAGACGAAGTTTGCTCATTGTTGCATTGGTTGTAATCGGAATGTCTTTGTCCGCGTGCCGGCTGGCAAGGGAATACGACGGATGGGAACGCCCCGTTGAGGACATATTCATGGGTTTTTTCGTTACGATAGGAAATCACGACGCTTTTTTCGGCAACGAGCGTATCTATGCCGTCTTTGAAGGGACGGGGCCCTTCACTTTCCCGGGTATCGACGGCATCCCATTCTTTATAGGGACGATGGAATACGAATACAAGGACGCGTACGGCACGGGTTCCGTGACGACATCGTTCGGCGAAGTCGGCCCGGGTATCGTGAGCGATACCATGCACACGCATATTTCGGATAACAATATAAGTAAAACCCTGTCGGGCACGCTTACCGTAAGCCCGCGGCTGGCGGATGCGGTTTTTAGGTTCAACCCCGTTTACCAAGTAGCGGATGGGCGTGTATACATCGGGCAGGGCGGGTCGTCGGTAACAGCCGCACGGGATTCGTGGGAATTTGAAGGGCGCACCCAGTCCTTCCGCATGGAGGAAAGCCGGACGATAACAGAAAACGGCGTTTCCCAAACGTTTTCCGTTTCCGTTGAGCTTGGTATCGCCGTCATGCACCCGCCCGAACGCATCGTGGTCTTGCAAATGGATGAAGCGAGCCGTGTTATTAACCGCGCGGAATATTCCCCGTACCAAGTGCCGGACGAAATCACCCCCTTGTCCGCAACCGCTTATATCATCGTGGAAACCCATCGCAACCCCGAATTAAAAAATTCCGTTGTCCGCGCTCTATATGAACCGGACGACGAATGGATGCAAACGTTCCGCGAAAACAACAACGGCGTATTGGATAAATGGGTTACGCGGATTAATTGGTAAGGGGTTGTTTTTTGTGTAATACCCCGCCCTGCCGCCCTGCTTGACGGGAAACTGCCCCGACTTCACGTTGACCTTGATACAACGAAAATGCTATGATTTATCGTTGATATTTTGTATTTGTGGGGATATAAATGAACACAAATAATTTTTACAAATCACATTTGCAAAAACACACAAAACCGAAAATCGAAGATGTCATACCTTATTACCTTGAAGGTGACTTGAAGGAAATCATGATTGATTTCGCCGTATACGCTTGCGCCAATAAAATGCCGATTAAATGGGCTTCGGCAAATAGATGGAAAGCAATGTACAAAAGCAAAATAATTTTTTGGATATGTTTGCCTGAAAACCCTGATTCCCATTACAAGCATATATGCCCCTGCCTTAATCATTTGAATATGTACGAAGATACAATTAAAAACGAAGGACTTCAAAATTATATTTGGGATAACGTAAAAATTTGCAGAAATGTTTTGTATGGCAGTTGCAACAGCCACGGCACAGCTCCGGGTCATAATGAAAAAATCCTTGGCAAGGATTTTGAAAATGTCTGTCATCAAAATAAATATTTTGCTGTATACAATCCAAATGAAACGGATATTGATTGTATAAAAAGATTGCTGGAACTGGAAAAGCAGGCAAGGGATACAATGCATTTCGCAAATAAGACGAAACTTATGAATGGGTAAAATGAACATTTCACGGTTGTTCATGTTTCGACAAAATAACGAATAAATTTAATCTTAGGCGGGGGCTAAATAATGAAAGAGATAGAATCAAATAAACACGCATGGGGACAAATTTCTGAGGGTCATTATCACCACTTTAAGAAATTACTGCTTGATGGAACTTATAAATTAAATAAATATATACAAAATGAACTTGGAGATTTAAGCGGTAAAAAGATAATACATCTGCAATGCAATACAGGCGCGGATACTATTTTACTGGCAAAAATGGGAGCAACAAGCGTGGTAGGCGTTGATTTAGTTCCTGATAATATTTTATATGCTAAAAAACTTGCAAATGATTTAAACATGGATAACATGAATTTTATAGAATCAGATATTTTGGAACTTATAGAAAAACATGACGAAAAATATGATGTTGTATTTGTTTCGGAAGGGTCAGTTTGTTGGATTCCGGACTTGATAAAATGGGGTAAAACAATAAGGCATCTTCTTAAAGATAACGGCTTTTTTTATGTATTTGACAATCACCCTTTTTTCTTGGCAATGAACTGGGAGAAATCATCGGACAATATTATTGAAATTCAATGTCCTTATTTTGGCAAAGAGCCGGATATTGAAGATTCTATCGGCGGCTATGCTTCCGCGTGGAAAGACGGAGTAAAAGCATATTCATGGATTTTTACTGTTTCTGATATTATAAATTCGCTCGCCTCCGCCGGTTTGCATATTGAATATTTTAATGAATACAGGGAAAATTTTTTCAACGCGGGTGGAATGGACAATGTAGGGAGTGGTTTATGGAATTACGGGTATAACAACGATAAGTTTCCGATGTCGTTTAGCTTGAAAGCGTCTGTTTACCATAGATAATAAATATTAAATACGCTACCCCCATGGAGGTGCATCTTAATGTATAGGTTATAGACGCGATATTACAAATTACTTCGTTTTTCCGATCAAACTTCCCAAAATAAAGCCACGACAATGAAAGAAGCCCCAAACATCAACCGTTAGGGGCTTCTTTCGTGTGTATCAATCCCGACATAAAAACGCCCGCCAAGATAAGTTGAGCCGGATATACCAAAAGAAAGAAACGGGATGCCAACACACCGGACACCAGTGGGGCGGGGGCGAGCGGATGTTCCATAAGCAGCGCCTACGCAATCGGACGATTAACGGCGAACGGGCGCGTTATGTGGTTGGCATCGGGTGCTTGCAACCGATGCAACCACTTCGCGGACGGAGCCGTTCATCGCCCGATTGCGTTCAGCGCGGCGTTGGAACTTCCGCCCGCTCCCGCCCCACGGAACACGATAAATAAGACAGCCCCTTTTCATAAAGACCCGCATATCCCACAAATTCGCCTTGCAAATCCGTTCGCTTATGTTGCAGTTTAATTACAACTGCTATATCATGCCCTTGTAAATCCAATATTTAAAGGAAGGATGATTGCCATGACACTTTCCCAAACGGGTGCGGGGGTTTTTATCCCCGGTATCGACAACAAACCCGACGAAGGGCAAATCGCCGAAGCGTTGGCGCGTACGACCGACCTATGCATAGGGGCGCATCAGGACGACATTGAGATCATGGCGTACGGGCCCATCGCCGCGTGTTACGGCAAAGAGGGCCGGCGGTTCTCGGGCGTGACGGTGACGGACGGCGACGGTTCCCCCCGCACGGGGCATTATGCCGAATTCACCAACCAACAAATGAAGGACATCCGCGCCGTCGAGCAGAACCAAGCCGCGCTCATCGGACGGTACGCCGCGCAAGTCAATTTGGCGTGGCCTTCAAGCGCGGTCAAGGACCCGGCCAACCGCGCGCTGATCGATGAATTAAAAGCCATCATCCTCGCCGCTTCACCCGAAACGATCTACACCCACAACATCGCCGACAAACACGACACCCATGTGGCGGTGGCGATGCACGTCATCCGCGCCGTACGCGAGCTGCCCATGTACAAACGCCCGCGCCTGATCGGCATGGAGGTATGGCGCGCGCTCGATTGGCTGTGCGACGAAGACAAGGTTGTGCAGAACACCGCGCACTTCCCCAATATTTCCACCGCTTTGTTGGGCGTGTACGACAGCCAAATCTCCGGCGGCAAACGCTACGACCTCGCCGCGCAGGGGCGCAGGCTGGCCAACGCGACGTTCTTCGCCAGCCACGCGGTGGATGACTGCGAAAGCATGTCCTTCGGCATTGACATGACGCCGCTGGCGAAGGAAAGCGATATAAGCCCGACGGCGTTTATCATGGGGTATATCGATAAGTTTAAGGCGGAAGTGGAACGGCGCGTGGGGCAGTTTGTTTGATTCGGAATTCGGAATAAAAATGGTTTAAGGAGCCGGACAGGTATGGAATTTTTGGGTATTAATATTAATATAAAGAACGTCCCGCGGTATGACGCGGGGTTTATTCCCATGGCTAAGTTTAACAAGGCTTTCCTTGCGTCGGCGGGGAAGCCGGTTTCCATCGCGGTGGAGCGTAACGCGGGCCTCCGCGCGGTGTACGATACCTTTATTACGGGTACGAACGCCGAAGCGGACCGTTATTACGTGGAGCGCATGGTTAAGTATCTGTTGTGGGCGAAGGGCGGATTTAAGGTAACCGTTTGCGGGGACGACGCCATCGGCGCGTATATAAAGGAAGCGTTTTCGCCCGCGGGCAAGTACGCCTTTGACAACGGCATGATGACGCGTGTGTATGAGAAGCCCTTTGAGGTCGTTGTTTTGCCCCTTGACCAAAGGCCGTCCGAAAACGAACAGGCCAAGGCCGTCGGCGGGAAATCGGGCGGTTGCCGTATCGGCTTCGACGCGGGCGGCAGCGACCGTAAGGTATCCGCCGTTATCAACGGCGAGGCTGTGTACAGCGAGGAAACCGTGTGGTACCCGAAGGTAACGCCCGACCCGGACTACCATTTCAACGGCATCGTGGAGGCGATGAAGATCGCCGCTTCGAAAATGCCGCGGGTGGATTCCATCGGCGTATCCTCCGCGGGGATTTATATCGATAACCGTACGATGGTTGCGTCTTTGTTCCTAAAGGTTTCGCCGGAGGATTTTGAGGCGAAGGTTAAGGACATTTATATCCGCGCCGCGGCGGAGATCGGGGCCGATATACCCCTTTCCGTTGTAAATGACGGGGACGTTACCGCTCTCGCGGGTGCGATGGAATTCGGCGACAACAATGTGCTGGGCATCGCCATGGGTACCAGCGAAGCGGGCGGCTACATCGACGAAAACGGCCGGATCAAAGGCTGGCTCAATGAGCTTGCCTTCTGCCCGGTGGATGCTTCCCCCACCGCCATGATCGATGAGTGGGCGGGCGATATCGGCTGCGGCGTCAAGTATTTTTCCCAGGACGGCGTGATCAAACTGGCGTTGGCGGCGGGCATCGCCCTCGACACCACGCGCCCCCCCGGGGAAAACCTCAAAATCGTGCAGGATATTTTCCTCGGCAAGGGTGAGGAGGCGCAAGCTCTTTATAAAGGCACCGATTCACTCGATTCCGTTGTGCGCGGCATCTTCCAATCCATCGGCGCGTACCTCGGCCACACCCTGCCGTATTATTGGGACTTGTACGGCTTTAAGCATGTGCTGCTGCTGGGCCGCGTGATGTCGGGCGAAGGCGGCAACATCATCCTCGACACGGCGCGCAAGGTCATCGCCGAGGAATATGCGGATTACGTATTCAACATCCACACGCCCGACGAAAAAGCGCGGCGCGTGGGGCAAAGCGTAGCGGCGGCGAGTTTGTAAAAATATGAACTATACGGAAATGGTGGACAAAATCGTCGGATTGGGTTTGCCTTTATCAAAAATTATTTTGTTCGGTTCGGTCGCGCGGGGGGAGGATACGATCCGGTCGGATATCGACATCGGGTTCGTCCTTCCCCGTCCGGTGACCCGTCCGCAGCGCCGTATGATCACCCGTGTGGTTTCCGAATATGAAACGTTGGAATCCATGCGGGATATTAATTGCTTCTACGCAACCGAAGAAGAATTTATAAAGGCGGCACGGTGGAGTGACCCTTGCGTGGGTATGCGCGAAGAAGGGGTGGTTTTATGGGAAAAATGAATTACCTCGACTTTGCGGCTTCCGATTTCGAATTCGCCAAGGTTGCGTTGGAGAGCGGGTTCTACACCCATTGCGGGCGGTTGTGCCAACAGGTGATCGAAAAATACTTCAAGCATATCGTTGAGCGGAATTCGGATAAAAAGGACATGTTGCTCATGCGCGAGCACAAGGTCCATCGGTTGTATGACCGCGTGGCGGAAATCCTCAATATCCCGTTGGACAAGTCCTTACGGAGCGACTTGGCTACGTTGTCCGATTATTACTTCGATAAAAATTACCCCGGCGATGCCAGCGAACCGCTGGGGAAACGGGAAGCCGAAGACGCGATAAATACCGTAAAGCATGTGACCGGAGCGATCGGTGACGGTTTATAAATAAATAAACGCGGAAACCGCGCCCGGTAGACACAGCATTTACCGGGCGCGGTTTTTTATTTGAAGCGGATGCGGATGTTTACGCTTCGCGGGGACATTCACCGTCATCGACGAGGCAAGCGTTGTCGTAGCACACCTTCGCGCCGAATTTTATGGGGATTTGTACGAGCAGCTTGCGGGTGATCGTATATTCGAAGCCGCAGGGGTCGCCTTCGCAATGGGTTCGGCCTTTTTTAACCTGGGTCGTACCCGCGCATATCACTTCCGGCTCCTCCGGGGTGACGTAGGGCTTAATGGTAACCGGCAGGGAAACGTCGAACATCTTGCAGGTGGTATGCTCACAAGCCTTCACTTCGTGACATTCGGGCTTGAAGTCGATGTTACATTCATCTTCGTAAAACATATAGAAGTACCTCCTTTTTTATGCATGTACAACACGCTAATGCATTGTATGACGCAGGGAGGTATGTGTGACAGGTCATCCGCATATACATATACAAACTTTCGAAAAGGGGACAACGCGTATGCCGATGACCACACACAGACCCGACCGACCCGATTTAGTGCGGCCGGAGGAGAAGAAGCGCAGCGCGTCGCGCCATATGCTGCAGGTGGATAAGCGCGAGCATGTGCAGGTTACGGGATTGATCGACGTGATATCGTTTGACGAGGAATCCGTGATCGGCGAGACCGAAATGGGCGTCATTATTATTAAGGGCGGCAATCTGCACGTAAACAAGATTAATCTGGACAGCGGGGAGCTTTCGGTATCGGGTGAGATCGACGGCATCACATATGAGAATCCCGGCGGTCCGGCCAAGGCGAAGTCGCTGTTGGGAAGGATGTTTCGGTAGATGATCCTATCCATGCCCGCGCAGGCTTGGCTGTTCGTTACCACGGTGATGGTCGGGGTTGCGGTGGGTGTGTTCTATGATTTTTTCCGGGTCTTGCGCAGGACCGCGTCTCATGGCAAGTGGGCGGTCCAATTGGAGGACCTGTTTTTTTGGCTGGCGGTGACGGTGCTGGTCTTTTATTACATGCTGCACCGCAATTACGGCGAAATCCGGTTCTTCGCGCTGTTGGGCATGGGGCTGGGCGTGGTGCTGTATTTCGTCACCGTCAGCCGTTTAATCGTGAAGGTATGCGTGGCGGTCGTGGAATATTTGAAAAGGGTCATAACCGCCGTCGTGCGGATTATATTGCTCCCGTTAAGGCTGTTGCTGGCGTTCCTCGCGCCGCCCGTTAGGAAAGCGGGGCAATTCGTACACAAACGCTTGCGCGGCCTAAAGCGTTATGGCAGAATGAAGGCACGAAAAACCGCCCGCAATTGGGCGGTGATACGGAAGAAGGTATAAGATGAAGGAAAGCCGCGCGCAAAGCGGCCCCGCGGCGAAGCGGGGAAGCGAAGAAGGGCTTGGCTCGCCGGAGCGGCGGGGGCGCGATGTCCCCGCCAAAAAGAAAAGCCGCCGTATACGGTGGCTTATTTACCTTATATTTTGGGCAGCGTTGGTGGGGTCCTTCGGATGGCTGGCGATCGACCAAGCCTCGCAGTATTCCGCGCTGCGTAATGAAATCGAGCAGGTAAAGGCCGAAACCGAACGCGCCGTAAGCGCGCACGAGGCACTCGAAAGGCAGATCGCTTTCATCGGCAGCGATGCCTACATCGAACAGCAAGCGCGGGAGCGGTTGGGGCTGGTGAAGCCTACGGAGATTATATTTCGTAATTTGGGGCGGTAGTTAACGTATCCTTCATTGGGGGACAAGTTAACCACCCCTTTTTTATTTTGGGATTATTTTTAAGATTTTTTTGGAAATTTATTTCGAGGTTTTTATTTCGGCAATCAACGATTCTATGTCATTAATAAACGCTTCATTCTTTTCCAATATACCGTTCAAATTCTCCGCCAAAGCCATTTTTTCCAATTCCCCCGCGCGTTGCGACAGTTGACGCGCTCCGATACTGGATGCCGCGCCTCTTACGGTGTGGACATCGAGGGCGTATTCCTTTAAGTCCTTTGCTTGGCGCAGCGCACGCATACGCTTTAACTGGTCGGGAATGTGTTGGGCAAAGGACCGCATGACCGACCGCAATGATTTCGCGTCATTACCGTATAGGGCAAGCGCCGTTTTCGTGTCGATGCCGGGTATATCGCGTACAGGCTCCGACGGGGACGGCGGAAGCGATGCGGACGACGCGGGCGACGCGAACGGTGCAAACGACGCGGACGATACAGACGACGCAGATGATAAAAATTCCCCATTTTTTACGCGGGTAATCCGTTCAAGTAACCTACCGGCCATTTCCGTATCGAAGGGTTTCGGCATGTAGGCGGTAAATCCCTCATCCAAGAAAAACTGTTCGGAGCCTTCGTCGTCCCTGCCCGATAGGGCGATGATGGGGACGGTCTTGGCATAATCGGAACCGAGCGCGCGTATTTGCCGCAGCGTTTCCGCGCCGTCCATGCCGGGCATCATGTAATCCATAAATACGGCATGGTACACAGGCTTACCGTGGCGGACGCGTTCGACGGCGAGCTGGCCGCTTGATACGCAAACGGGCCTTACCCCGAGCCTGCCGAAAGCGGAGACGGCTACGGTCAAATTGGTGGGGGAATCGTCCACGATAAGTACGTAGATGGGTGCGTCGGGGGTATCCTTCGCGGTATCGTCCGCTATGTAGGGGAGCACCCATTCGCGCAGGACGCCGTCAAGCCTCGTTAAGTCGATGGGTTTGGGCAGGAATGCGTTGAAGCACTCACCCAGGAACATTTCCTCGTTGCCCGCCAAGGCGTTTGCGGTCAGCGCGATGATGGGGATGTTGCTTGCGTATGGTGTGTTGATCCCGCGGATACGCTGCGTCGCCTCGATGCCGTCCATGCCGGGCATCATGTGGTCCATGAAAACGGCGTGGTACAGGGGTTCGCCCGATTTGATCCGGCTGACGGCGTCCGGCCCGTTGGTTACGCAATCCACCTGTATCATGTACCTGCGCAGCACACCCCGCGCCACATCCAAATTGGTGGGGGAATCGTCCACCACCAAGACCCTCGCGCGGTGCAGGTCGAGCCGTTCGATTTGCTTTTCCGGCTTCATTTCCACGTAGGTAAAGCTGCGGAGGGACTCCAGTACGCTGTACGGGATACATTCGCCGGACACGAAGCCCTGGCGCAGGGTAAAGGTGAAAACCGAACCCAAGCCGTATACGCTTTCCACGGTGATGGAACCGCCCATCAGCTCGGCCAGGCCCTTCGCGATCGACAGCCCCAACCCCGTACCCTCGATGGCGCGGTTGGCTTGGGTGTTCACTTGGTTATAATCGGAGAAGAGCTTGCCCAAATCCTCGGGGCGCATACCGATACCCGTATCCTTGATCGCGTAGGTAAAGAGGAACGCGTCCCCTTCGCGCTTGCAATTGACGGCCAGCGTAACCGTCCCCTCGCGCGTGTACTTAAAAGCGTTCGAAAGTAAATTGATCAGCACTTGCTTGATACGTAAATTATCCCCTATGCAAAAAGCGGGCAGATCGTCCTCGATATTCAATGCGAAGCGGATGGGTTTATCTTCCTTTTTAATGCTGCTGATGGTGATGATGTCGTTGAGCATGGAAGCCAAATCGTATTGCACGGGGGTTAGGGTGAACTTGCGGGATTCGATCTTGGAAATATCCAGGATGTCGTTGATCAGTTCCAGGAGTGTTTTGCCCGCGGTATTTATCTTTTTTAAGTAATCCATGACGTTGATTTCGGGGTTATCCTCTTCCAGCAGTACCTCCGTCAGCCCGATGATGACGTTCATGGGGGTGCGGATTTCGTGGCTCATGTTCGCCAGGAAGTTTGACTTGGCTTGGTTGGCGGAGGCTAAGGCGACGCTCATTTCCCGCTCCCGGTTGAGCTGCAGGGCAAGCTCATGCGTGGCGTCGTTAACGGCTTCCCGCAATTCGGTTATATCCTTAAACAGTACCACCTTACATAACGCGTCGCCGTATTTGTCCTTTTCCACGGTAAGCATAATGTCGCAGATACGCGTACCCCGCGCGGTTTGGATACGCACACCCTTTAACTCAACGTCGGAATCCCAATCGTCCGATTGCAGGATGTCGGTAATGGGCAGCCCGACCTTGTCCGCGCCGAAAAAACGTGAAGAACCGCCGTTGCCCAAATGCACGATATTGTTATGGTCAAGCACCAGCGCGGGTATCGTTACGGACTTGAATATGTACGCCGCCACATTGGGGACGGTAATGTTCATCGTCTTATTGCGCCGCATGGAAATAAACAAATGCAGCGAAGCGGGGAAGAGCAGGATCGACACCAGCGGCGGAACCGTAAAATCGGTAAAAGCGGGCACGACGAAATCCGTCACAAAGCCCGCGGGCGCGAAGGCGAACGTCAGCAGGAGGAAGAATCGCTGCTGGTTGCGGATACGCTTCATGGTGGATTGCGTCCACCATTTGATATGCGCGGCGAAGACGAAGACGCACAGGACCAATACATACACGCAAATAAAACGGAAGAACGCGCTGTCCCCGTAATGGAACTGCGTACCCATCACGGTATCGCGGAAGACGATATTGTCATAAAAAAGGATGACGGCCGACAGGAAGACCGATATCCATAACAGCAAGCGGCGGTAAACGAACCGCGTAAACTTGTGCTTGAGCGTGATCATGTTGGCGGTAAAGCGTATCCAAAGGGGAAGGAACATAAAATAGGCGATGTAAGCGATCGTCCAAAAGACCCGCAGCAGCCCCTCGCTGCGCGAAAGGGTCATAAACCCGTAGAACAAGCACGCCACGACGACGCACAAACCCGCGGTCAAATACTCGCGGTATACCTTCGAGCGCAGTTCGTTGGCGATGTCATGGAGAAAGGTAAAAAGATACCCCGCGCATGTAACGAAGAACATCGTCGCGATCACATGCGCGGGGTTGATCATCAAAAACGCGTCCATCCCCTATTTGATTCCGAATAACCTAAGGATACTTCTCCAAAGTCCGCCCCGCGCGGTTAGGGCGCCGCTCTGTCCGGTGCGGGTGTATTTTTGGTTTTCGTTCCGGTAAAGCAGGCCGTTCTTCATGAGGATCCAATAAAAGGCTTCCTTCACGCGGAAGGGCGCGGGCGGGCCGTTGATGTAGCCTTTTTCGATCGTTTCGTTGGTGGTGGGGTCGGTGGTTTGCTCCACGGACGGTTTCTTCCCCAGGGACGATACCGCGAAGCAGTTGACCGCGGAAAAGCAACCCATGGCGTTGTTGACCAGCGCGTCCTCCCGCAGGTGGGAGAACAACTCCCGCACTTCCAGGTTTAACGCCTTCGCGCAGCGCATGTTAAGCGCGTCCTTGTGGGATTCGTCGTCCAGCAGGTTTTGTATGCGGTTTTCGGGCTTGTTATCGAAGAAGTCGAACCGCGCGTAGCGGAACAAATCCGCCTTGGACAACGCCAGCGCGAAGGGGATTTCCGATTTATCCTTTTGCACGCCGATGAAATAGTTGTACAGCGTATTGAATATATGCTGGTTGGAATTTTCCGCGGGTACGGCATCGATCAAAGCGTCGTCGGAGAAGCGGAACAAATCCTTGAGCATATTGAAATTGGTCGGGTCCGCCAGGAAGATCAGCCCCGAGGAATTGCGTATGTTAAAGCCGTTTTGGCGGATCGCATGGTCGTCGCGCAAATCCTCGCCCGCAATGTCGTAGAAGATGATGTCGAGGTTATTCTCCACCAAATTGCCGCCTTCGGCCTTGTACTGGTACCAAAAATTAAACGCGAAGGGCGGGATTTTCTTGCGCTTGGTGGACGAAACCAGCGTATGTTCCTTTAGCAAGGGCTTTTGGTAATTTTCGGTGAAGATGTCACGCGCGCGCGTATCGCCGATGAAGGTCAGCTTTGAGGTCAGGTCGGGGTTGTTCTCCAATTCCGCGATGAGCATGGTAAGGAAAACGGATTTGCCGCTGCGCGCGTCGCCCAAAATAGAAATGAGCAAAGTATCGCGCAAGCCGTAGCCGGTAGGAAGGACGTTGTGGCAATTGGGGCAAAGGCGGATGTCGGAGGTGTATTTATAGCCCTTCGGGTCAACGAAGGTGATCTGGTCGATCAGCCCGCGGCGCGCGAAGTCCTCCTCGGAGTAATACACGCCCTTGTCACCCAAGGAAACGGCGGGGTACTCCATGGCGTTCTTCTTGGCGTCGGCGGCGGAGCTTTGCAAGATTTCCAAGTTATACCGTTGCAAATGCAAATCGAGGACCTTGTCGGGGCCCGACTTGCGCGGACGGCCGCGGGTCTTGACCGCCTTACCCTCGGACGCGCCCGAAAGCCTGAAGTCCGCTTCCCTATGCCCGAACTTGTGACAGCAATACGGGCAGATGACATGCCTCTTTGTCGCTTCCATCATTACACCTTCCTATACCAACGCGATGAGATGAGCGTATTCGTCCTTTATGAAAAAGCGTATGTGCTGGGTTTTTTTAATGTGCATATATCCGCCCGCCGCTATTCCGCCGTCCAGCGGGTACGTACCGATCAGGCGGCTGTATTCATACAGGGAATAATACAGCGCGTCCTTACCGATGGTTAAACCGTGGCCGCCGTCGTAACTCAGCGTAAAGCTGATGCGTTTATACGGGCTGAAGGGGATGGGGCGGCCGGTGATGCGTAAGCGCGCGTGTATCTTGGCGTAGAGCAGGTCGGTGGCGAGCGCGGGCCCGTATACGGTTATTTCCTTGCCTTGCAGGTATGCCGGGGCGAAAAAGTACCGCTTGGGTTCCGTACCGATGGGTACGGTATAGTGCGCGGCCAAATTGCGCGTGATAACGGTATGGCTTGCGGGGTTTCGCATAATATATTCCATCGGGTCGCCGGGGTTTTCCGCGTCTTTGCCGCTTACGGAGGCGGCCAGCATATACTTTACGTCCGTGTTCTTCGGCCACGCCCATGAAATCAAGGCGTTGTTTTCCAAATCCGTCCGCCATTTGAAGCGGGTCACGGCCATATCGGGCTCGGGGTGGGGGCGGGTAACGTAGGTCCTCATAAATACAGGTCCGCGTAGTACAAATCCCCCGGCGCGAACGCCCCCGCGTGGTACAGTACGCTGATACGGTCGGCGGCGGAATCGGTAAAGAGGTTTACCCGACCGAGCCCTTGCGCTTCGCATCCGCTCTTTACCCTCGCCGCCCAATCGGCGGGCATGTGCAGGTTCGCTTCATGGTAAAGCGCGGAGGAACCGGACCGCAGGCGTATATGCGTATGCTTCGATTGCGCCGCCCATTTAGTGATGGCTTGGTCATCGGCTACACAGGTCAGCATTTCGGTGAAGGAGCGCGAAAAGATCGGGTCCTTCAAGAGGCGGTTATCCGTGTAATCCTCCAGGGCTTCCGGCGGCAACGCTTCCGGCGGGGCGGGCGCGTCCCGGAAGAACATCGTCAAGGTGCGCAGGGCTTGCGTATTTTGTCTTGCGTGTTCGGCAAAGAGGTTTAAAAAGTAGTCGCGGGTATCGGACAGGGGTGTGTCGGCGGCGGTAAGGGCTTGCGCGTCCTGTTCGTATAAAGCGCGGGCGTTTTCCACGGCGGTACGTTTTTCCGCGAGTTGGGCGTTGATTTCGCTTACGTGGGCGGCCGCTTGTGCCAACGCTTCGCCGTATTTCCTGTAGGACCGGATTTGGGCGACGCGCTTCAAATATTCTGCGGCGATCGTGTAGGGGTAGTTGGACGCTTGCTGTGCGAACGACAACCGCAGACGATCGGTTTTTAATTCCTTTATATCCTGCGGCGTGTCCAGCCATGTTTGCAGGTTTTTTTCCGCGGCGGATACGGCCATGGCGTTATTGTTGATCATATTACTGAGGAAGATCGGCCAATAACCGTTTTCCTTGGTGGCCTCCAGCGCGTCGAACAACCCCAGCCCGCTTAACTGCCGTACGAAATCGGATTGATCCGCCAACCCCGCGGGAGGGGGGTCATCCTGCGCCGCTGGGTGCATATCGGTTATCGCGTCCAGCCTTGTGCCGAACAGGCGGCTGATGATCGTCCTGCGTGTCATCCTGTCGCGGATGATCTTATCCGTTTCGTGGGGCAAGGCGATACCGGAAAGGAATTCCTCGTCGGGCTTCCATACGGGGGCCTTTGCCCCCGCGGGGTCGGCGGGCAGGTTCAACTGCGGCGCGGGTACCGGCGGTATGGGCAGGGGCTTTAGCAAAGCGGTGAGCAATAATGCCCGCAACGCCTTTTTCGGTACCTGCAAGCGTTGGCTGCCTGCCGTGAGGAAGGGCTTGCCGCGGCCCGCGTTTTGTAAAAACCGCAGTTCGCTGTAGCGGGAGGCGTCGGGCGGTACGGCGTATTCGCGCGGTTCCCCGTCCTTAAACAACGTCAGCAAAGCGATGGTTTGCAATACATCCGTCCATGGGGTATGGCGGGAGGCGCTGTTTAGGTTAGAGAGCAGGTATACTTGGGCTTCGGATATGCCGTCTTTCAATACCTCCATGGAGGCCCTTCTGTCGTGGCGGTCGGTTTCCAATGTGCTGGTTTCGTCGGCGAGCCAGTAAATGTCGGTGATCAGGCCCGATGGGTACAGGGGGGATACGATATCCTCAACTTCGTGTCGAATCGACACGAAGTCGCTTGCGTTGCGGAGGATGTAACCGATACGCGCCAATCCGACCGTCGCGTACGGGTGTTGCAAAAAATCCTGTTGTATGCGGTTGATCTCCGCCCGCAAATGCATCCTGTCGTTTGTATCGGGTACGATTACGCACGCGGCGGCTTGTAACCGATAGCCCGCCAACGTACGGGTCAAATCGGGGGCCAGCTCCGCCGCCGTTCCTATCAAAACAAACAGCGTGGGGTTCGATTGCTTGACGGTCATGAAAGCACAGCCTTCTCCTTCATGAAGACATCCAGCATCGCTTTATAAAACAAACGCTTTTGCGCCCCGCCCCGTTCGTCCTGATAAACTTGGTCGAGGTGGGTCAGCTTGTCGCGGTAGGTATCGATAAAATCGTTGATCGTGCGGATAATGGGGTCGTATTCGTCGTCAGCCAAGCGGTTTTCCGCGTCCTGCGCGCGTTTTTGCAAGAAGGCGGTAAGGTTGTCGTCCAGCGCGAGGTAGGCTTGGAACACGTCGTACTCCACAAAGGGGTCGCTTACGCGCTCCATCGTGTACAGGATATATTCCGCGTCGTCGTAGTTAAACTTGAAATTCTTGCGCTGCTTAACGATGATGCCCATGTACAACGCTTGCGCGAAGTGGTTGTAACGCACTTCGGCCATGTCGATCTTATTTAACTGTATGACCAAGCGTTCCACGTATTCCTGTATCTCCACTTCCTGCGCCATACGTTCGTTGAGCGCGGGCATGTAGATGAACACCCCTTTGGCGTATTCCTTGTCGGGCATGTCGGTGTCGGGGATAAATTCCGTATCGAACAACGGCTGGCGGTGCTTCGAGCGTTCGGGCGAGGTGCCGAAGCCCTTAAGGTCGGCGATGACGGCGCGGGCCTGCGGCGCGGAGAGGGTCTTTTCCTCGATGCCCTTCTCCACGGCGGCGTAGCGGGCATAGATATCCACCGGGTCGCCGTAGTAGCACACGTAACGGCGGCTCTTTTCGTCCAGCTTGATCAACCCGTAGGCCAGCGCGCGCCCGAAGACGCTCCGTATCCTGTCGTTGCGCATCCGCTCGCGGTTATTTTCGTAATCGGCCGTCCACAGCTTGTCGTAGTTGGGGGAAGGCAGGTTGCGCCAATTCTTTTGCTCGCTTTCGTAGAGGTGAAGGCCGGGGATTTTATTCAACGACGCCTCGTACACGGCCTCGTATTCGTTTAATTCCTTATACCCGTACAGCGCGACGGCGATCTTCAAATTAAGCATGTACAGCCTGTTGACCATGCGGCTGTATTTGATGCTGGAAATCCGCCCGGAAACCGACTGCGCGGTGGCGCGGATTTGCGGCGCGTTGGCGGGCACGGAAAGGTAGGTGTAAGGCGGGAAGGTGATCTGCAGGCCGCCGGGCACGTGGTTCATGGGGAACATAACCTTCGAATCCTCGGCTAAAGCGGCGATCTTTTCGTGGATATAATCCTCAGCGGGGACGTTCTTGTGCTTGGCCATCATCACCAAATAATAATCCAGCGACTTGTACATAACCCCCTGGAACTGCGCCGTCACGAATTTGTTCAAGTTCTCCACGATTTTATGGTCCTGCGCGGGCTGCCATGTGGGGTCTTTGAGCATATCGGCTAGGAGCCTCTTGAGCGCGGCTTTATAATCGACAGCCAGCGTGGGGTCCGACTCCGCGTCGAAAAACTCGCAGAATTCCTGCGGTTCGGCCAGGTTGCGCGTAAAGGATTCGGCGCGGACCAAGTCGGCGTGGCGCAGGGTATGGAACTTATCGAACAGCTCCTTCAACGTGGTCAGCAGTTCGCAATAGGGGTCGATTTGCCGTTCGCGGTAGTCCTCCAGCGCGTCCGCCACGGTTCCGTATATACGGTCGATCGCGTCATAACCCGCGTTCTTATCCATGGCGCGCAGGTAGATTTCGTTGGCCTTGACCACGTTGGCGGCTTGCTGGTTCTTGGTAAAGCGGGCGAAGAGGGAACGCTGGTTAAAGCGGTCGATGGCGGCCTGGCGTTTGATTTCAAGCGCGGCTACGGTATCGCGGTGTTCGCGTTTCATTTGGATATCGCGCTTGCGCAGCCGGTCGATCAATTTGAGGATGGAATTTTCATTAAGCTCATCCAACTCGCGCAGGGTGTAGTACGGCCCCATATCAAAATCCGTAAAGTGCTGGGTCAGTATATGGTTCCTGTCGTTGAGCGAATTGATAAACGTGTCTGCGATTTGCGCCGCGCGGTTGTCGTAATGCTCCTTAACACGGGCGGTTTCTTTTTTTACGGCTTCCTCAATGATGTCGGGCCGTTGGGAAAGCACCGTGCGGTCGTATTGCTTTAGGTCGCGCATACGCGGCTTGCCGTCGGCCAAGGCGCGTTCCAACGAAGGAAGATCGATCTTCATGGCTTCAAGCGCGAGCTGGGCCGATTCCATACCGGGTTGTTTATCCATCAGCGGCTCGAGTTCTTCGAACATGTTGGCCGTGAGGTAGTTGATCAAATATTCCAGCGGAAGCTGCGCCGAAGCCGCGCCCACGATGTTATAAATATAATTGACGGGCTGTTTTTGCTGGTGCGTGGTGAGGAACGCGGCCTTGTTATTCTCAATGTTGGATAAATAGGAGTTGATCGTGTAGCTTTGCCCGTCCACGGCTTCCTCGCTGGCGATAAAGTTGATAATCGTCTCCGCGGCCACGTTCATGCAGTAGTTCTTCGCTTGGGGGATGAGCTTGCCCATTTCGTCCTTCGCGCTGACCAAATGGCACAAATCATACGGCGGGCGGTTGGTCCGGATGTCCAAATCGGCGTAGGTATGCTCGAAGAATTCGCCCGTTTGCTCGATGGACATGAGGTAATCGAGTTCCTTAAGCGCCGCGAAGCCGTTGGCCTTGATATTAAGCGCGGCGGAGCCGTCGATCATGCTGTCGGACAGCGTAACATCCGGCAAAAAGATCATGCCGATATTTTCCGTTTCAAAGCCCTTCTGCGCGGCGAGCTGGCGGATCATGTAGGGTATGTCAATAAAAATGCCGCTCCCCGTACCCCCCGCGCACCCGACCAGTATAAATACATACAGCAGGTCGTTGGCGTTGCGGCTGGCGGTGAGGCGGCTGATCTTGTCGGTGATTACGTTGACGACGCGGTTGGTGTTGATCGCCAGCAGGAAACGCCCCGCCTGGCGGATGCCGCCCGCGCCGTGGCGCACCTGTTGCAAGCGCAGGTTGTCCGCGATCCATTCGTGCGTGGAGTGCTTGAATACCGTTTCGCGGTTCTTATAAATCGAAGTGAGGTTCGCGTTTTCCAGTAAAACGAATTCGTCGTCGTTAAAGGTCATGTCCATGTATTTAAGGTTAAGGAGCGTTTCGTCGGAATCGATGCCGATGTATTCGATTTGGGCGGGCTTGTCGGGCGGGCGCGCGCCGGCCACCACGGGCGGCAACCGGAAATGCCTGTTAATCGCCTTTTTTACGCGGATCAGCGACTCCACGCCCGTACCGCCCAAGCCCACTACCAAAATGGGCTTGTCGATGACCTCGGACTTGGTGCTGAGTGTGGTGATACCCCCGCCGTATTCAAAGTCAAGCGTTCGCAGGTCCGCGATAATTTCCGGCGATAACCTCATGTTATATAGCTCCCTTGCCGCGCAAAGAACCGCATCAGTTTAGCTCTGCCCTATACGTGATTTCCAGTTTCGCCGCCGAATCCTCATTGGAGAAAATCAATTGTTGGTTATCCTGCCATACGATGTTTTTACCGAAGACCTGCTCATTATCCATGATGACGCAAGGGGTTCGGTTAATCAGCAGCAAAACGGGTTCGCCCGATTGCAAGCCGGGCGCAATACTAATGTCGCCCAATTTTATGGATTCTAAAATCCGCCCCGCTCTGCCTGTCAGCGATTCCTTCAGGAATTGATGCAAGGGGGTGCGCCCCGTGTACGTACCCAAGTCGGGGGCTTCCAGGGAGGTATATTTGCCGTCGGGCAGTAAGCCGCGTACCTCCAGGTATCCGTTAAAGAACTTGGGCTTGGGCTTACGGCTCGCCGCTATAATGATAACGGCCAACAAAACAACCGCGCCGCCCGCGATAAATACCCACACGGGGATGCCGCCGCCGTCATTGTTTGCGGGGGGCGGGGCGGGTGAAGGGGTTGCGGGTACGGGGGTGGGCGAAGGCGTGGGCTCGGGGGTAGGTTCCGGTGTCGGCTCGGGCGTGGGGGCGGGTGTAGGCGTAGGTTCGGGCAAGGGTTCGTCGAAGGCAAGCGTCACGAACCCGCTGCCGACGGAGAAGTGCGGGTGATCCACCCACACGGTTACATGTACGTCGTCGCCCGTTTGCGTTTGGTAATCCACGGTAAAGCGTGTGCCGGTATTCTCCATGGGCACGCTGTACAGTTGCTGCATGAAGCGGTCGTATACCCGCAGTTCCGCCGCCGCGCCGCCGAAGACATCCGCCGGGGAAATGCGCGGGTCGGTAAAGTCAAAGATGGCGGTAACCACCACCGGGGCGTCGGGATTGTACAGTACGCCTGTGGTACCCGCCTGGGATGCGGAGGCTTCCAAGCCTATGTCGAAATTGTAAATAAGGTTGACGGTTACGCGTTCGTCGGGCAAGCCCATGACCTTAAGCGTCCAATCGCCCACGTCGGGGTTGAGGGCCTTGATCATGGTGTACCGGTTGGCGTAGGAAATGATATTGTTCACGTCGTCGAAGGTAACCTCTTCGCCGCTCGGGTTTACGAAACGCACGTTGATCAAGGGATTTTCGGAAAGCATGATGATATTCGCTTCCGCCACAAACGCGGAGGGGATCGATATCGTAATCTCCGTATACTCCTCCGCTACGGCCACGAAATCCGCTATCTCGATGACCGAGGTGCGGATATGGCTGGCGGAAATTTCCGAAAATACCATGGGAAGGGCGGCCGCTTCTTGGATAATGAAATTGCGCCCCATCGTGCGCTCGGATATTTGGCGCAGGAAGTTGACGTTAACCAGGCCCGAATAATTAAGCCCGATGGTGTAGATAGGCGCGCGCCCGTCCAAGTTGTGGATGGCGGCGGAAACGTCGTCGTAGGACATGGCCTCGGTGCGGCCCAGTTCCGAAGGGTTGATTTCGATGGTGCCGTCGGTAAAGAGGATGATCAGCGGGCTGTTGTTGGGGTCGCCCTGCTCGATGAGCATGGTTACGGCGGCATCGAGCGCGAGCCCGATATCCGTCCAGCCATGGTAGGTGAATTGAGCGATTTGCCTGCGGAGCGCGCCGCGTTCCTCGGGGGTATTGACGGGTGTAAGGGGGATGACCGTACCCAGCGTACCGCTGAACTCGACAACCCCGATGCGTGAATTCTGCGTTTCCATCATATCGATGAAGAGTTGGGCGGCCTCAAGCGCGGTGCGGTCCCTGTCGGAGTTGCGCATGGAGCCCGAGGTGTCGATAACCAGGATTGCGTCGATGCCCTCCGCCGCCGCCGCCGCGGCCTTCGCGGGTATGGGGACCGCCGCCAGCAGACTTACGGCCACCAAGAGTAGGAGTACGTTTTTGACGCGCTTAATCATCAGAAAAAACCCTTTCGACCCCGAGGGGCAAGGCGTTGGTACGGACATTGGTGGGGAATTGTAACACAAATTTAATGTATCATAATATAAGCCTTTTTATTTGTCTATAGATTTGATGAATAAATGCCGATAAATAGCGAAAAAAAGCCCCGGATTTTATCAATCCGAGGCGTAGCTGTCGAAATATCCGCGGATCAGCACCACGGGCGTACCTTTATCGCCGCTCCCCGAGACCAAATCCGCCAGGCTGCCGAGCAAATCGGCGTAAATCCTTGGGGTGGTGCCTTCGCGGAAGGTTTGGGGGTTTGCGTCCTTTTCCCGTATCATTTTCCTTACGGCTTCCCGCTTTTCCTCCCCAATAATGCCCGATAAAGCCGTGTCCGCAACCAGCTTCATCTTTATCTCCGATGGCTGCCCCGCCAGCCGCGGCGTATGCCCGGGGGAAACGACGGGGTCGGCCAGCTCCCATATACCGCACACGGGGTCTTTGAACGCGCCGTCGCCGTATACCATCACTTCGGGGGCGACTCCCGCCAGTTCCTTAAAGCGGTTTTTCAGTTTCTTTACAAAGCCGTTTGCGTCGTTCGGGAACATTTTAAGTTTCGTATCCGTGGAAAGGTTGGAGCCCAGCACGCCGTATTTTTCGTTAAAGCCGCTGCCGTTGACGCTTTTGTTCATAATGTCGGACAGGGTGTAAACCGTTTGCGCGCCTGTTTTCTCCAGCCGTTTCCTCGTGCGGAAGCGGTTGTGGATTTCCCCCACTAATATATGGGGTGTCAGTTCCAAAATACTGCGCGGGTCATTGGAAAAATAAACGGAAATATGCGGCGCGACGCTTTTATACAGTTCCACATAATCAACGCCCGTGAAGGGTAGTTTGTACGCCCCCGCCACTTCACGGAAATCGTCGGCGGATACAAGGGTGTCATAATCTTGCATCAGGCGCAGGTTAAAGAAATCCTCAACCTCGTCCAATTTATCAATGTCCATCACGGGGTTGCCGACTTCGTCGTGGGGGTAGCTGAGCAGGATGTGCAATTTTTCAACCCCTGCCGCGATGCCTTTTAAAATGTTGAGGAAGCGGTTGCGCGAGAGCATGGGATACACCAGCCCCGCTTCGCCTCCGGGGAATTTTGCCCGTACGTCGGCGGCGATGTCGCTGATGTCGATAAAATTGCTTTCAGCTTTAGCGACCATGCTTTCGGTTACGGCGACGATATCGCCGGGGGAGAGGGGATTTTTTTGCTGCTCGGTGACTTTTATAACGTGATCGGCGACGAGGGGAACCAAATCGTCCCCCGATGAAATGATGGGCAAGCGTATACCAAACGCGGACGTCCCTATGAGACGCATATTTATACCTCCTTTAACCAAAAAAGGTTGCCCCGCTTGTTACAGAACAACCCCTTGCGACCATATGGGCGATGGGGGACTCAAACCCTCGACTTCCACCACGTCAAGGTGGCACTCTATCAACTGAGTTAACCGCCCGCGCAGGGGATAGTAGCATATTAAGGGGGGTGTGTAAAGAAAAAGATGTACGGGGGGCGGCGCGGCGGGCGGATGTTCCAACGCCGCGCTCAGCGAAAACGGGCGCTGGTCGGCTCCGTGCGCGAAGTGGTTGCATCGGTCATAAATGCCCGATGCCAACCACATAACGCGCCCGTTCGCCGCCCGACACCCGTTTTCGTAGGCGCGGCTTATGGAACATCCGCCCGCCGCGCCGCCCGCGCGTGTACGGCGTTACGCCCCCCGCGATAAGCGGTTGGGGCGTTGGGGAAGAAGATACTTTGGGGGGATAACTTCTGACCTAGTAGGTCAGAAGTTGCGGGAGGAAAAAGGCTCTCGCGGATGCCAACGATTTTTTGTATCGTTTGCTTGTTAATTTTGTCACTTCGTTATGGAGTAGGGCGGATTAACGCGCCGCCGTTTACTTCTATGGTAAGGTCTACCGTATTGATGAAGTTTTGCCGGTTGGTGGTGTCGCTGGCCGGGCCGTACCGCGCCGTGCCCGTGCCGCCCGATGCCACAAAGAGCGCCGCGCCGGATGAGGATGGAGCGATATTCGGGTTGCCGTCCGTGCCTGTCGCGTCGGTTCCGGCGATTACGCCGCCGGTCATGGTAAATATGCCGCCGGATGCGCTTACATACACGCCGCCGCCTGCTGTTGTGCCGGTGTTGCCGGAAATAACGCCGCCGTTCATGTTAAACGTGCCGTTGGCAGTCCCTGCACTCACCCCGCCGCCGTTTGCTGCCGAGTTGCCGGAAATGGTTCCGTTGTTCATGGTAAACACACCGTTGGTTTGTACATTCACACCGCCGCCGCCGCTGCCGCTGCCGGTGAAAGTGTTGTTGCTGATCGTCCCGCCGTTCATGGTAAACACGCCGCCGTCCACAGACGCACCGCCGCCGCCGCCGTTGTTGCCGTTGTTGCCGTTGATTGAGCCGTTGTTCATGATAAATGTACCGCTGCGCATATACACGCCGTTGCCTAAATTGACGGCAGTGTTGTTAGAAATCATCGCTACGCCGCCCATAGTGACTGTACCGGCAATACCATTGGCCTCGTCTACACACACGCCACCGCCCCAACGGGCATTGTTGCCGCTGATTGTGCCGCCCGATAAGGAAGCATCGCCGTACACAATTATACCGCCGCCGTTGTCTGTTGCCGTGTTGCCGGAAATTGTGCCGCCGTTCATGCTGAATTCGCCAAATACAGCCAAACCGCCGCCCCATTGGGCGTTGTTGTTTGTAATTGTACCGTTGCCGGTCAAATTGAATGTACCGCCGGTTGCCCCTATCTTCTGTACAATCACGCCGCCGCCGTTCGCCGCTGCCGTGTTGCCGGTGATAGTACCGCCGCTCATGTTAAACACAGCACCATCAGCCACCCGTACACCGCCGCCGGAACCTGTTGTGGTATTTCCTGTGATTGTGCCGCCATTCATAGTAAATGTTCCTTCGACAACCACAAGCGGAAAGATATTATTGTTTACCCCTCGCAAGGTGATGTTATCGCCAAGGGTCAAGCTATTTGCGGCGAGGATTGTAAACAAACTGCCTGTGCCCGTGAGTTGCACCGCTTGTGCAGAATTGGCTGACAATGTGATATTTAAGCCGTTTTCAAGTGTTCTTGCCCCAATGTTTTGGTTTTCATACAGGGTGATGTTGTATGTTCCGGCGGTTGTGCCGATGGTATCAAGCGCGGCGGCAAGGGTGGGGAAGCCTTGATTCGTAAACGCCCCGCCTGTTACGGTTGCCGTATTACCCCCTCCCGCCGTCCACTGCGCGGTAATCGGCGTGTGACCTGTTATGGGGGAGAGAGCCGGACTCCACGCGGGGTTGGCGGGTTCTTGGCCTGCGGGTGGGGTAACGATCGGCGCGGTTGCGTTTGTGCCGTTTTCCACAAGTTGGAATAACTCGCCGCCGCCTGTGCGGGTGCCGCTTGCTAAGTTAAACGTAACCGCCCAATGATTTACCCAATTTATGCTAATCGCGCCGCCTGTGAAGGTGCCGCCCGTGATGTTGACAGAGGCGTTCATTGATGAATCGCCTGGGCCGATACCCCATGGAACACCATTCGCACCGATGTAAGTGTGGATAATGGGTGTGCCGGAAATAGTGACTGTTCCGCTTCCGTAGCTCGGCCGCCCGCCACCGCCGATGGCTGCGCCGCCCCAATTGGATGCGGCGGTTATATTCGCGCTGCCGTTGATGATGATGGTGCCGGAGTTGCCGCCGTCACCACCGCCGCCAATGCCTGCACCTCCTGCAGTGCCGCTTGCGTTTACCACGGCATTATCGGTTATGGTGATACTCCCGCCGGCGGAATATCTGCCGCCGCCTATACCCGCACCGGCACCTGTACTGGTGGCAGTCACGTTTGCATTGCCGCTGATTGTAATTACACCGCCGTGACCGACCCGGTTAGTGGTATTCACGCCATTCCCGCCGCCGATACCTGCCGCTTCGTCACCGCCCACTGCGGTTACGTTTGCGTTATCGGTGATTGTGATGGTACCGCCATTGCCGCCCCATCTGCCGCCGATACCTGCGTTACCGGAACCGCCTGTGGCGTGTACGGTTACGCTGCCCCGGATGGTAATACCGCCGCCATTGCCAATACCCGCAGTGTCGCCCTGTACGGTTAACTGCCCGGTGCCGTCAATGATAAGTGCGGCGTTAACCAAGGCCCCCAGCCCTGCGGCTCCGCTGCCCCCGGTAAGATGATTGCTATTTAAAAGCAACAAAGTTAAGTTCGCGCCATTGTTTAACAACAGCGGGGATTGGCTTGAGCCAAGCCCGGTTATGCTCACATTGTTTAAGGTGATGCTGGCTTCTGCGTTTGCCGCAACAACAATACGCCGGCCGTTTGATACGGTGCCGGTGATTGTTATATCCGCGTCATCATTTACGGTGAGGATGGGGTCAGCCCATGTATAATACTGTGCTTCGGGCGGTGTACCAACCCATGTTCCTGTTTCAATGTTGAACGTGCCGGAATTGCTTGCGCCCGACGCGCTCACTGTCACCGTGGCAGGGTTTGAGCGTACCGAGGTCGCGCCGCCTGTCGCGCTTACCTCAACGAAATAATAATATGCTCCTTGTGTTAATCCTGTCGGTATAGCGAAGGACGCGCCGGTTGCGCCGCCAATCGCCGTACCGCCTGTGTTGCTTGCGCTTGTATTGCTGTACCATTGATAGGATAATGTCGCGCCCATCGTGACGGAAGCCGCCACCGAAAGGGATTGTGTAATATTTCCCGCCGTAACGGGCGTGTTTGTGGGTTGTGTGGTAATGGTGATGTCGGGCGTTCCTGTCGGCGTATACTGCGCTGTGATGGTACGGTTGCTCGTCACGCCTGTATATGCGCCGCTCCACCCCGTAAAAGTGTGGTTCGGGCGCGTCGGGTTGGCCGGTGGGGTTGCGTTCCCGCCGTTGTTCACGGTTTCGGTTTTAAGTACCGTACCGTTCCAATCTACGAATGTCACGGTAAATGTGGTGGGCGGCGGTGGTTGTGTTGGTGTCGGTGTGGGGTCGGGTGCCGAAGGTGGTGTATGGTCGGGTGTTGGCGTCGGCGTAGGGTCGGGTGCCGTTGCCGGCGGTGCGGGTGTTGCCGGGGTCGGTGACGGTGACGGTGTGCCGCTGTCCGGGTAAATCGTTGTTTGCTGCGCGTTGTTGATTATGTCCTGTTGTGCCAGCAGGGCTTGTTGTATGGCTTCGGCTTGTTTGGCTTCCTCGGCTTTCGCCGCGTAAATCAGCGCGTCCAATTGTTGTACGTCATCCTCGGTAACCGTGCCGATTTCCAACAACATGGGCGCGTTTTCTTGTATATATTCCAATGTAAAGCTGTCGGGGATTAAACCGATATCAAGGGGGAATACGCTTACCGATTCCTCCGAGGCCGCTGTTATATTGCCGTCAACGACCAAAATATACCCGGCTTCCATGTTAAAGTCACCGTCCGGGGTGCTTACGTCAAGGGAACCTTCCAACAGCACCGTCCGCGTAACGCCGTTGCGGTTGACTACGGTAAACAGGGTGCCGCGTATACCCATGATGGAGTTGCCCGATTTGACTTGGGTGCTGTTGCCTTCGTTCCGCTGTGCGGCATTGATTGCGATCGAACCCGTGATAACCGTCAATTTAAGGTCGTTGCGGTTCAATTTGCTTATGTCTATTTTGGTGAAGGAATCCATGGTGACGATGGAGTTATTGTCCATCAGTATATCGAGTTCCGTATCCCTGCCCGTGGTGACGGTGTTACCCGCGGCAAGCCTTGTGCCGCGCGACGCCCGAAACTCCCTTGCCGTCCCTCGGGTAAGGGTGGCGTTGTTGCCGTTTATGCTTTCAATGACAAAGGTGCGCGATGTCGCGGTGTCGGAAGCGTACACGGGGACCGCGCCGAAACACAGGGCAAAGGCCAAAAACCATGCGGTTATTTTTCTTTTCATTTGAAATCCTCACCTTCCAAGTCTATCGGAACCGTTTTGATTTTATTGGTCCCTATAAAATGATTGAGCGGGTTTTAAGCGAACAGGCTCATCTTAAACGATATAAACGCATCGTATTTTTTTGTTGCGGCAGAAGCCGTGGTTTAGGTTAAGCTGACCGCTTTTGTATTCTTCGGACGCTTACCAAACTCCGCAATTATCATGTCTGTATATTTGTTATTTTGGTCGGTTTCAAAAGCGATATAACTGATGCCATCGGTTGAAGTATAAGTAATAAACAAAAAAAAGCGGGTTTCGGTTATCTGCCGCTCATGTACCCTGCCGAATATAGCCGCGCCAACCCAACCCGCAAGGTGTGCGCCGGCGATTGCGCCGCCCGCGCTCGAAACAAGCTGTCTGTGTATTTCTGTTGCGGATTTTACGCTGATGTCGTGTATTCCGTCCAAGTCTAATTTGAACGCCACGCCGTTTGCGTTTACCTCAATATTTTTAACGCAATAGAAAATCGTGCAGTCAACCTTTTCCGGCAACGGCAGCCCTGCCGCGTGAGGGAGCGTTATCATATACAATGCGCCCTTGTCGGCTAATAATTGTTGTATATCTTGTTTGCTCTTTTTTTTGTCGCGGAAATATATAACGGCGAAAGAAACCAACGCAAAAGGCACAGCCGCTATGATAATAAGTGCAAGCCAATCCATCATGTTACCCCCGATTGTTCACTCCGCAACTGTTTTATTAATACATATCAACATCTTGGGAACCAATGAAAGTCCCGTCCGAGCTGCGTGTGGTTACACGGTATTTCGTCGGCGTAAAACCTACAGACAACATTTGACCCGATAACATCAACCCCACCATAACAGCGACCGCGATAGCCACCATCACCGTGAAATATACCAACAGCGGGACAAGGGCTGTTAAAAAAACGATGTGTATAAACGGCATAATTATCTTGCGGCTTTTAATGAACAGGAACAAACCGTTCAGCAAAACACCGAAAGCGAACGCGCCGAACAAAATCGTCAGACTCCGCGTGTCGCCAAAGAAAACACCGCCATCGCGTACCCCCAATGGGTCGAAACCAACCATAGGAGGGAAAACGATCAAAGCGATTGACCCTACCAATATATAAAAAGGCCAACCGAACATTTTGAAATTGTATTTCCCGTATAAATAACCGGAATACGGATAAAACACAGACAAAAACAAAATCAAAATGATAAGAAAATCAAGCGCCCACGGCACAAATCCCGCAAGCCTCGCCCAAAAAGTACCGTAAGTCATATCCCTGTACGTATTTCTAATAAAATTATGCCATGCGGCGTTGGACGGGGTTGGCGGCCAGCCGTATTCGCCCTGCCGGGTGATAAGGAAAGCGTAATCCTCATCCCCCGGTTTGTAGCCGCTCGAGTACACGAACAGGTAGTATGTGCCGGGGCTGAGTACGATTTCCGGGCGCAAATTCGCACTCTGCCGTACTATTAATTGGAAGTCGTCCCTATATAATTGAAATTGGAATGTATCGTTGAAGTTCTTCCTGCCGAAACGATACAGCGCGTCTTCCTCAATCTCGACGATAAAAAAGCTGTTCGGACGTTCGGTCAATTCGTTTATATACACATATTCATACAACGGAATAACCGGCGCACCCGTAAAATTTTCGATGGTCATTCTCCGGTCTTCGGTCATGCTGCTTTGGTTTATGTTGGGGAATCGGGACACACGGAAGAGCAAATTTTCACCGCCTGTCGCGGTTGCGCTCACGGTGTAGGTTGTTCCGGCGTTAAATGTCCTGCGGAAAACCCCCGAACCGCCGTCAATCGCGCGTTGATTGCGGTTCAGCAATTTTAATTCTACGCTTCCGGGACCCCATGCGCTAACGCTGTACGGGCCCGTTACCGGTACTTCAAAGGAATAATAAACCACGACGTTGTTTGCGTTCATACGAACGCCGTCTGTCCGTTCAAGCTCAACCCCGCGCGGCGATAAAAAAGCGGTTCCGTCGGCGGCGAGCGCGGGTAACGCAAGCAAAACGTTTATAACCAGCGCTATTGCTGATGCCAAAATAATTTTCTTCATATAATATCCTCCGCCTTTATGCCATATAAATCGCTTTCGCTTATATCGGATAATTTAGCCAAGCGGTTTGCCTGGCGCTTTATCATGTTTTCAAAGGTATTGCGCACCTCACGGCCGTTGGCGAAGTTATCCTTCCGGTTTGCGTACATATTAATGAAGTAATCCGTCAGGTGGGTTTTAACCTCGTCGGTGCAGGTGTAGCTGTTGGATTTAACAAGGTTCATAAAAATCGCGTACAGTTCTTCCGCCGAATAATCGTCAAAATGGATAAACGTATTAAAACGCGATTGCATCCCCGGGTTTGCCTGTAAAAAGGTCTCCATTTCCTTTTCATAACCCGCGGCGATGACAATCAGATTGTCGCGGTTGTCCTCCATTGCTTTAAGTAAGGTATCAATGGCCTCCTGACCAAAATCATGGCCGCTAACCCCTTTGGCGGAAGCCAACGCGTACGCCTCGTCGATAAACAGGATACCCCCCATGGCGGTCTCAACCACTTCCAAGGTTTTTAACGCTGTTTCGCCGATGTACTGCCCTACAAGCCCCGACCGGTCCACCTCTATCAGTTGCCCCTTGGATAAAACGCCCAGGTTCCTGTATAGATCACCCAAAATACGGGCCACGGTGGTTTTGCCCGTACCGGGGTTGCCCGAAAATACCATGTGCAAGGACATCGCCGCAGTAGAGACGCCTGCCTTTTCCCGCATTTTTTTGATTTTAAGCAGATTGATAACGGTGTTGACTTCCTCTTTGACCCTACCCAGGCCGATGAGGCCGTTTAATTTGTCGAGGGCTTCGGGTTGCCCTGCCTCCGAGTTTTTTACTTCAACGGCTTCGGGGTTCTTTTTGGTGTCGGGGGCATATTTTTCCCCTGCTTCCAGGGCTTCCAGCATGTCGCTTACCTCGCCGCGCAATTTGTACAGGCTGTCGTAACTGTAATCCGCGTTGCCTTCAAGCCCGCCCTTTTTGGCTTCCTTAATTATTTTAAGGCATTGTTCGCAGGCGTTGGCCGCTTTCTTCAGCCTTTCCGTACCGTTGTATATCACAGCCCTGAAGTAATGGGCGTGCCCCAAGAAATCAAGGCTCGTATCGTCTTCGTCGTTGTCGATGTAGGCCTCAAAATCCTTCAGCGCCTTGTCGTGATTATTTTCTTTGTAATGGCTTACGCCCCGGAAGAAATATAAGTAAGGGAACATATCTATCAGTTTGCTGCCCTTCTTTAGGTTAGCCAAAACCTTGTCGTAATTCCTTAGGTAAAAATGGTTGGCGCCCGTTATAAAGTAAGCGCAGCCGATGTTTTCGTCGTCTTCGTACAACCCGACGGCCTTGGCCATGTCCGCCAGCGATTCGTCGTATTTATCTATAAGGTAGTATGTATAACCCCTGTCGAAGTACGCCGTGCCTATGTCGTCGTCTTCCTCCAGCAATTTTATCGCCTTCGATAAGTCCCCGATGGCATCGTCGTATTCGCCCAAGTGGTAATGGGCGTTGCCCTTGCGGGCGTACACCGCGCCGATCTTGTTATCGTCGTCCAGGAGCTTGACGGCCTTTTCCGCGTCTTTTTTCGTTTTTTCGTAATCCTCCATAAGGTAATGGCATTGGGACCTAAGCGCGTAACCTTCGGCGACTTCCATATCAATCAGCTTACCGCAGACATTGATGGCTTCGTCGTAATCGTCTTCCAATACCAAATCCAAAGCCTTTTCGTATAAAGCCTCCGCCGCTTTTTTCATGTCCATACCTCCGTAATCATCTTCCGCAGCCGCATGGACTGTTCTTATACCTTAGGCTGCCGCATCCGGGACACGTACTTGTTTCGCCGCCGCCGCCGGATTGTTTACCGCCGCCGCCCATCGAGCCAAGCAAAAATTGGAGAAGGAACAAGCCGATTGCGACAAAAGCAAAAGCAAGCGCGACTACTGCGAATATGACATAATAAATAGCCGTTAAAATAAAATTGAGAACCGTGACGACGAGGCTTTTTGTTTTAACAAAACACATGATGGTGCTGATAATAAGGGAAATCCCCATTATCGCGCCAAGCCATATATGCACGTTATACATAACGATTCCGAACATATTTAAAACCAACACCCCGGCACACGCCGCCAACGCCGTTTTGAAAAGGCTTCCCGTCGGGTCATATTCATACCTAACGCGGATGTATTCCCTGTATCCCCAACCGTATAAATAAAAGTAAACCAAGACGATGATGCCCATCCACCAATACTGCACTATATAATTCCAGAGTGCTGTGGGGTTTTCAATTCCCGTGGCTGCTCCCTCCACCATCATAACGCGGAATTCGGGGTTAGGGTTGCTGCCGCGCGGTGTTATTCTTATATAACCGACAGCGTCGTTCGGCCACGATACCTGTACGGTTCTCGCGCCTCTGCGGGGTGCGCGCAGGACACTTTCCCGATTGGCATTAAACACCTCCACGAAGATGCTGCCCCTGCTGTATATTTCGTGAACTCTTGTGCGGTCGTTGGTATTAAACCGGAAATAAACGGGGCTGAATTGCCCGTTAAAAGTACCCGTCGTATACGCACTGTCCCTAAACCTATCCAATTGCGGCAACGGTATCGCCGTGTCAAAACTTGCGCCGTTTGCGGCAAGCGCCGGTACCGCGAATGATACGCACAGTACCAACGCCAACGCCAATGTAACGATTATTTTTTTCATGCCGGCGTTCCTCCCGTTTATGTTAATTACTGAAACGCGCGCCGCACGAGCAGGAACTCGCCCCCCAACCGGCGGTGGCTCCGCAGTTGGAACATTTTCCTCTGCCGCCCATAACCATTTTGAGTACGAAAAATCCCCCCACCGCAACCGCCGCCATCACAACCAAGAAGAACACAAACATCGCCACAAGACCCATCAGGCCATAGAATCCCAGCATCAAAGTAACGTGGATTGCGAGAATTTTGGGGTCTTTAGTGATTTTGAGGAGTTTCAAGGTGGGAATGACAACGCCGGGAGCCATGCAGAAAAAGATCGGCCACATGGCATTAAGACTCGCAACCATCATGACCGCCATGTATACCATGGACAGCCCCATTGAGTATAAAAGCGGCTTCAGCTCCACCGGGTTAAGTTCATAATTTTTAATCATGTATCGTTTGTACGGGAACAACACGACAAACAAAAAGCCGCCGAACAATCCAAGGACCAACCAAAGGGGTGTCTGCCATTCGGGGGTGTCAAAGCTGCTGCCGTCGGCGGCAAACGCGGGCAGCGCGAATATGGCGCAGACCAGCAATGTTAAAGCTAATGCGAAAATTGACTTTTTCATTGTGATTCCTCCGTTTTATCTTTTATTGTCGTTAATCCCTTATGAATACATATATATTGTCGGGGAAATGCGGGTCAATTACGGTAAGTGTATCGCCGTCAAGCGTTCCGTATATGGTCATGTATTCGGCAATGGATTGGTAGCTGATGGAGGCTCTGTTATCACCCGCAACGCTCCAGTCTATGTGGGTATTCGGCAGAGCCAGCCAGTTGAAAATACCCGTTCCGTCCGCGTTAAATGTTATGTTGAACATTGCGCCGTGATTGGTTCCGCCTTCATGGAATGAAAACCTGCCCAAAAACCCTCCTGTCTCAGCGGAGCCGGGTGTGCCGGGACCACTTCCGGGATCATCCGGGCCACTTGTTGTGTTTGAGCCGCCCGGACCGGTTCCGGTACCGCTCGGTCCCGGTCTCGGGGTGCGGCGGCCTGTGCCACCTCCGCCTGTTCCGTCATCCACTCCCGGGGCGGTTATCTGTGCGGTTTCCGGGAGGGAGTTGGGTTCGGTTTCCCAAGATACCCGCTCGAACACATCGCCGTATTCGGTTCTGCTCATCGCAAAGTCCTCTATGAACACCAGCGCGTTGCCCTCGTACCTGAACCGGAAGTTTTCAATACCAAGCGCGGCGAACTCGGGGTGTTGAAGGCTCATTACGTCAGGATGGCAAGTCACTATGCCGTCCGCAACAGTAAACTCACCGGTAATATTCCTGAGCTGTCCATCCCAATAGAACACAAACTCGTTGTGAAAAGAAGCCAGCGAGATATACGGGTTGCCGGTGTCATGACCCGTTTCGTGTATGTATTCACCGGGGAGTCGTATCATCATCAGTCTATCCAACGCGTCCGCGGTGACAGCACCCGCCGCTAATACACGGTCTTGGTTGTCGAGGATTGCTTGCAGTATGAATCCGTTCAACTCCTCAAGCTCCCACCCGCGGATTTCTTGCGCTTCGCCGCCGGTTATCAGGGCAATCTCTCCCGCTTTAAGCGGTCTGCCGTCCACTTCGCCGCTGCCCTCAAGCATGACGATAAACGCCCCGTCGCCGACGCCCTGCCCGGCAACAAACAGCGTCCCGCGCACGCCGAACATCACGTTACCCAATCGGGTTTCGATGGTGTGCCCCGGGCTTTGCCCCTGCACATCCACTAATATCTGCCCGCTTTCCACCGCTATGGACAGCAGCCGATCGGTGGCCCGGTCGATGGATATGCGGCTTTGCTCGTCTATTTTTACCTGCGAACGCTGATCCAGCACAATGTAGCAAAAGGACATAACCGGTGTAGCCACGGTATATCCCTCGCCCAGCCTTGCGCCCGCCGCGGCGTTGACTTCCGGGCCTGTGCCCCGGGTCATCGTTGCCGCCGCACCGTCTATGTGTGATACGACCATTGTCCGAGCTTCCACAGCAGCGGGAACCGGGACGTTGCCGCTGTTCGCGCCGTTAACTGTGTCGCTTCCACTATTATCCGCACCCCCGCCGCCGCAGGCGTTAAGAACAAGGAGAATCGCAAGCACCAAGGCTATAATTGCTTTTTTCATTGGGATTCCTCCTATTGGTACGCTCGTAAGCGTCTTATGTTGACTTGTTCTACAATCCCGTCGTCCAAGTATGTTGCTATAAATTCGGTATAATTGTCATCTTCGACAAAGTTGAGGTTGCACGGATAATAGTCCCCTCTGTTTTCCCAGTTTGCGTGAAAGCGCATTTCGCTGAAAACAACTGTTAGGTCAACAATCTGCTTCATTTTCAACCGCGCGGTCTGCCCGTTCATAAACGCGACGTCTATCAAACCATCTTCGCCCGGTTTTCCGGCTTCGGCGGGATAGTAAAATCCGTCCTCCGCTTTCAACGCGAAAACCATACCGAGCGGCGGTTGGTTGTTTTTGTGGAAATCGTCCGCGAAATCGTGCGTAAAATAATTTTCATCCGCGTCGTATTCCGTACAGCCTATGGTTCCATCGGGGTTGGCGACAATCTCGACCGCTGTTTTATGGTAATCAAGACCTTGATAGAAACCCGCCAAGTCCGCGCCGCTCCAAGACTGACCGATCGCCGCGATCAAGTCCACGGCTTCGGTGTAAAACAGGTTTATGTTGTCCGCGATGCCCGAATCGCCCGGGATGATATGAACGGGTGTCCCGCCGGGTTCAATTTGGACGGTAAGGGGGGCGTTTTCATAACTCATCACGGTATAGCAATTTTTATCGTAGGCGTCGTGGTAGCTCATGTTGATAATCAGGTTTTTGTTGGTGAGGATGAAATTCACTATATTTTGGCCAACAAAAACAACTTCTTCGCCCGCTGACAATTTGAATCCGCAATCCTCGGCGAACATATCCAAGAAAGAACGGCGCACCTCGGCTTGATTTCTGCATTGCCACTCCTTTCCCGTTTTTTGCAAGAACAAACCGTCTTGTATCGCGCCGCTCTTTGCCGGCGCGTAGGTATCCGCCAATGCGCGGCAGAACGCCTGCGCTTCGTCCTCCGACAGCAATATATTGTCAAAAATATGAAGTTCGCTGTCAAAGATAGCGGCCCGTACATACCGCCAGTCCGTTGCGAAGTAGACCGTAAAAATGTCCGCGTTGGCATGGGCGACGGTTTCGCGTTCACCGTTTGGCCATCCATACAGGAAGGTACGGTTCGTTACCAGCAGTTCCTTAGTGTCCGAAGCGAAGATAATTTTCTCGCCGTTTTTTACCGTGTAACCAAACAACTGCGCCAGTTCATTTTCGCGCGGGGTCATCGGCGGCGGCGCGGTCGCCGCGTGGATCGCTGTTTTTGCCGATTCGGTCAAGCCTTTCGCGGTGTCGGTTAGCTTTTGCAAGTTTTCCGAACTTACCAAGTCTTTGGCTTTTTCTTTGAGTTTGTTTAGGAAACCCATAACAATTCCTCCAAAATAGTCCAATTTTTATCATCCATGCAATTATCCTTTTCAAACAAAAAACCCACTAATTATATTTTAGTAGGTTTAAAGCCTAAAACAGCAAATGTCGAAAATTTTATACATTTTATTTCGGTTTAACCGCTCTCAAATACATACCCTTTGCCGTGTTCGGTAGTAATCGTATAATCGGAAAATTCCAGTTTTTTTCGTATTTTTGAAACCACATTCCTGACGGCGGTATCGTCACCCAGCGCGGGCTGCCCCCATACCTGTTCGTAAATCTGTTCCGCGCTGATGGTTTTGCCCTCCCTTTTTGCCAAGTAAAACAACACGTCAAATTCCTTGCCGGTTTTTATACCCGTATCCTTGCCGTCACAGGTTACGGTGTTTGATATGATGTTAAAATTAAGCCTCCCCTTAACCAACATATCGGGAATATCCTTTGAACGGCTCAAAAGGGCTTCAACATTTTTTACCAGCACGTTTAAACCGTACGGCTTGGTTAAATAAACATCGCCGCCGGATTCAAAACCATCAACGATTTCTTTTTCTTCTCTCAACCCGCTTAAAAAGAGGATAGGAATATTACTGCCTTTACGGATTTCTTCACACAAACCAAGGCCGCTTCCGTCGGGCAGCATGACATCGAGTATGATTAAATCGGGTTGCTCCTTTAATAACAGCTCCCGCCCCCGCGCCAAGGTTTCGGCTTCCAACACATGGTAGCCGCGCATGACCAAAGCTTTCTTGTTCGCTTCTTGAATGTGGGGATTGTCCTCCACCAGTAATATTTTAGCGGGCATTTGTCGATTCCCCCCGCGCTATATAAATCGGCAGCGTGAAAATTACTGTCGTGCCCCGATTATGTTCACTCTCCAAGCGGATTGTACCGCCATGTGATTCTATGGCTTCCTTGCATATAACAAGCCCAAGCCCCGATGACCCGTCACCGCTGATACCCCTTTGAAAAACTTTTTCAAGTATATCCGAAGGAATCCCCGCGCCGTTATCGCTGACCTTGAATATGACCATTTTGTTATCTTCGCTGTTTTCATTACCCGCTTCCGCGGTTAGCCGTATAATCCCCGCTTCTGTATAACGGTTGGCATTGCCTATGAGGTTAAACAACACCTGTATAAGCATATCGGGTACGACCCGCACGGCAGGGCAGTTTTTTTCAATTCCAATATCCAAACGGTTTCTACTCGTTACTAAAATCGGCTCACAAAGGGCTACAATACGGCTGAACATATCTTCTACAAAAACCTCCGTTCCCGCGGTTGCGCTTTCCTTTGCCACGGTTATATCCAAAAGGCGGTCGGCCAAATGCGCCAAGCGTTGGGCTTCGCTTGAAATGGTCATAAGGTTTTTCTTTGTGTCCGCGTTTATTGCCCCCGCGTCAATTTCCATGTCGGTTAGTTGGGCGTAATTGTCAATGACGGTAAGCGGCGTTCTGATTTCATGGCTTATGTCGGCAAGGAAGCGGGATTTTAGTTGGTTAAGCCGGGCAAGGAGTTTGTTTGCTTCGTCCGCTTCCAAGTTGCGCTGCCGTTCCGTAAGCAGTTGCGCTTCCGTATGTCTAAAATTTATGGCAAGCGCTATTATATTGACCAATACAAAGACCAACGCGCCGATTTGTATGAAGTTAATCGCGAAAAACGCCCCCGGGATTATCCGGATAACCACCTCAAGATAACCGAGAAGCACATTCGCGAGTCCGCTGAATAAAACAAGTACATATTCTGTACCGCGCCTGTCTTTGTTTTTGGCTATTATAACCGCCATATTGATTATGACGGCTATTCCCGTCAAAATCAGCAGCGCGTTAATCGTGTTAAGAAACAGCGGCATTGTGTTGAAAGTATACGGCGTGGCTGCCCTTGTCAGTTCTATAAGAACCGAATTAACAGGGGTAGCGTATTTTACAATCCGGTTAAGGCCGCCCTTAAACATGGCATCTATATAAAAAACAATGAATATCACAACGCCATGGGTGGCCAAACGATTAATGGTCACCGATATTTGGAAACTTATATCAGGAAGCAAGGTATCAATAATCAAAAAGTCCATACTGGCTGAGCGCAGCGCGAACATTAAACAAGCCATTGAAAACCAAAAGAAAGCCCTGCTCTTGAAAAACAAAAACATACCCAAAAACAACAACGACGCCATAAGTGTTAAACCCATGAAGATACTGACACGGATATGGTTAAAGTTGTTCATGGTTACAATCGGCAGTCTTTCGGCAAGGTACAGCGGATTCAACCTGCCGCCGCCCGCGGTGGCTAAACCCGAACGCCGGATGATGATTTCCGTAGCGTCCGTTCCGGCCACAAAAAAAGCCGTAAAAAATTTTTCCTTTAATTCCGTGCTTTCCACGCTGCCGCCGGGTACGCCCACTTGCTCAACTAAAAGACCGTCTACCCACATGGTCATGGAGTAAAGCGCGCTGTATCCGGCTAAACCGTAGGTTGTGCCTTCGGTAAGGTTAAGGACAAGGCGGTAAGTAGCAAACGGTGTATGGCGATTGTCCGCGGCCGTGGTGTTGCCGTTCGCGAAATCCTCCGGGCTGTACAGCCTTTCCGGGTATACTTCAAACAGCGCGGGCGAAAGGAAAGCAATGCGTGACGAAAAATCGAAACCATCAAGCCGTTCGTGATTATCAACATATTCCGAATCATATGACGTGAAAAATATCACGGTAAAAACCAAAGCTAAAGCCAAGAGCAAGTAAAGCAGGGCGGTATATTTTTGTATATGCCGCCCGGAGTTATTTTCGGTTAAAACATTACCGCTAATTTTTCTACTCATCATTTGTGGCTATTATCCTACTTTGAGCGAATAATGCAAGGCAAATAATATTTTATTTATTTTCAATGGAGTTAGACTTTTGCTCGCCGCGAGTTGCGGGGAGAAAAAGAAATTACTTTGGGGCGTTAACTTCTGACCTAGTAGGTCAGAAGTTGCCGGAAGAAGCGTATAAAACCACCTGCCGCCGTTTTCGGCGGTTATTTATTTTTTTCGTTTGGTGATAATTATTGCGGCAATCACCCCGCTTACAGCTAGAACGCCTAACAGTATCCACAGCCATAACAGGTCGTTGCCGTTGGTTGGTTCGGGTTGGGGTGCGGGGGTTGGGGGGGGGGGGGTTGTTGGGGCGGGGGGGGGTGGTGGGGCGGGGGGGGGGTCGGGGGGGGGGGGGGGGTCGGGGGGTGGGGGGGGGGGGGGGAGTCTCTGCCACCGGGCCGGGGCCGGGTTCTGGGGCGTTGGTTGGGAATATGGTGCAACCTT